>OCPI01000260.1_pt1 | contig 25390 bp, 21 predicted proteins | sample 1476291 | NCBI WGS metagenome assembly OCPI01 (sample SAMEA2580054, study PRJEB22360) | human gut metagenome | reverse complement strand
TGGCCGAGGCGGCTCGCGACCTGGGTGCGCACGTGCACCTGATTGCCGCGAACATCGAGGTGCCCGCCCCCGAAGGCGTGCGGGTGACCCGCGTGGAGCGTGCCCTGGAGCTGCGCGAAGTCGTCCTGGAGGCGAGCGCATCCGCGGATGTTCTGGGGATGTCTGCGGCGGTGGCCGATTTCAGGCCCGCCGAGTTCGCCGAGTTCAAGATTAAGAAAAGCGCAGATTCCGAGGATGCGCCGGTCATTAACCTGGTGCGCAACCCCGATATTCTGCGTGAGGTTGTGGTACGTCGCGCTCAGGCTCGGGAGGGCGGCCAGACCTGCATGGGCCCGCAGATTATTGTGGGCTTCGCCGCGGAGACCGGTTCGGCGGAAAAGACCCCGCTGGAGCTGGGCCGCGAGAAGATGCAGCGTAAGGGTGCCGACTTCCTGGCCGTGAACACGGTGGGCGTGAACCTGGGCTTCGGTACGGATGAGAATACGATTACTCTGCTCTCCACGTTGACTGAGGAGGAGCCGGTGCTGATGGGCTCGAAGAAGGACGTTTCGGTGCGCTTGATGGAGTACGTGAGCGGCTTCTTCGGTGAGGACTGCGCCTAGCTCGTGGCCGCCCCGGCGGTGCGCATCCGCAGCAAATTCGTAGCGCTCTTCATAAGGTTTTTCACAGTGCTTTTCATGAGCGGAACATTCGACCCGGCGCGAAGAACGCGCCGGGTCGTTTCGCGTTAACGCTCGGAGGGATGGGAGAGTGGCGACTCTTTTTTGTCATGTCCTGAAATATGTGAGCATGGGCCCGGGCCGTCTAATCAAGGTCTTGTATCATGGCTTATAGAGTAGTTCGCGTCAAAGGGGAAGAGACACCATGGCAGACAATCAGCACCATGCCGCCGCACATTCCGTCCAGAGCGATGAGCGCCCGCAGATTCTGGTGATTACCGGCATCTCCGGTGCGGGCCGTAGCACCGTCGCTAACGTGCTCGAGGATGAGGGCTGGTACGTTATCGATAACATCCCCCCGCAGATGCTCGGTTCCCTGGCCGAGTTGGTGACTCGTGACGGCGCCCGCGTGCCGAAGGTGGCTCTTGGTATTGACGTGCGTGCCCGCGCGCTGTTCTCTGATTTGCCGGCCGCCATTGAGACGTTGCGCAAGTCCGATATTGACTTCTCCATGCTCTTCCTGGATGCCAAGGACGAGACCATTATTGCCCGTTACGAGGCTCAGCGCCGCCCGCACCCGCTGCAGGGTGAGGGCCGCGTGCTCGACGGCATCCGTGCCGAGCGCACCCTCTTCGAGGGCCTGCGCCTGGCCTCGGACCGCACGATTGATACGACCGGCATGAACGTTCACGAGCTGGCCCGCACCGTGCGCGAGATGTTCGCCGAGGGTGCGGATAAGAAGCTGAACCTGACCGTGATGAGCTTCGGCTTCAAGTACGGCGCTCCCTCCGACGCCAACTACATGGCCGATATGCGCTTTATTCCGAACCCGCACTGGGTGCCCGAGTTGCGCCCTCTGACCGGTCAGGACGCCCCCGTGCGCGACTACGTGCTGGAGCACGCCGGTACCGAGGAGTTCATCAGTAACTACCTGGCCGCCCTGCGTCCCGTGCTGGAGGGCTACCGCCGCGAGGGGAAGTACTACGCCACCATCGCGATTGGTTGCACCGGCGGTAAGCACCGCTCGGTGGCTGTGACCGAGGAGCTGGCTCGCCGCCTCTCTGCTTTCCCCGAGGTCAATGTGAACGTGCAGCACCGCGACAAGGGCCGCGAGTAACCTCGCCCCGCAGTACTGACCGACAACCCATAATCATCTACCGGTCGCCCTTCGCACACCGAGCGGAAGGCCGGCCGCTTCCGGGTATGTGAGATACAGACTATGAGCACTCATTCAACCAGTTACGACACTCAGGGGATTCCCCGCCTACCCGCGCTCCCGACCCAGGCTCTGCGCCTGCTGAAAACCACGCACCGTTCGCTGAAGGTGACGGCCATGGGTGGCGGTCACGGCCTGTACGGATCTCTTTCGGCTCTGCGCCACGTGACCCCCAACCTGACGGCTGTGGTGACCGTGGCGGATGACGGCGGTTCCTCGGGTCGTCTGCGTGAGGAGATGGGCATTCTCCCTCCCGGCGATTTGCGCATGGCTCTCTCGGCGCTGTGTGACGACACCGATTGGGGCCGCACCTGGCGCGACGTCATGCAACACCGTTTTGCGGCGCCCGAGGACTACACGGGGGAGTTCCCCCTGAACTACCACGCGCTCGGTAATCTGCTGATTGCGACGCTCTGGCAGTTGCTGGACGATCCGGTAGCTGGCCTTGACTGGGCGGGCGCCCTGTTGAACGCCCGCGGTCGTGTGCTCCCCATGGCCCTGGACCCCATGGTGATTTACGGTACTGTGTTGCGCGAGCACTCCGGTGGCGGAATCGAGCGGGTCAAGGTGGTGGGGCAGGTGAACCTCTCCAAGGAGGAGCGCGTACACGATATCGGGCTGTCCCCGAAGAATGCGCGCCCCTGTCCGGAGGCGCTGGCCGCCATCGAGGAATCCGATTGGGTTGTGCTCGGCCCCGGTTCGTGGCGTACTTCGGTTCTGCCGCACCTGCTGCTGGATGCCCAGCGCGAGGCGATTATTCGCACGGAGGCGCGCCGATGCGTGGTCATGAACCTCTCAGACGACAAGGAGACCGTGGGGTTCACACCGGCCACCCATCTGGAGCTTCTGCGTCAGTACGCATCCAAGTTGCACCTGGACGCTGTGATTGCTGACGCCGACATGCAGGCTGACCACCGCGCGGAGCTCGAACGTGAGGCCGCCTCGATGGGAGCTAAGGTCGTGTGGGCGCACCTGCGTTCCAGCTCTCAGCCAAATGTGCACGACCCGTTGAAGCTTGCCGCTGCGTACAACGAAACCTTCGAGCTGAGCGCTTAGAGGCTCTAGGATCTGGCGCCCGCAAGAAGCGGCGCCCAGAATTTTTAGCCGCACTTTACTAGACTGAACTTTTCCGGCCATCCGTGCCGACTACCCGCCCAGAAGGACACCAACCTATGGCATTGACCACCCTCGTCAAAGACGAACTCGCCAGCTATGAAGCGCCGAAGATCTCTGCCCGCAAGGCCGAGATTTCAACGATTCTGCGCTTCACCGGCGGTCTGCACATTGTCTCGGGGCGAATCGTGGTGGAATCTGAGGTAGATCACGAGCCCACCGCCCATCGCATGCGCCGCATCATTTCTGAGATTTATGGTCACGACTCCGAGCTCACCAGCGTCACCGGAGGCGGTCTGCGCCGCGGCGGCCGCTACGTGGTGCGCGTGGATCAGGGCGGCGAGGCTCTGGCCCGTCAGACCGGTCTGCTGGATGTGCGTGGTCGCCCCGTGCGCGGCCTGCCGCCGGCCGTGGTCAATGGCTCTCTGCAGGATGCTGAAGCCATCATGCGCGGCGCGTTCCTGGCTCATGGTTCTCTCACCGAGCCGGGCCGTTCTTCCGCCCTGGAGTTTACCTGCCCCGGCCCTGAGGCCGCTCTGGCCCTTGTGGGGGCGGCCCGTCGCCTCGATATCATTGCGAAGGCTCGCGAGGTGCGCGGTACCGACCGCGTGGTGGTGCGTGATGGTGAGACCATCGCGCAGTTGCTCGAGCGCATGGGTGCGACCGGAACCCTTACCACCTGGCGTGAGGCCCGCACCCGCAAGGAGGTGCGCGCGACCGCTAACCGTCTGGCCAATTTTGACGACGCTAACCTGCGCCGTAGCGCCCAGGCCGCCGTGGCGGCTAGCGCCCGCGTGGAGCGCGCCCTGGAGATTCTGGGTGATCAGGCCCCCGAGCACCTGCGTTATGCGGGTGAGTTGCGTGTGGTGAACAAGCATGCTTCCCTGGATGAGCTGGGTCGTCTGGCTGATCCGCCCATGACGAAGGACGCGATTGCTGGCCGTATTCGCCGTCTGCTGGTGATGGCTGATAAGCGTGCTGCCGAGCTGGGTATTCCCGGAACTGAGCTGCCACGCGAGGACTAGGGTCGTGGCGGGCTAGGGTCTCCGGATGTTTGTACGGGTGCCGAGCTATTTTGTGGGTGCCGGACGATTGTGCGGGCCTCCGAAACCCGCGACCTAGCCGTTATGTTTTGACCCCTGTGTTACGTGTGCACGCCGTGCATATTTGAATAAATGAGTAGATTTTTTCAAAAAGAAGCCTGTGGATAGCATCTTTTCCCGTCGAGGACGGGGCGTTATCCACAGGTTTTTCTGTGCACCGGATTGGCCACGCGCACGGGCCTAGTGTGGGGGTATGACGAGCATGACCCCTAACCACCGCACTTCCTTTCAGCATCTTCCGTCGCGGGAAGCTCCCTCGGCCAAGCGTGCTTTCGCCGAGTTCACCGATGAACGAGTCCCAGTTGAATACGGGTACCACGTGACGGATTCACCTGGTGCCGCCACGCCGGCTGGTTTTCCGCCGCGCACCGCCCGCGAACTCATGAACGGCCTGTACCGCATGCCCGGGCGTGCCCCGGAACCCACGAATCCCGAAAACAGCGGGTCCGGTGGCGTTGCCCCTTCGGAGCACACTGAGACTATCTCGGACTACGATCGGGAGGATACCGTGCGTCTGAGCGGCGCATCCCACGTCGAGGATAGCCCGGAGGCCCCCAAGGGTTCAGGGGTCGTGGAAGAACCAGAGCCTTTGGAGGAGTGGGACGACTGGGAGGAATGGGAAGATGAGGATGCCCCCGGAACCACCCGCAGAACGCGCTGGGGCATCTCGCCGCGAGCCCTGGTACTCGTGGCGTTCATCGTTCTGGCGGTCATCATCTGGGGAGTTTCGCAGTTCTCGGCGGCCCCCCGCGGCGAGCCGGTAGCCCAGACGTCCATCGCGGCTTCGGGTACGGCTTCAGACACAGCGCAGGGGAGCGGGCAGGTGGTGGAGAGCGCGCATCCGACGCCCCAGCCCAGTTCGGTGACCGAGGTGCGGGTGCACGTGGCCGGGGCCGTCAACAACCCCGGCGTGTACACCCTCCCAGCGAACGGCCGCGCCGTGGATGCCATCGCTGCCGCATCCGGTGCCGCCGCTGATGCCGACCTGGACCGAGTGAACCTCGCGGGCGAGCTGACCGACGGCATGCAGCTCTACGTTCCGCGCCGAGGGGAAACCGCCGCTCCGGCACCGATTCAACCCCACACCGGTGCCGCGCAGGGCCCCTCTCAAGGAGGTGGCTCACAACCTCAACGCACCCTCACCCCCTCCGGAGGCACGGGCACCACCGGCACCTCAGCCGCGTCACAGGGCTCAGTCAACATCAACACCGCGACCGCCGAGCAGCTGCAGAGTCTGCCGCGCATCGGTCCGGCCATGGCTCAGCGCATCATCACCTGGCGTGAGGCCCACGGCGGTTTCCGTAGCGTGGATGAGCTGGATGCGGTGCCCGGCATCGGCCCGACCCTGCTTGAGACTCTGCGTCCGCTGGTGACGGTCTGATGGGTGTCACTCGCACGTCGCGTATCCCGGTCCTCGGAGGCAGTCGGCTGCGTAGCCTTTGCGGTAGTCTTCGGCACGGCTGGGCGGTGCAGGCCGAACGGTGGAAGGAGCGCCGGGGGAGCGAGGAGCTGAGGGCCCAGGGGAGCCTTATCCACCTGGACCTGCGTCTTATCCCGGCTACGCTCACCCTCTGGGGATTCACCGCGCTGGCCCTGAATCGTGGAACCTGGGCGGTGCTGCACCCGGTGGCGTGCGTTCTGATTGGGATGTTGGGGTGCCTGGCTATAGCCTTGCTGGCACCGGGCGGCGGGGTGGATTCGCGCCTCGCGAAGGCACGGGGGCCCTTCCTCTTCCGTCTTACGGGCCAGGGCGTGCTGGTTGCCTGCGTTATCGTTGCGCAGGCGGTACTGTTGTGCGTCACGGGGGTGGATGTCTCCCGCGCCACCCTGCAGCAGGCACAGGGCCGGTCCATCCGTCTGAGTGGTGTTGTGGAACAGGTGCGTCCCGTCGATCCGCGCATCACCCTGACGGTCATCAGGCTGGAGGAGGTGCAGGGCCGTTCCGTGCGGGCAGCGGTCAACGAGCGGGTGCGCGTGTACACGCGTGCGGCCTCCATTAAGGCTAGTCAAGACGCGAAGGGGGCCCCAGGCTCGGGGAGTCGGCAGGTGCAGCCCGGTACGAGGGTGACGGCCATCGGTACTGTGGAGTTTGGTGAGGGCCCGTTCACCGCGACGGCTCGCCTGCGCGGAACGCTCTTCGCGCAGAACAACAGCTTGACGGGCGGAAACCCCGACGGCCCGGACCCTCGAGGCATACTGACCGACCTTAAGGAACGGCTACGAGCTCACGGCCGGGAGGTCCTCGGAGCAGACTCGGCGGCGATCGTTCTGGGCACGGCCTACGGTGACGACTCCCTGATGAGCGCCACAATCCGTGAGGAGTACAAGCTCAGTGGGCTCAGCCACCTGACGGCGGTTTCCGGGGCGAATATCGCCCTCATGTTTGCCGCCGCGTATCGTCTGGTGCTGCGCGTGCGGCCATACCGCATCGCCACCGGTTACCTGCGTTGTCGCTCCTGGGCCGAGCGGCTGAGGGGGCTGAAGGGACTGCAGGAGTTGCGGCACGGTATTGCCGGATGGGGCGGGGCGCGCGACCGCCCGACGAGGCGTGGCGGCGCGGGGCCAAGGCACAGTAGCGCGGGGCGGCGGCGCGCAAGAATCGCCTCTACCGGTTTGGTACCGGGAGACGACCTCCCTCCGCTCGTTCGAAGGCTGAGCCTTTTGAGCGTCCCGCGCCGGGTTGTGGTGCTCTGCGGCATCGCGGCGGTGCTCGCCTACGCCATGCTGTTGGACTCTGAGGGTTCGGTGATTCGTTCTCTCGCCATGGGTCTGCTCGGTGCCTACGCGATGCTACGCGGTTCGGGCCGCCAATCGCTCGCCGCATTGCAGGTTACCGTGCTGGTTTGTCTGCTCGCGGCACCCCATCGCGCTTTGGACGCCGGATTCGCCCTCTCCGTCACGGCCACCGCCGCGCTCATCCTGCTGGGCCCGCCCCTGGCGCGCCTTTTCATGCGTGCCCTACCGGGATTCTGGGCACATGCGCTTGCGACCCCAATCGTGGCCTCCCTGTGGTGCACCCCGCTGATTCTGGCGATGAGCGGTAAGGTTCCGCTCTACGCGGTCCCGGCCAACCTCGCGGCGGCGCCCCTCGCCCCCGTGAGCATGCTCGCCGGGTTGGCCGCCCTGGGATTCCTTGCGATGGGCATAGAGCCCCTGGCCGACCTTTGCCTGCGCGTCGGAGGACTCGCAGCGGCGGGCATCGAACGCATCGCTGTCATTGCGGCTCAAGCCCCCGGAAACCCCTGGGAACCGGGGAGCAACCTCCCGGCGGTGCTCATGAGCATCGCGGTCGTCGCGGGGGCCAGTGCACTGCTGTGGTGGGCGGATGCGCGCCGCTACCGTGCCGTGACCCACCGCCGTTACCTGCGGGTCGTCGCGCGGGGTACCGGCGAAAATATCACCGGCGGAAAGGAGGCAACCGGCGCGGAGAGGATATGATGGATACTCAGCGGAACCCCGCGAGACAAACCCAACAGAAGGTGAGTGATGAGCGTGGCAGGTCAGCGTACACCCCAGCGTGGCCGAGGAGGATACGGTCGCCGCGGCGGCCCCGCCCTCGACACCGCCTGGCGTACCGTCACCCCGGCACCCGCCGTTATGCTCTACGGCCCGGAGGAGTACTTTGCTTCCCGCGCTGCGGCACGCCTGCGTGAGCTGTTCCGAAGCGTCCACCCTGAGGTGGACCGTGTTCAGATTAACGCCGCCACCTACACGGCGGGGGAGCTGACCCTGCAGGCGTCCCCCTCGCTCTTCGGTTCAGCCAAAATAATTGAGGTGGAGAACGTTGCCTCCATGAGCGAGGACTTTCTCACCGACGCCCTGGCCTACCTGAAGGCTCCCGAGCCGGACATCATGCTGATTCTGAACCACTCGGGCGGCAACCGAGGCAAGAAGCTCATCGACCTGGTGCGCTCGCAGTTCACCCTCGTCAACTGCAAGGCTCTCAAAACTGATCGCGAGAAGGGCGAGTTCCTGGCCAGCGAGTTCTCGGCCGCTCGCCGGCCCATCACTGGGGGAGCGCTGGCCCTGCTGACCGCCGCCGCATCGGACACCGCCGAGCTGGCCGCCGCTTGCCAGCAGCTTCTTGCCGATATCCCCGGTGAGATTACCGAGGAATCCGTGAACCTCTACTACGGTGGCCGCACCGAGGTCACCGCGTTCCGCGTGAGCGACGCCGCCATCTCGGGCAACGCCCCCGAAGCCTTGCGCCTGCTCCGCCACGCGTTGGCCACCGGAACTGAACCGATTCCGATGCTCGGCGCGCTCGCCATGCGCATCCGCAATATTGCCCGCGTGCACCACGTGCGCATGAGCGCCAACGAGCTGGCGCGTGAGGTGGGCATGGCGCCGTGGCAGGTGGAGCAGGCTCAGCGCGACGGCCGCCGCTTTACTGGCGCGCAGCTGGCGCATATTGTGCAGCTTTTGGCCGATGCTGACGCCCAGCTTAAGGGCGAGTCGCTGGATGCAGTGTACGCCGTGGAGCGCGCGGTGCTGGCGATTGCGTTGCCCACCCGCGACTAGTGCATAATGGTGCGCATGCTTGAATTCCTGAAGAAAATTTTCTTTGCTCTGCTTCCCTTCCTGCAGAAGGCGGCAGAGGAGGCCCTTAACGAGGCGGCTTCCTCTCAGGGCTCCGAAGGTTCGCACGAATCGAAGGGCGAGGAACGCCGCGCATCCTCGCAGTCTTCACCCAGGCCGAGCGTTCCGAAGCCTTCCTCGGCACAGTCCTCGGCGCCCAAGCCGTCCGCACCGACCTCGACCGGCGCATCCGACGGTTCGGACTACCCGGGCGATTACCGCGACATGATTAACTTTGAGTACTCGCCTTCCCTGGATGGCGACGCTGACCCGGGTGAAATCGTGTGGACGTGGGTTTCTTTCGAGGAGGACCACTCGCAGGGTAAGGACCGCCCGGTGCTTCTGGTGGGTCGTGACGGTGAGTACCTGCTGGCGCTGATGATGACCAGCAAGGATCACAATAACCGTGATCACGCTGATCCGAACTACCTTGATATTGGTTCGGGTCCGTGGGATCCGCAGGGCCGCGCTTCTGAGGTGAAGCTGAACCGTGTGATTCGTGTTCGCCCGGATGCGATGCGCCGTGAGGGTGCGGTTATGCCGGAGGATACGTTCCGCCTGATTGAGCGTGCGTGGACTCGCCATAACGGCTAGCACCCTGTGCCGGTAGTTTCACCGGCGGCCGGCGCCGATTATCTGCGCCGGATGTGGGGGCTACGTGTAGTGGTTTTCACAGTATTTTTCTCTTCGCGGGGGTCTGTCGTGGAGGCTGTTCATCTGGTATTATGTGTGGTTGAGTGTCCGATGGTCATCGGGCACTGCTGGCCGGTTGCCATAGGCATCCCCACGCCGCTCAGTCGATGATCGGCCAGCGTCGCCCTCACCGACCAATAAGACAAAACAGAAAGTTTAATTGTGGCTAACATTAAGTCTCAGAAGAAGCGTATCCTCACCAACGAGAAGGCTCGCCTGCGTAACAACGCTGTAAAGTCCGAGCTGAAGACCGCGACCCGCAAGGTCAAGGCTGCTGTTGAGGCACAGAACCAGGAAGCTGCTGTTGAGGCTCTGCGTTTTGTGAACCGTAAGCTGGACAAGGCTGTTTCCAAGGGTGTTCTGCACAAGAAGACCGCTGCAAACAAGAAGTCCGGTCTTGCTGCGCTGGTAAACAAGGCTTTCTAAAACTTGCGGGGTGCGTGAGTACCTCTCTGGTTTAAGGGCAGAGACCCCCTGTGTTCCCCCTCCTCTAAGGGGAACGCAGGGGGTTTCTTTTTCGTGTATACTTGGGCTCAAGGAGTTAGACGATTCCTCTGTAACCCTGAGCCTCACCTATTGGTGTGGCAATAATGCTTGGGCGGCCGCGGCTTTATGCTTCGGTCTAGAAGACCGTCGGGGGCGTCACCGGCTAACTCCTCATAACTTTTGTGAAAGGCATCCTGCTAAGTGGCGGGGTGCCTTTTGCTATGCCCGCAGGCTGTGGTTTTATGATGCACAGATTCCTCGTCCAATTCTTGGCCCAGATTTCGGGGAGGTGCCCGCCCGGTGACGAAACCGCTTGCGGGTCGCGCGGGAGCCCGTATAGTGGGAACTATCGGCGGTACCGCATACCGCCCCCGCTTATCATGAGCGCCCTAAACGGCGTTACACATAGCGCCGGGGAAAACGCGAGAGTGCCGCCGATACACACCACACAACCACCGACCACGAGCTAAGGACAACGATGAGCCAGCCGAACTTCCCTCCCGCCCGACTCTTTGACGCTTTCGCCAAGCCCGCCTCCACAGAACAGCCCGCGAAGAAGGGCCTGCTCGGCAAGCTGCGCCTGAGCGAATCCTCAGAGGAGGACAACTACACGACCGTCATGCTGGTCGGTTTCAACTCCGCGAAGGAACCCCCGGGCAACGGTGAAGACGCCCTCGACGTGATTCACCGCGCGTTCGACCCGTGCGATGAAAGCCCCGGCCTCGACATGGACGACTTCTACGACTATGCCTCCGTCGCCCCGCAGCTGCAGAATAGCGACGACTCCGAATCCACGGTTCTGGTGTGGCCCAAGATGTTCTACAACATGGTCACCATCCCGGAGCGCCGCCTGCGCCTGCTCGTGGTGACCGGCCCCGCCCCGAGCCTGTGCCTGCAGCGGTTCATGACCCGTTTCTTCAAGTACGTGAAGAAACTCCACGTGGACCACGCGGTCTTCGTTGAGACCTTTGAGGATCAGGTGGCACACACCCGCCCGTACCCGTACACGCTGACCACTTACGACGAGAAGCTGGCGGCTATCCCCGGTATTCTGCACGAGTACTTCACCGGTTCTACCTCGGTGACGATGGCGATGTCTGCGCTCGCCGCCGAGCACGGCCTGCGTTCCTCGGTCATGCTACGTATGAGCATCCCGGGGTATCTGAGCTTTGACCAGCAGAACCCGCGCGCGGTCGTGAGCCTGATCGAGGCACTGGAGGTCATCCTCGGTATCAAGGTCGAGTCTGAGGAGTACGACCGCCTGCGCACCCACGCTGATGAGTGGGAGGCGGAGCTCGCCGAAGAAATGGCGAAGGACTACGAGAAGGTTGAGCTGGTGCGTGAGATTGAGCAGAAGATGGATTCGACTCTGCGCACTGTCTCCGGTGAGGTGATTGCCGAGGATATTGAGGGCTACCTGGATTCCCTCAGCGGCGCCTCCAGGACTGACTCCGGGACCGAAAATCCTGCCGATGATGGTGCGGATTCCGCGGAGGATTCTTCGGAACGTTAGGTCCGTTCGCACATATGGCGCGGGTATGGGAAAATGATAGGTAACTATGCCCATACCCGCAGCCAGCATCTCGAAAGGATGATGTGATTGGCACCCATGTCGAAGAACCCGCCCGTACCGGCGGCGACCGACCCCGCGATTATTCGCAACTTCTGCATTATCGCCCACATTGACCACGGTAAGTCCACCCTCGCAGACCGTATGCTGCAGGCCACCGGCGTGGTTGCCCCGCGCGATATGAAGGCGCAGTACCTGGACCGCATGGACATTGAGCGTGAACGCGGTATCACCATTAAGTCTCAGGCTGTGCGCATGCCCTGGGATGTTGACGGCACCTCCTACGCGCTGAACATGATTGACACCCCCGGCCACGTGGACTTCACCTATGAGGTGTCCCGCTCCCTGGCTGCGTGTGAGGGTGCGCTTCTGCTCGTGGACGCCGCCCAGGGTATTGAGGCTCAGACCCTGGCGAACCTGTACCTGGCGATGGAGAACGATCTGACCATCATCCCGGTGCTGAACAAGATTGACCTTCCCGCGGCTCAGCCGGATAAGTACGCTGAGGAGCTGGCGAACCTGATTGGTTGCGAGCCGGACGAGGTTCTGCGCGTATCAGGTAAGACCGGTGAGGGTGTCGAGGCTCTGCTGGATCGTATTGTGGAGGCGATTCCCGCCCCGCAGGGTGACGCCTCCGCCCCGGCGCGTGCCATGATTTTTGACTCGGTGTACGATTCGTACCGCGGTGTGGTCACCTATGTGCGTGTTGTGGACGGTAGCCTGCAGCCGCGTCAGAAGATTAAGATGATGTCCACCGGCGCTGAGCATGACCTGCTCGAAATCGGCGTGATTTCCCCCGAGCCTGTCCCGTCGAAGGGCCTGGGCGTGGGCGAGGTGGGTTACCTCATTACCGGTGTGAAGGACGTCCGTCAGTCCCGTGTGGGTGATACCGTCACCTCCGCCGCGAAGCCTGCGCAGGAGTCCCTGGGTGGTTACGAGGACCCCAAGCCGATGGTGTTCTCGGGCCTGTTCCCGATTGACGGTTCGGACTACCCGGCGCTGCGTGACGCGCTGGATAAGCTGAAGCTCAACGATGCCGCGCTGATTTACGAGCCGGAAACCTCTGCCGCTCTGGGCTTCGGTTTCCGCTGTGGCTTCCTGGGTCTGTTGCACCTGGAGATTGTGCGTGAGCGTCTGGAACGCGAGTTCAACCTGGACCTGATTTCGACCGCGCCGAACGTTATTTACGACGTGGTGGACGAGGCTGGCAACGCTAAGCGCGTGACCAACCCGAGCGAATTCCCCGAGGGTAAGGTCGCGACGATTCGCGAGCCCATGGTGGCGTGTACGATTATTGCCCCGAGCGAGTACATTGGCGCGATTATGGAGCTGTGCCAGGCTCGCCGCGGTCAGATTGGTGGCATGGATTACCTCTCTGCCGACCGTGTGGAGATGCGTTACCGCCTGCCCCTGGCAGAGATTGTGTTCGACTTCTTCGATCAGCTGAAGTCCCGTACCCGCGGTTACGCGTCGCTGGACTGGAAGTTCGACGGTGAGGAAGAGGCCGACCTGGTGAAGGTCGACATCCTGTTGCAGGGTGAGAAGGTGGATGCGTTCAGCGCCATTACTCACCGCGATAAGGCGTACTCGTACGGCCTGATGATGACCTCGAAGCTGCGTGAGCTGATTCCTCGCCAGCAGTTCGAGGTGCCGATTCAGGCGGCTATCGGTTCGCGTATTATTGCCCGCGAGAATATCCGTGCGATGCGTAAGGACGTTCTGTCCAAGTGTTACGGTGGCGATATTTCGCGTAAGCGTAAGCTGCTGGAGAAGCAGAAGGAAGGCAAGAAGCGCATGAAGATGGTCGGTCGCGTGGAGGTCCCGCAGGAGGCCTTCATTGCGGCACTGTCTTCGGGCGAGGAGAAGGAAAAGAAGAAGTAGCCTTCGCCACTTCGTAGCTTTTCCGGCTGTGTGCTGACCTGTTGAGTGGAGAACCCGGCTGGTGCCTCGTGTACCGCCGGGTTCTCTGCACGCTACCTGTTGATGCCACCCGCCCATTGGTGCTACCCGTATAGCCGCGTGCGTGGTGCCCATATTTGATCCCCCGACCCCTACACCTAGTTCCAGGAGGCAGAATGCCCGCCCAGCCCACCGGCGACCCCGCACCCCGCGACGGGCGCATCCCCGCCACCAGCGCGGCAGGATGCGAAACCCGCGACTTCAGCCTCTACGTACACATCCCCTTCTGCTCCGTACGCTGCGGCTACTGCGACTTCAACACCTACGCCACCGAAGACTTCGGCGACGGCATCGGCCTCGGCACCTACGCCGACGACGCCATCGCAGAAATCCTCTTCGCCGCCCGCACCCTCGAAACCTCCGGTGTCGCAAAACGCCCCATGCGCACCGTCTTCTTCGGAGGCGGCACCCCCACCAAACTGCCCGCCCGCGACCTCGTACGCATCCTGCAGACAGCCATCGACGTCTTTGGCCTCGTCGAAGGCGCAGAAGTCACCACCGAAGCAAACCCCGACTCCGTGACCTGTGAAGACCTGCAAACTCTCAAGGATGGCGGCTTCACCCGCGTCTCCTTCGGCATGCAGTCCGTGGTACCCGAGGTGCTGAAGGTGCTCGACCGCACCCATACGCCGTCGAACGTGCCGAAGGTCGTTGCCTGGGCTAAGGAGGTCGGCCTGCAGGTGTCCGTGGACCTGATTTACGGTTCGCCGGGGGAGAGCCTGCAACAGTGGGAACGCAGCGTGCGTGCCGCGATTTCCTACGAGCCGGACCATATTTCCGCGTACTCGCTCATCGTCGAAGACGGCACCAAGCTTGCCGCGCAGATCCGCCGCGGCGAATACACCATGCCCGATGAAGACCTCATGGCGGACATGTACCTGCTCGCCGAGGAGCTGCTCACCGAAGCCGGCTACAACTGGTACGAGGTCTCCAACTACTCGCGCAGCGAGGACACCCGTAGCGACCACAACCTCGCCTACTGGCGCAACCAGGACTGGTGGGGCATCGGCCCCGGCGCGCACTCGCACGTGAACGGTACCCGCTGGTGGAACGTGAAGCACCCGGTGCCGTACGCGCAGAAGGTGCGTGCGGGGGAGTCCCCGGCGGCCGCGCGCGAAGTGCTGGACGCCTCAACCCGAGCCTTCGAGACCATCATGCTCATGATTCGTGTGCGCGAGGGCCTGGCGATGCGCGAGCTACTCGCGGTGCACGATAAGGCGCAGTTGGGCGCGTCCCTGCGCTGGCTCGTCTCCCAGGGGCTCATCGAACCGGATGCGCTCACCGCCTCCGCCGAGCCCGACCCGGATGCGTACGTGCGCCTGACCCTCAAGGGCCGCCTGCTTGGCGATGCTGTGACCCGAGAACTACTACCGGAGGTCTCGGGGGCCGCTGGAGACTAGCCTTCAGGTTTAGGTCGTACGTTTCCAGCGCCCGGGGGCTGGAGCCCCATTCCGCTGAACTCTACTAAATTGCGCGAATGTTACACGAGAAATTTTAGAAATTTTTCTCAGAGATTTTTGTCAGGTATCGGTGGGTTTTGATGTGGAGTTGTTGGGTTTGAACCACAAATTTTCGCTGGACTAGCTTAAAAATATGTGGGTTTTGGGTGGGTTTCCGCGAGGGACCACCCACCGGATTTTGGAGGTATCCTCGCCTCCAAAAAAACTTTCCCCAAAAAGCGTTTTTCAAGTTGTGGTTGAAGGTTAGGCTGTGCAATAATAGTTCATGGCAGGACGGTATATGTCTAACAGCGTGTTCTCGTCTTTGCTGAAGTTGAGTGAATACGGTTGTGGGCTCCTGGCAACAGGGGCCCACGATCGTTTAACGATGATTTTCTACGAGATCGTTTGACGCCTTTGCGCACCTCTCGACTCCACCATGGTTTTCACCGGCTCACGGATGACACGGACGACACAAAACCGACTCAACGGGCAGGTTCAATAGGTGAGCCACCGTGCGCCAAAGACGCAGACTTAAACGGACAGATCACCCCCAGCAGCTTTAAACAATAGGGGCCCGCACCACTCGGTGCGGACCCCTACCACGTATTCAAAATGTAACGCTATGCTCGTGAACGAACGGCGACCGGTTCGGCGCTAGTTGCTCTTCACCACACGGTCGAGCAGGCGCGGGTTCATACGGTAGCTGTACGGCTCGCCGCGGTTGACCTCAATGCCGGCACGTACCGAAGCAATCGCCATAAATAGCCACACGAGCATCCCCAGAACCAGGGCAATATTGCCCAGGCCGGGCACGAAGCCCAGGACAAAGCAGGCAACAATCAGCACAGAGGGCACGAGGGTGAAATTCATAGCCTCGAAAGCTTCCTGCTCAGCAAAAGGTGCGTTACGGCGGCTCACGTAGAACACCGCAGCGGAGGGAAGAATGCCGAGAATCCCCCCGAAATGCGCGAGAGTCGCGCGGTTACGGTCCTGAATCACGCTAATCTTGCGGGTTTTCTGAGGCCCGGTGGCCGGGTGTGCGTCGTTAGTCACGAAAATCCTGGTTCAATCGAAGTATCTGTGGTGGTCTCCACCGGGCGACGAATCCGCCCCAATGAGGCAGACCGTACAGGCAGTGACGGCCCTTGAGTGTAGTGAAGCACCGCCGCGGCTCAACAGAGCGGCCGCACCGGCGCTTCACCATTGTACCGCTTCGAACCATCCCTGCCGGTGGTTAATGCCCTGGGTTGCAAGGTTCTGAGCAAACTCACATCCTCACCACCGAGCATAGCGGAGCTACGCGCCGGGCTCGGTCAGAAAATCGATGAGCGACTCCACCGGCCCCAGCAGGGTCGGGTCGAGGTCGGCGTACGAATCCACGCGCGAAAGAATGTGCTTCCATGCCTGCGCCACATCCGCCTGCGTCTCGTGCGGCTGGCCCAGACGGCGCAGCGTGCCCTTCTTAAAGTCCTCACCGCGCGGCACCTGCGGCCATGCCTTCAGACCCAGAACCGAAGGTTTGACCGCCTGCCAAATGTCGATGAACGGATGGCCCACAATCTTCACGTGCCCCGCCGCACCCGGAACGGCCAGCGCCTCCGCAACGATGCGCTGCTCCTTCGTGCCCTCAATCAAGTGATCCACCAGGATGCCCAGGCGGCGGCCCGGCCCCGGAGCAAACTCACGCACCGCACCGGCCAGGTCATCCACACCGTGTAGCGGCTCCACCACAATGCCCTCGACGCGCAGGTCGTGGCCCCAAACCTTCTCCACCAGCTCGGCGTCGTGCAGACCCTCAACCCAGATGCGGGAGGCGCGCGCCACCCGCGCGGGGGCGTTCTTTACAGCGATGGAACCCGACCGAGAAATCGTGCGCTTGGGAGCCTTCGCGGGAGCCGGAGCAACAATCTCAACGGGCTCGCCCTCAATCAGATAGCCGGTGCCGAGCGGGTAATTCTTCACGCGACCCTTGGCGTCCTCCAGACCGAAGAAGATAGCGCCGCCGATGCGTTCTGCGCGCACCACCTCACCCACCCAGCCGTCCACGCTCTCGATGAGCAAGCCTCGCTGTAGCGGTACTTTGCGCGGGGGCGGGGCCTTGCGGCTCAGGCGGTCTGCGTTCAGATCCTGTGCACCCCAGCCGTAGGGGGAGTGGTGGGTACTCAAGGTATTCTCCTTCGGATGGTGCGGACATGGCTCGTGAGAGTTGGCAGCGGGCGAGCGAGGGCCTCGGGCGCTTAAAAACGCCGCACCCAATAAACGCCAATAAGCCGGAAGCGCGCCGCGGATTAAGCGGATAGCGGGAGCGGCCCCTTTCAGCCTAGCCATTGTATCGGCTCGCGTACACTATCCCATAGAATTGATACGACTGTGGCGGCGGCGCACTCATCGAGCGCCGTCACCATCTTGAGAGGAACAGGAACACAAACACATGAGCCACTACGAGACTCTCGGCGTATCGAATGACGCCAGCCCCGAAGAAATCAAGAAGGCCTACCGCAAGAAGGCACGTCAGCTACACCCCGACGTCAACCCCTCCGAGGATGCAGCCGAAGAATTCAAGCGCGTCACCCTCGCCTACGAAGTGCTCTCCGACCCCGAAAAGCGCCGCAACTACGACACCACCGGCGACGAGCAGGGCCGCGCGGGCTACCCCGGAGGCGGCGGCTACCCGGGCGGCGGATTCAGCGGCTTCGGCGGATTCGAAGACCTGCTGAACATGTTCACCGGCGGCGCCGCGGGCGCACGCGGCCCCGCATCCCGCGTTCGTCAGGGCCAGGACGACCTGATTACCGTCTCCATCAGCCTGCAGGAGGCAGTGTTCGGTGTTGAGAAGACCATTGAGCGTCGCTCCGCCGTGACCTGTAAGTCCTGTAACGGTGAAGGCACCGCCGAGGGCACCCAGCCCGAAACCTGCACCACCTGCTCCGGCCACGGCTACATGCAACGCCGCGTACAGTCCATCCTTGGTACCGTTATGCAGCAGGTCGAATGCCCCGACTGCCACGGCTACGGCACCGTCATCAAGACCCCCTGCGCCGAATGTCACGGCCAGGGCCGCGTACGCGAAGACGTGCCGCTGACCTTCACGATTCCCGCCGGTGTACACGACCAGGCACGCATCCGCCTGCGCGGCAAGGGCGAGGCCGGCCTGCACGGTGGCCCCAACGGCGACCTGTACGTTGACCTAAACGTCAAGCGCGACAAGTACTTCAGCCGCGAGGGCGACAACCTGGTCACCACCGTGAACATCCCCATGGCCGCGGCGGCACTGGGCACCGCTATCCCGTTGAAAACCTTCGACGGCGACCAGGAAGTCACCATCCCCGCCGGCACCCAGAGCGGCGACGTCATCACCCTCAACGGCCTGGGCGCAACCGTGCTCGGTACCGAACGCCGCGGTAACCTGCTCGTGCGTGTTCAGGTGACGACCCCGACCGATCTGACCGAGGAGCAGAGTGAGCTACTGCGCCAGTTCGCGGCCCTGCGCAACGAGCCGCTGAACGAAGCTTCCCAGGTGAAGCACCGCGGTGGCCTGTTCTCCCGCCTAAAGGACCAGTTCAAGTAAATCTCTGTAGCGGATGCGGTGGCCGCCGGGCCTTTCCGGTGGGCACCGCATCCGCCACATTTATGCGCAGACCCCCCCGAGAGGGGAGCTAGCCTCGCCCAACCTGCCGCTGTATTAAATCGCACCGTCCACACGAAACACCGCACGAATACAAGGAGCACCATGAGCGCCCCCATCTTCTACATCAGCGCCGAAGAGTACGAGACCCTCACCCCCGGAGCATCCTTCGAACTGGACGGTCCCGAGGGTAAGCACGCCCTCGTCAAGCGCATGGAAGTGGGGGAGAGCATCGACCTGGGTGACGGCACCGGACGCCGAGCCGTGGGCACCGTGCATTCCCTGACTGACCGTGGCGTTATCGTGCACGTGGAGCAGCTTCGCGAGGAGCACACCAGCCCCAGCATCTACCTGGCGCAGGCGCTCGCGAAGGATGGCCGCGACTTGCTCGCCATCGAAACCGCGACCGAGCTGGGCGTGTACGGTGTGCTTCCGTGGAGCGCGGACCGCTCCATCGTGCGGTGGAAGGGGGAGCGCGCCTCCAAGGCACACACCAAGTGGCAGAATACTGTCACCGCCGCGGCGAAGCAATCGCGCCGCGCACTCATTCCCGAAGTGTACGACCTGTACAGCACCGCCGACCTGGTGGAGCTCATTGAAGAAGTTGCCGGCTCTGAGCAGTCCGCCGCCGTGTTCATCCTGCATGAGCAGGCAACCGCACGCCTCAGCACCCTGGCACGCAAGCTCGTGGAGGCAGAGAACCTGCCCGAAGAAATCTACCTGCTCGTCGGCCCCGAAGGCGGCATTAGCGACCGCGAGGTGCAGCTCTTCACCGAGGCTGGCGCGCACCTGGCGCTACTGGGGGACGAGGTGTTGCGTTCCTCCACCGCGGGCTCGGCCGCCATGTGCACCCTGAACGTGGTGCTGGGCCGCTGGTAGAGCGCCCGCTACTGGAACCCAGCCGGGGCGTGACGCATCACACCCATCTATACTTGTAAATACATCACTAGCCAAGGAGCCCATATGACTACCTCCCGACCTCTGTCGACCGCACGCACCGTATCCTTCAAGAGCGCCGCAGAGATGATTGCCGTCCTCGGCCCACACGATGCGCACCTGGCTATCATCGAGGACTACTTCGAGCAAATTAGCATGCGCCCCAAAGACCTGGACGTGCTCATCACCGGCCCCTCCGAGGCCGTCAACACCGCCACTAAGTTGCTACATGAACTGCGCGTGCTCTCTAGCCACGGCACGCAGATTACCGTGCAGGTCATTCACCGACTCATGGGTATGCTCGGCGACGAACTGAGCAATCCCGCACACTCACTATCCACGAGCATCCTGTCCACCCGTGGCACCACGATTCGCCCCAAGACCATTAACCAGAAGAAGTACGTGGATGCTATCGACGCGAACACCGTCATCTTCGGTATTGGCCCGGCGGGTACCGGTAAAACCTATCTCGCTATGGCGAAGGCTGTGCAGGCGCTACAGAGCAACGAAGTAAACCGCATTATCCTCACCCGCCCTGCTGTGGAAGCCGGTGAGCGTCTAGGCTTCCTGCCCGGCACCCTCAACGAAAAAATTGACCCGTACCTGCGCCCTCTCTACGACGCGCTACACGACATGCTCGAGCCCGAAGCCATCCCCAAGCTCATGGAGGCGGGCACCATTGAGGTCGCCCCGCTGGCGTACATGCGTGGCCGCACCCTCAACGACGCGTTTATCATCCTAGACGAGGCGCAGAACACCACCGCCGAACAGATGAAGATGTTCCTGACCCGCCTGGGCTTCGGCTCGAAAATGGTCATTACCGGTGACATCACCCAGATTGACTTGCCCGGTGGTGCCGCATCCGGTCTGAAGCAGGTGCGCAACATTCTGCAGGGCGTGGAGGATATTCACTTCAGCATCCTGGAATCCTCCGACGTGGTGCGTCACACCCTGGTCTCGAATATTGTGTCCGCCTACAACCAGTGGGGTGAGGATCAGAAGGCCATGGAACGCAAGCGCAACCGCAAGGTCAAGCGCGCTACCATCGAGGCTGCGGCCGAGAAGCTTCTGGACCGCGCCGGCATCAACGGCGGCTCCGAAAAGAACGTTGAGAAGAACACCGAGAACGCACAGAGCGCGCAGGAAGGACGCTAAACGGTGGCAGAGATCGAATTCGACTGTGAAGAACCCGCAACCGGTGCCGACCCGGCAACCGACGCCTTCATCCGCGAATCTTTCGAAGCGGTAGATACCGAGGTGCTCACCCGCCTCGTCGAGCACGCCTTCAAGCGTATGCACCTTGCCGATGACACCTACCTGTCCATCGCCATCGTGAACGAAGACGAAATGGAGCGCGTGCACATCGAATGGATGGACCTGCCCGGCCCCACTGACGTGATGAGCTTCCCCATGGACGAGCTGGAGCCGGGCACCCCCGAAAACCCCTCCAGCGGCATGCTCGGCGATATCCTTCTCTGCCCGCCCGTTGCCGCACGTCAGGGCGCGGATGCGGGCCACAGCACCCTCGACGAGCTGTGCCTGCTCACCACCCACGGTATTCTGCACTGCCTGGGCTATGACCACGGTACCGCCGAAGAGGAAGCCGAAATGTTCGGTATTCAGCGTTCGATTCTCGAAGAGTTCCTGGGCCGACCCGCACCGGTTGAGACTCGGCACTAGGGGAGCGGCATGGGTATTTTCATCTCGATTCTGCTGGCCGTCGTGGCGCTCGGCTTCACGGTGGTGGCCGCGATTGCCGAGACAGCGTTCACGTACTTGCCGCACAACGAGGCTGAGGAGGCCGTGGAGGCGCATCCCGGCACGCTTGGCGCACACGTTCTGGAACGCACGCTCAAGGGTGAGTCCGAGGTGTACACGCACCCGTTGCGTCTGACCCGCCTGCTGGCTGCGGCCACTGCGGTGCTGGCAACCATGACTTTCTGGCTGGAGCTCGTGGGGGTTCAGGTTCTCGCGGCGTTCCTGGCCCTCGTGCTGGTTACGTTCATCGGCTACCCGGTGTTGCACGTGCTGGCGCGTTCGGCGGGTCGTAACCGCCCGGTTTCGTCGATTCGCGTGCTGGCCCGCCTGGTGCACTATCTGTCGAAGCTGCTGGCCCCCGTGACCGGCCTGCTTGATCAGTTCTCAAAGCGCATCGCCCCGGCACGTGAGGCGGAGGCCCCTGCCGGTGTGTTCGAGGAGGAGGAGCTACGCGAATTCCTGGAGCGTGCCTCCGACGCTGAGACCATCGAGGACGACGAGGCGCAGATGGTGCAGTCCGTGTTTGAGATGGATGACCTACGCATCCGCTCGCTCATGGTGCCCCGCACCGATATGCTCACCGTGGGCCGCGACGTACCGTTGCGCGAGGCGCTGAGCCTGTTCCTGCGTTCGGGCTACTCTCGCATGCCGGTGATTGGAGATTCGAGCGACGAGATTCTGGGTATTCTCTACCTCAAGGATTCGATGCGCACCTACATTCTGCACTCCGAGGCTCCCGAGGGTACCCCCATGCCGACCCTGGTGGAGATTATGCGCCCGGCCCGATTTGAGCCCGAGACGAAGCGTGCCATGGACCTGTTGCGCGATATGCAGCGCGAATCAACCCACGTGGCCGTGGTCGTGGACGAGTACGGCGGAACCGCCGGCCTGGTTACCCTGGAGGACCTCATCGAGGAGCTCGTGGGTGATATCTCCGACGAGTACGATCACGAACGCCCCGAGTACACGCTGAATGACGATGGTACGTTCCGTCTCTCAGCCCGCTTGGGCATTGACGAGCTCGGCGAGATTTTCGGTATCGACCTGGAAGATGAGGACGTTGACACGGTCGGCGGTCTGCTCGCCAAGCACCTGGGTATGGTGCCGATTGTGGGTTCTGAAACTACCATTCACGGTATCCGCATTCGCGCGATTGGTTCTTCGGGACGCCGCCATCAGGTGGATATGCTGCAGGCCTGGTACGAGCCGCCTCGCGAGGATGAGGAGGGTCAGGGCCGGGAAGAAACCGGTGATGACGCCCCGGGTACCCGTGAGCTCCCCGCACTCGAAACGAAGGTTCAGCCCAGGGGAGAGCTTTCATAGACGCCCCGGCACCATCTCGGAAAGCCCCGCGACCACGATACGTCGCCGCATACGGCGCACACGACATCACCCCTCTCGCAGGGGATTATCGAAGGAGAAACACATGGACCAGGAGTACACCCCGCTCGATTTGGGCTCTCTTGACCTGAACGCACCGCTGCCGACCTACCCTCCGAACTTCCGTTCGGGTTTCGCCTCGCTGGTGGGCCGCCCCAACGCCGGTAAGTCGACGCTGACGAACGCGCTGGTCGGCCAGAAGGTTGCTATCACCTCGAACCGTCCGCAGACGACCCGCCACACGATTCGTGGTATCGTGCACAAGGATGATTACCAGCTGATTCTGGTGGACACCCCTGGTATTCACCGCCCCCGCACCCTGCTGGGTGAGCGCCTGAACGACCTGGTGGCCGGCACCCTCTCGCAGGTGGATGTGCTGGGCTTCTGCATTCCGGCGAACGAGAAGATTGGCCCGGGTGACCGCTACATCGCCTCGCAGCTGGTGGCTTCGAGCAACAAGCCGGTCGTCGCAATTGTGACCAAGGCCGATACTGTGAACTCTGACGAGTTGCGCGAGCAGCTGCTGGCGGTCGAGGCCCTCGGCGAGGAGGTCATGAGCGCCGAGCGTGCCCAGCGCGCGAAGCGTGCGGCTCACCGCGCCCAGAAGAAGGGTGGCAAGAACGCGCCGGTTCCTTTTGCGAAAGGCTCGGGTCCTGCTGCTAAGCGCCGCTCCGGCGAAATCTCTGAGCCGATGCCCGTGGACGGTAAGGGCGGCTGGGCGGCCATCATTCCGGTGTCCGCAATTCAGCATTTCCAGGTGGATGCGGTCGCCGACCTGCTCTCGCAGTACGTTCCGCTTTCCCCGCCGCTGTACCCGGAGGGTGAGCTGACCGATGAGCCCGAGGCAACCCTCATCGCCGAGCTGGTGCGTGAGGCCGCCCTGGAGGGTGCCCGTGAGGAGCTGCCCCACTCGATTGCCGTGACCGTCGAGGAGATGGAGTTCCGTGAGGGTCGTCCGGCGGATAACCCGCTGCTGGATGTGCACGTGAACCTGTACGTGGAGCGTGAGTCGCAGAAGTACATCATCATCGGTAAGGGTGGCTCGAATCTGCGCAAGATTGGTACGAAGGCTCGCGAGCAGATTGAGGCAATGCTTGGCACCCGCGTGTACTTGAACATCCATGTGAAGGTCGCTAAGGAATGGCAGTCTGACCCCCGCGCTTTGAACCGTCTGGGCTTCTAGACCCTCCGCCCGAGAAGGGTATGATCACCCGGAAGATGCCGTCTCATCCGCGTCTTCCGGGTGACGTGTACCCCTTTTCTTTTCGGCGCTCATAGCGAAAAATGTTACTCTGAGAAAACATTTGCTCACCGGCAGAAAGAGAATTGGTATGCCCCAGGCACCTCGCCTACGAAGCACCGGGCGTCATATGCGCACCTCGGTGATGACTTCGAAACGTAACCGCTGGATTGCCCTGTTGACGGCTTGCATGCTCGTCATTGTCGTTGGTTTCGGTGGTGTGTTTGCCCTGCGTATGCGCAATAATCTGCACACGCAGGAGCTGAATATCAGTAACTATAAGGATGGCCTGGAGAACGGCGCGCTGGACATCCTTGTGATTGGTTCCGATACCCGTAAGGGTAATAACGGTGCCTACGGCGACGAGAATGACCGCAATTCTGCGGCTCGCGCGGACGTCATGATGCTCCTGCAGATTAGCAAGGACCGCAAGAATGTGAGTGTGTTGTCCTTCCCCCGTGACCTGATGGTTTCGGTGCCGCAGTGCACTGACCCTGATAACGGTACCGTTTACCCGGCTGAGGATAACGTTCAAATCAATGAGTCCCTGTCTCGCGGTGGTGCCGGTTGTACGGTGGCGACCATCAGCAAGCTGACCGGCGTGAATATTGACCACTTTATGCTGGTTGACTTCAATGCCGTGAAGGAGCTGTCGAAGGTTGTGGGCGGCGTGCAGGTGTGTGTGGATGCCCCAGTTGATGATGAGTACAGTGGCCTGAAGCTTCCTGCGGGTACTTCTACTGTTGAGGGTGAGCAGGCTCTTGCGTTCCTGCGTAGCCGTCATGGCTTCTCGGATGGCTCCGATATCGGCCGTATTCAGGCTCAGCAGGGGTTCCTGGCCTCGCTGCTGCGCAAGGTTAAGAGTGAAGGCACTCTGTCGAACCCGGGCCGCCTGGCAAGTATTTCTGAGGCAATTACCCAGAATGTGACCGTGGATAAGGGCCTGGGTAATATCGGCACTCTGATTGGTGTGGGTGCTACCCTCGGCGGTGTGGACCTGTCGAACGTGGTGTTTGCGACCGTGCCGACCGAGCCGTGGACCCAGGACTCGAACCGACTGCAGGTTTCCGAGGCGGCCAACAACGTCTTCCAGCGTCTGCGTGATGACAAGTCGCTGAAGGAAGAGGAAAAGCCCGCAGAATCCACTCCGGCGGTTCAGCTGAACCGTGCGGCACCGGTGAGTGTGTACAACGCGACCGGTTTGGAGGGCCGTTCCGCTACGATTGCCTCGGTGGTCAAGGGCTTGGGCTACACGGACGTCACTCCGGGCACTTCGGCTACTCCGACGAACTTCACTACGGTGTTCTACTCGACCGGTTATGAGGCTGAGGCTCAGGAGATTGCCAGCAAGCTGCACGTCACCCGCGTGGTGGCAACCGAAGAGGTTCAGGGTGTGTCGGTGACGATTGGTACCGACTTCCCCTCGGGTGAGGCTATGGAGAAGCAGGAGGCGGCTATCGCGGGTAACGCGAGCGGCCAGACTGCTGACCAGAACAAGTGCCAGACCGCTTTCGCTTTCTAAGGGTTCATACCCTGCGAGGCTGTTTCCGGTGAGTGAAGGGGGCGCATCCGCCAGTGTGGTGGGGGGGGCCCCCTTCGTATGCCCGGGGGGATGGCCTCGCTGCATCGTAT
>OCPI01000258.1_pt1 | contig 25658 bp, 17 predicted proteins | sample 1476291 | NCBI WGS metagenome assembly OCPI01 (sample SAMEA2580054, study PRJEB22360) | human gut metagenome | reverse complement strand
GCGCTGCCATCGCTGCTGCTCGACCCGCTGCCGTCGGACGAGTCTGGGGCCGGCTCGCCGGGCGCCTGCCCGCGCGTGACCGTCACCGTGTTCTCGGAGCCATCCCTCCACATAATCCAGTCCACGGCCGTATGGTCGTAGTCGTCCGCGTCATCGTCCGACGGGGTCAACGTGTAGCTGCCGACCGTCTCGCCCTTCTCGTCGACGATGATGTTCTCGTCCGTGGTTTTGACGTAGAACTGCTTCAGCAGATAGTTGGCTCCTTCGAACTCACCGGAGTTCAGCATCAGGCGGGCCCACCGCCCGCCGTCCAGCACCTCGGTGACCTTCAGGTCGCGCGAGAGGATAAACACACGCTTGCTGTCGCTCGACTCATCCCACTGGAAATACAGGGAACCGTCCGAGAACTGGCCGAAGTCCGTGAAGTTCACGTACTGGTCATCCTTCGTGTTGATGTTCAGCAGGTCGGTGACTTTTTTGGTCTTGCCCGTACCTGCATCCAGAATCAGCAGCTTGTTGCCGTTATAGCTTTCGGAGGGATTGAGCACGTACTGATTCGCGCCGAACCGATACAGGCCCTGCAAGTCGCATCGGTAGGTGTCGCCGGGCGAGCAGTAATCCAGCGGGATCTTCACGATTTCCTTGTTGCCGTCGATGGAATACAGGTGGTATGCGCTGTCCTTGACCACATACGTGTCGAACACGTGGTAATCGTCCACATGGACCTCAGTAGTGTTCAACGACTGGTATCCGCCGCTGTCCTTGCTGATGCTCACGCTGTCCTTGAACGTCTGCAAGGTCTCGGCCTGCTTCGCGCCGTCGCTCAATCCCATGATCTGCTTGTGGCCGATTTCGACCTCACGCTGATCGTCGTTGACGGTCCTCTTCTCCGTCGTCTTCCAGCTTTTCTCGATGGCGACGCGATTGTTGGATTGCGCGAGCACATCGAATTCGTAATCCTGCTGCAGGTTGATCAGGTTGTCTTCCTCGGTGCGCAGATCGATGCGATCGGACAATTCGCCGGATTTCAAATCGACCTGATGGGCGAACAGGTGCACGGTTTCCGGCGTGGTGCCGACCGCCTTGGTCTTGACCGCGTAGATCACGAACACGGACGGATTGGGACCGTATGTGGCGGCGACGACCGGATCGGAGTACATCTTCTCCCCGGATTTCAGAGCCGAGAAGTAGATCACCTTCGATTCGTCCATTGCCGGCGTCCAGACGCCGAACGCATATTGCCCGTCATCGGCGGATTGGCTGGAACTGCCATAGTCGGAATCGCTGCTGGAGCTCGCATCGCCGTTGGCGCAGGGCATTACGTCGGAAACCACTGCGCCGCCGTCCCACCCCCAGTCGGAGGTGTCGTAGTTGCAGACGAAGTTGGTCATGGTGACTTCGCTGACCGCTTTTTTGCCTTCGATCTGCGTCGGGGATTGCTTTTGCGTTTTCTTCGGCGTTGCATCAGTCGTGTCGCTGGTCTGCACGGGACTCGCGGCCGTGTTCTTCCTGCCGTGAAGGATGAGGAATGCGGCAACTCCGCCGACGACGATCGCCACGACGACGATGGCCGCGATGATGGCGATGATGATCTTGCGCTTCTTGCGTTGCGCGGGCGTAAGTGGTGGCTTCTTGCCGGGTTGGGATTGCGACCCGGGCTGACCTTGGGGTGCGCTGCCGCCGTTATCCGCGGGGCCCGCTGGCTGCGGGACAGGCGGCAACGTCCCCGTACCGGGTACTGTGTTCGGAGCGAAGCCGGACGCGGCTGTACCAGGTTGAGGCATCTGCGCCCCGCTACCGGGCGCTGCGGCGGCACCGCTTGCGACCGGAATGCCGCAGTATGTGCAGAACACCGATCCCGCTGGAATTTCATTACCACATCGAGCGCATCTGGCCATCATCATCCCCTGTCTCTTCGTTACGACAATCATAACCAATTCGAGGGATTTTGAAAGGCCGCGAAGCCCTGCGGCCGGGCGCGATGTCACGCGGTCTGGGCTATGATGAAGGCGCAACCGAACGGGAGCCGCAAGGCTGAGAGGAAGCGACGCTTCGACCGTCAACTTGATGCGGGTAATGCCGCCGTAGGGACGAGTTGTCCAGTCGCAGTGCAGCAACAATCGGCATCCGCCAACCGATGGTGGACGGTTCCCAGCCAAACGCACCGGGCATCCCGGCATATAACAGAACAGGCATAACGAAAAAAACGCATGATTCGGGTCATGGAGGGGCGCACCACCTCACAGGGTACGGCTTGCTCCAGCGACCCGTTTTTCATATCGGCGGACGCCGGCGCACCCGATCGGAGATCGACCGGCAACGGCCGGCAGCGCAATGTCGCCGATATGGGAATCACGCCAGCGACCGAGGAGGGACACATGATCATCAACGGGCAGCCGGAGGACATCGCCACGCCGCTCAGCGTCGACGAACTCATCGCGCGCAAGGGCCTTAACGCGGGACGCGTGGCGGTCGAGGTGAACGGTGCCATCGTGCCGCGCGACAAGCGCGCACAGACCATGCTGAGCGGCACCGACACCGTCGAAATCGTCACGTTCGTGCAGGGCGGCTGAGAGCCCGGCAAACACGCGGCAAGGCATCGGCACGGGCTCATGCCGATGCCGGCCAGCGAACCGCACTCCGACCCGAATACCGCACGCATCAAGCGTCATATACCTCAAAGAAAGGTACCATCATGACCATCGCATCAACCACACCGGCCGCCCAATCGAACGACCCGGTGCTCGACGAACTCATCGGCACGGCGACGAACACCGCGCTGCTCCCCGAACCGGACGCGCACGCCTACGACGACATCGCGACCGGCGACGCCGACCCGCTGGTGCTCGGCGGGCACAAGTTCACCAGCCGCTTCATCCTCGGCTCGGGGCGCTACGACCTGAACCTCATCAAGGCGACCATAGAGAACGCCGGCACGCAGATCGTGACGATGGCGTTGCGTCGCTGCCGCACGACCGAGAACAACCTGCTCGACTACATCCCCAAGGGCATCACGATGCTGCCGAACACGTCCGGCGCGCGTAACGCGGAGGAGGCCGTGCGCATTGCGCGTCTCGCCCGCGAGGTCTGCCAGACGGACTTCGTCAAGGTCGAGATCGAGCACGAGACGAAGTACCTGCTGCCCGACAACGAGGAGACGATTCGCGCCACCGAGATGCTCGCCAAGGAGGGCTTCGTGGTGATGCCGTACATGTTCCCCGATCCGATCGCGGCCAAGCGGCTTGAGGAGGCCGGCGCCGCCTGCGTGATGCCGCTCGGCTCGCTTATCGGCTCCAACAAGGGACTGCGCATGCGCGACTTCATCGAGGTTATCATCGCGAACACGCACGTGCCGGTGATCATCGACGCGGGCATCGGGCGTCCCAGCCAGGCCGCCGAGGCCATGGAGATGGGCGCGGACGCGGTGATGGCGTACACGGCCATCGCGAGCGCCGGCAACATCCCGCTGATGGCCCGCGCGTTCAAGCACGCCATCGAATCCGGCCGCGAGGCATACCTGTCCGGCCTGGGCACGGTGACGGAGGGCCACGCCGTGCCGTCCAGCCCGACGAACGCCGCCGACTACCTGCACTGAGCCACCCGTACTGAGTCGCCTACTCACGTCGCCGCCCGGCAGCGTGCACCCATACGTGGAGCACGATGCCGGGTGTACCTTAATCTCGCGATGACGCCCAGCCCCGCGGCCCGAGACCCCGCGATCACAGGTCAACGGCCATCGCCAGCTCCAGGTCGTCGTCCAGTTCCTCGACATCGAAGTCGAGCTTCCTGAGCACGTCGTCATTGGGAACATCGCCAAGGGGCGCATCATCACCGTCGCCGGGGCCCATGTCACCGGGATCATCATCAGGGCGCATCAGCATCGATTCCACGACCTCATCATATTGGTCCGGATTGCCGCGGAACAACGCCAAAGCGCACCCCCGCGCCAGGCGCTCATCCGGGAACCGTGCCAATACGATGTTCGCCAAGGACTCGCCCAAATGTGCCTTCGCGTTCATTTCCTCCTCGCTCAGCTTGTCGAGACGCTTCTGCATGCGGCGTGTGAGACGCTGTATGTCCGCATCGGACGTACTGTAAAGCGTGCCGTCCGTCGCGTAGTCGTCATCAAGTCCCCGTGAGAATTCATCGAATCCGTTCATGAACGCGATTATCGGCAATGACAGCAGACCGAACCGGGCGAGCGTCTCCGTAAGCAGTTCCAGCTGCTCGACGCCTCGGTCGAACCGCTTGCGGTCTCGCCGCTCGAATCCGAGGATAAGGTCATGGGCCATCACGTCGCCCATCAGCGAGTATGCCAGATCGTTCAGGAACGCCACATCCTGCCATAGTGGTTCTCCCGGCACATCCCGATTGTGTTCCAGCGCGAGCATGCGGTCATCGACATCTATTGGTTCATCGTCCCACATCTTCTCGTATGCATCAATCAGCCGGACGACATCGTACATGTATCGCCGCTCGCATTTCAGCAGATCCAGCCTATCCTCCATGTCGATGCGGGCGCAGCTCTCGCAGTCGCACAGCGACTCGTCGCCCACCTCGGCATATCCGCGAACGCCATCTCGCTTCGACGAGCATCCGCCCGCGTCGCGATCTGCCGTCGCAATCTCTCCGACAGCCGGTTCCTCATCGTCATGACGACCCATATACTCACTCATCCACTGATTGCCATGCAGCTCGTATTCCGCATCGGCCTGCGCCCGCCGCTCGTGCAGATAGTCGACCACGCGCCGATACCGCATGTCCGGCGCCGCACCGAAGCGCAACACGTCTCCGTCCTCGCGCAGCATGCACATGCCGATGCCGGGGTACAGCAGCAGCATCCGGGCGATGTCGAGGCTGCGCCGCTCATCGGCACCCCAATTGAGCAGGGTGTATGCCGCCAGCCGGTGCATCTGCGTCGAATGCTCCTCCATGGCGAGCCCGCGCTGCTTGCGGTTGCCGAACCGCTTCCTGCCGCGAGGCCGTCGCATCAGTTCCTCGACGGTCGTCATACGAATCAGCGACGGCATGTAATCGGACGGGTCGTCGCGAAACAGAGCCAGCGTGGAATCGTTCAGCAGCTCGTACAGCCACACCGAGATGCCGTACTTGCGCACCGTTTCGGAGCAGCCGTGAAGAAACCTCCGGCACTCGCCCACCAGCCGCCCGTTGAATGACATCGCCGCCGCGCACAGGTTCGTCGTCCAACTGCCGCACGCGAACACGTCGCGCGCCAGCGCGTACAACCGGTGATCCCATGGCGTGGGCGTGCCGTCCCTGTCATAGTCTTCGCACACCTTGCGCATAGTCTCCGGAGAGACGAGTTCCTCGAATCGCCGCTCCAACTTGTTGATAGCCTGCAGAAATCCGATGGTATCCATCGAGAATGATGTCGCCATGATCGCTCCTTTTCGTATGCGCCATTGCCGTCACGGTCCCTCCGCGTCCTCGCGCATAGGCACACCATGGCACACCCAAGGCTCCCGTCGCCACCCACCCTCGAAAATCTGTGGATAAGTGGATAACTCACCCCTTATCCACAGTTGTCCACATTGCCGGCGGAACCGGCCAGCCCGGCCATCAGACCGGTGAAACCATACGAAAACGCCAGAATGGAACACCACGCGCATAATCGACTTCCACTATCATGGCTAGCGGAAGTCGATTACATGCCGCAGGCCGTCACACCAGATCAGGCATCAAAGGGAAGAGACAACGAACGAAAACAAACGCACCGTGACGATTCTCATACCCTGTTACAACGAGGAGGAGTCGCTGCCGATGCTGTTCGCCCGGCTCACCACGCTCTCTGAGAACGCCTAGCTGGCACCGGACGATGACGATCGCATCGACTATCGCTTCCTGTTCGTGGACGACGGGTCGAAGGATTCGACCCGCGACGAAATCCGCGAGTTCGCCAGCAACCGTCAGCCTACGTAAGGTGTCCGCGCGGACACGCACAGCTGTGCCCGCGCGGCCGTCCGTGGCTACATGAATTTCTTCAGATCCACCGGACAGCTCAGGCCATCCTTGATGCTGCTGAGCTTGTCCAGCACACCTCCATTGGAGGAGTCGGTGGAGTTCTTGTTCTCGTCGGCAGGCTTCGATGAGGTCTTGCCGGAGGATTTGCCACCGTCGGTGCCGTCGCTGCCAGTTCCCGCCCACTGGTCCTCCACCGCATCCGGCACATCAGCGCCGCACGTGTCGGTGACCTTGCCGTTGGTGCCCGTGTAGATGCCCTTCTCGTTGATAATCGGCGTGGTGACGACGTCCAGCGTCGACTTCGCCTTCTCCGCCGCCCGCACGGTGAACGCGATGGTCACCGTCTCACCCGGCTTGATGCCCTGGGTCAGACGCAGGTTGATGAACTGGCGGTCCTCCACGGTGCCATTCGACACCATTTCGCCGGATTCGTAGGCGAGCGACGTGATCGCGCCGCCTTCGGGCGCCATCAGGAACAGTCGCGGCTGCATCGTGCCCTTCTCCGTATTGCCGGTAATGAACGCCGGCAATGACTTCGCCTGCTCCTCGGTCATCGTGTTCTTCAACCGTACCGTCACCGTGTATTCGTCGCCGAGGCCGGCGTTCGCGATGGTCATGGGGTTGGTAGCTCGGGCGGGCGCGTCCACTTCGTCGCTGATGCGGTACGAGTTCGCGGCGAAATCGCTGCCGCACGTCTTCTTGACGGTGATGCTCGGCTCAAGATACCAGCTGAGCTTGCTGGGCTTCGCCTCGGTCACGTAGACGCCGGCCTTCGGCTGTTCCACACTGCCGGGAATCATGCCCGCGACGTTCGCGTCGAAGACCTTGGTCTGTACGAGCGCCGCCAGCTCCTCCTCCTGCGCCATCCACAGCTTGAAATGGCCGTTCGCGGACGTCTGCCGCAGCGCCTTGAGCATCGGCGACAGCGTCGACGTGCCCGCGCCCGAGAACACGTGGGTCATGATCGTCTTCGACGCCTTGTTGGTGTAGGCGTTCTGCTCCTTGTAGATCGGGTGGTCCACGTACAGCTCGTTGAGGAAGAACTTGACCGTGTTCGTGCCGTCCAACACCTTGCCGTCACTGAGCTTGACCGATCCCGTCGCGCCGATCAGCGACTGCAGGAACACGGGGTCAAGCGCGAACACGCCGGCGATCTCCTGGTTCTCGTTGCCCGGCTGCGCGAGCCACATGTTCTTCAATGTGACCGCAGCCCGCTGGAAGTTCGGGTTGACGGTGGTCGTCTGTGGGTATTTCCACACCTGGTCGCCGAACACCGCGGCTTCCTTGACGTTCTCGGCATCGTACGGCTGCGTGCCGTAGGTGATGTCGGTGGTGGCGATGAAGTCGCCGATCGTGACCTTGCCGTGGTCGGCGGTCACCGGCGCGATGTTGCCGACCATGCCGCCGCCGGACCGCAGCTCGGCCGGATTGTAGATCGCGACCAGATACGTGCGCTCACCGTTCTCGCCCAGCAGCTGTGGCAGCAGGTTGATCAGCTCGTCGTATTCGTTGAGCATCTTGTCCACGGATTTCAGGCCGGAGACGCCGGTCTTCACCATGGAGGTGATGCTCGAGCTCTTCGGAGGCGCCAGCTTCTCCAGCCGCCGCGTCTCGACTTTGATGTCGGCTCGGGCCTGCTTGACGATGCCCGGCATGGCCGTCACCGCGCTCAGGTCGACGGATTTGTCTTTCATGGAGAAGCCGGACAGCTGCTTGCTCAGGTCCATCAAATCGGTGAACGGCCCGTCCACCAGGTTTCCCATGGCGTCCAGCATCGTGCGCGCGGCGGTGATGTCGTTCCCGTACGCCGTATGGTCGCGCAGGAACGTCCACTGCGACTTGTCCAGTTCGTCGCGCAGCGCCCGCGTGGACGTCACCATCTCACGTGCGGACGTGCCGATGTTACCTCCGCCACCGCAGCCGAGCGCGGTGTTGGCGAGGTTTTCGGAAGCGGAGATGAAGCGGTTCGCCTCCGTGTACAGTTTGAGCGCGGAGATTCCGTAGATACCGACGACCGACAACACGGCTCCCAGTAGCACGAACACCACATACAGCACGATGCGCCGCGGACGCAGCGCTTGAGACAGGAATTGATGTCCTTTTCGTCCGATGTGCTGGGGGGATCGGCGCATGGGTTAACCTCGTTTGCTTCGTGTTACATTCCGTTTTGTCGCGTCCGTCGTTCCACGCGACGACCGTTATCGTTCCGTCGGGTTCGATGGCCTGCCGTCACACCGTCTTTTCGGGCGGACCGGCTCTCGACGCTACGTAATACAACCTCAGATGATACCGTGCGATGCTTACCGCACGCTAAGTCTTCTTTCTGAACCGTTGTATTTCGACGTTTTTTTCACCATTGCCCGGGACCGGAAGGATGGCCCGGCACAACACCCGCGACCTTGTCAGACTGCTTTCAGACTTCATTGAGGGGTATAACAGTATGGAGCAAGATAACATACACATAGCGCGACCATAGTGTTGCCTACGGGATGCCGTGCTTTACGGGGCCTTTCGGGGTTCTTCGGGTGGCGTCCCGGCCACTGTCACGAAAACGCGGGCGCACGGTTGCCATGATCGCAGCCCCCGCTGGGAAGAACTGGAGAAGTACACGCATGTTCGTTCTCAAGAACGCATGGTCATCCATAGTCCGCCGCAAATGGCGCACGCTGTTGACCATGTTCATCGCCATCATCGTCACATTCGGGACATTGTTCGGTTTCTCCGTCCTGCACGCCGATGAATCGGCCACCGATGGCTACAACCCCCAGCTGGTCAGCGCCGTCATCCGCCCGGATGCGAAGACCAAGGCAACCTACAACGGCGCCGATTCTTCCTATACGAAGAACTACCTGGCGTTCGACGCATACGACAACTACGCGTCTGCGCTGCAGGCCGCCGGCCTGACGTACAGCTATGCACTCACCATCACCGTGCCGGTGCGGCAGAGCGGCGACGTCAAGGCCATCGCTGGCACCGACGACCAGAGCGCCGACAAGACCGGCGGCGAGATGCTGTACCGCAGCTTCTCTTCGCTGGAGGCCGCGCATGAGAACGAGCTCGGCCGGTACAAGATCGTCAAGGGCAAGCAACTGGACTACTCGAGCCAGTCGAAGACAGGCGTGCTGATTTCACAGGCGTTCGCGAAGAAGAACGGCCTGGACGTAGGCGACAAGTTCACCGTCGCGTTCCCGAACGACGCGAAGAAGACCATCGAGCAGACCGTCCGCGGCATTTACGAGTACACGGAGCCGGCCGCCGCGGGGCAGGGTTCGGACGCCAAGCTCGCCAAGGACAACCGCGACAACGTCATCTACACCGCGTACTACACCTTCGCGATGGACGGCCTGTATGCGGCCGACGGCAAAGGCTGGCTGATTCCCGACCTGAACATCTCGTTCCTGCTCGACAGCATGTCGACCTATCGGAAGTTCGAGAAAGTCATCAAGAAGGCAAAGCTGCCCGCGAACCATGAGCTCACCTCGCCGACGCTAATCGAGCACGAGAAGCAGATCGCGCCGCTGCGCTCCCTGGCGAGCTCGATGAAGCCTATGCTCGCCGCCCTCTGGATTGTGGGCGCGGTGCTGTTGCTGCTTTCGTGGGGATCGAGCCTGCTGGTCGGCCGTCGGCGTGAAATCGGCAACCAGATCGTCATCGGCGTCTCGCGTGGGCGTATCGCCTGGCAGTTCATGCTGGAGACGCTGTTGCTGAACCTTGTCGGATTCGCCGTAGGCATGGTCGTCGGCGCGTTCGCGGTCAAGCCGCTGGCCACGAAGCTCGCCGACGGCAATGCGGTCAGTGTGCCGGGCAACCTGATCTGGACTGTCATCTGGAGCGGTCTCGGCACGATTGTGGTCCTGATGGTGATCGCCATGATCCGCGTGCTGCTGTTCCGTGTCAGGACGCTGTTTGCAGCCCGTTCCTCGAATGAGGTCGCGGTCGTGGATGACGGCGGGACGGACGACACCGCAACAAGCGACAACGCAGCGAACGACAGTGATACGGCAGACGCCGACGATACGGCGGAATCGGCACAGGAGCAGGCATGAACGACACGAACACGAATAAGGCAAACGACATGAACGAGGACGACGTCACACTGACCGGTTCCGAAGACGAGAACGCGGCAGCCGAATCAGACGCGGCAGCCGACGCCATGGCCGACACGGCAACCGAATCCCCGGATGCCGCCGGAGCGAGCGATTCGACGACGGTACCGGACAGCGTGCAGTTCTCCATCGTCTTCGACGACGACGGTGACGACTCCGACACCATCGTGATCGACGCTGCCGACGCGGAAATCGACACTACCGCGGAAGCCGATACGACGGTCGCGACGGATGGCTCCGCCGAGGAGGCACCGGTCGACGACGAGAAGCCCGGAGATGATACGCAGGATGCCGCCGCGCAGGAGCCGGCCAGTGCCGACAACACTGCCGATAACACCAGTGCCGATACCGGCGATGCTGATACCGGCACCACGGCGGCGGGCACCGCCGACGAGAACTTGGACGTGGCAGCGGCCAACGCTAGCAAGGTCAACGAAACACTCAAGCTGAGCACCGGGGGCAAGACGGCCGGCGATGGCCAGAAGAAGACCAGGGCCGGCAGGGTCACCGTGGCATCGGCCAGCGTCGACCCTGCAATGCGCCTGTCATCGCGCATCGACAAGGAGCTCAAGCGCAGCAAGGCGGACAGCATCCGTCTCAAGTCCTACCCGACGTTCTCGATGAACAAGGTCACAGTGACCGACAAGAAGTCCGGCCGTCACGTGCTCGACCGCATGAACCAGGCGTTCTACGCCGGGCATGTGTACTCGGTGCTGCTGCCAGACAACGACCGCGTGCTGCACGAGACCCTGATGGGCGTGATGAGCGGCATCATCCGGCCGCATGACGGCAATGTGATGAACAAAAGCGCGAACCTGCTGGAGCTTGAGCCCGGCGAAGTCCGTGGACATCGACTGGGACTGGTGCCGCAGCAGTATGCGGTACGAGACGACATGAGCGCCGAACGCAACCTGGTGTATGCGATGGATGCCTCCGGGCGCACGTTCCTCAAGCCGAAGCCGGTGATCGCACGCGAGCTGCTGCACAAGGTCCATTTCGATGTGGATACCCCGAACGCTCCGGTTGGCAAGCTGGACGTGGTGGAGCAGCGTCGCGTGGCGATCGCGCGCGCCATCGCCTGCGAGGCCGAGGTGCTGATCGCCGACGAGCCCACGGGCGGGCTGAACGATGACGACAGCGTGGAGATCCTGCAGCTGCTCACGTCGCTCACCCACGGCGACCCCAAACGCTGCGTGATCATCCTCACCGAATCAGAAGCCGTTGCCAACATAGCCGAAACCATCATCAAGCTATAAACGGCCTCATCTGATACGCCCTCGCTGGGTGGGCAGTCCACCGGGCTATCCACCCAGCGGGGGCGCATTGATTCCACCTAGATCATGCGCATGCGGAACCTCGCGGCCAGGGCCGGCACGTCGGGGACGCCGTACTGGTCGACCAGATCCAGCCAGCGCCGCTTGTTCGCCTCCCCATAGCGCTCCGCACGCTTGGCGTAGGCTTGCGCGGTCAGGAACTTCGGCGGTATCGACTTGCTGTTGTATTTGTCGGCGACCATCACGATTTCCTGTTCCAGATTGACCGGCATGTAATCGACCGGAGGCAGCGGCAGGTTCTGCGCGATGACCATCTGCTGGGTCAGGCCGACCCCAGTATGATTGCGCGCGAACTGGGCGATGGACTCGTCCACGCCCTGCTCCAGCAAGTACTCGTAGCCGAGTAGGCCATGCAGGATGTAACGTTTCCCGTCGAATTGCAGCGGTTCGCCATCACTGCCGTCATGCTTGAGCACGCGATACGTGCCGATGTCGTGCAGCAGGCCGCCGATCGTCGCCAGATGCTCGTCGATCAGGCGTTTCGGCACACGGCCACCGGTGATGCCGTCCGACGGCAGGTCGGCTTGTTCAGCTGCCCCGGCGGAATCGTCAAGCGCGTTGCCGCTGCCCTGGCCCAGCTTGTTGGTGAACAGCGCGTTCTGATGGCGGGCGAGCTGGCGGGCGATGGTCGCCACGACAACGCAATGCGTGTGCACCAGGTCATAGGCGGCCTGGGAGGGGGCGATTTTCTTGTGCAGCTCGTCAATCTGGTCGAGTGTGGGGATATAACCGGTCATACGGCTCATTGTAGCCATCGCGACACGCTGATAACATCACACAATCGCAAGGTGCATTTCCACAGATCAGCCATTTTCCGGCCTTCATCATAAACAGCGACGTCGATTGTGCTGCGCAATCCGGGCGTGTCGCGCCGGCGAGGAGGAAAAGAGGAGAGCGTTGCGAGCATGTTACAGATGCCGGGTGCCATCAATCGCCCGGTAGACGCCTCTCAGATGGAGCGCACGTGGTATTCGCCGGTACGGTTGGACGCCACGATCATCTGATCGTTCTCCAGCACCTTCCAGCCATCGGACTCGTTCTGCTCGAAGCCGGAACTCGCCACGACCACACCGGACGGCTTGCCGTCACAGTCCTGCACGTCACGGTACCTCATCACACGGTAATCGTGAGCCTTCTCGCCCTTGCCGTACTCGTCGTAAATCTCGACGATGCGCGGCGACGTCTTCTCGCGGCCGGCGGCGCACAAAGCCACGAGCTGGTCCTGGCTTTGGATCATGCAGTTGTAGCTGGACTTGGGGTACGCCTGACGCAGCTGGCGTACCGCCTGCGCCACGGCCTCGTCCAGCGCGAAGCCGAACGCGATGTATTCGAGGATGACCGAGAAGAAGATCGCGGAGTCGGAACGGCCGCCGGTCGACAGGAACGCACCCTGATTGATCGGGTACGCGCGGTTGAGCACGATGTTGATGCCGCGGTCGTCGGAGATGTCGCCGTTGTGGATGAAGCTCAGCCCGTTCGCGAAGAACGGCTGCTGGTTCTCCAGAATCAGCGGCAGGTTGGAGCTGGCGAGACGCAGGTGCCACAGGCCACCGCGTGCGGGGTCGTCCGCAAAGTCACGGAAAATCGGGTCATGGCGGGCGGCCAGTGTGCTCTTGTACAGTTTCGTGCCGGTCTCGGGCTTGCGTACCTCGCCGGCGGCAAACGGCAGCTCAGTGGGGTTCGACAGCAACACGACACCCCAACCGTCATTGTGAATCTCGCTGAGATCCCGGAAATCCGTCACCTCGTGCATGCCCAGGACGTCGTTGAGGCTCAGGTTGAATCCCGATGTCGCGTATCCCAGTAATCTGCACATGCTTGGTACTGTATCGTGCCGCGGCGGCTGACAAGCGGGCGTGGCTATAGGAGTTCCTTATAGCGTGCGCACGGCCGCGATGCGCACGCGGTCCGGCACCCGGCAGACACATGCCGATATGACCAATACGGCCACACAAACGGCCGATTGACGGGCAAGCGTCGTCATCAGGGGAAACTGCCAGAAGAACAAGCGTCCACCTGCCCGCTCGCCAATCGCACAACAGACGAACAGGTATAAAGCAGGTGCCGCCGCGCCAACTCTCAGTCCGCACAGGCGGCCACATATCACCCCGAAGCAGCCAAGTCCGCCCACAGATAGCGCCTGCGCGACCCCGGCCGTGCCATATACCGGTATCATCACCGCACCCAGTGCCATCATTCCCGCGATCAACACCAGCAACGCCGCACGATCCATCAGCCACGTATTCCTGACGGCAGCCACATCAGCCGCAGACATGCCAGGCAGCGACCACGCAATCATCGTCGCAGGCACAAGCGCCGCCAACGTCGCAAGAGGCAGACTCACGCCGGAACCGACCAGCGCAGGCAATCCAACCGTCATGGACGCCAATGGCAGCGTAACAAGCTGCGCGGCCAAACACAGCATCGGCAGCTGGGCCATCCTCGCCGTCTTCATGCAAGCCGGCAGCGTTCGTCATCCATAATTCAGCGACCTGATAATCACGTGCCTGCGTGTCCAATATCTCGCATCCGTTCTGTGTGGTGTCATACGTCAGCAGACCGGACAGCAGGTACGAGGCAATCTCATCGCCGGACAACTGTTCACTGTCTTCAGCGCTGAACAGCCATGCAGTATGATCCGCCGGGGATTCGGACAACTTGGCAGGCGTCACATATCCATTTCGACCAAGTTTCCCGGACAAGTCGGCAGCCGGCTGACCGGCCAAACGCAGACCGTGATGCCATCTCGCCGGTCACAGACAGTAGAGGTCGTCCTTGCGATAACCGGATATGCACCAAACGGCAGTACCAGCGGGACGACTACCGCGACGGTGGCGCATAGAGCGACTATTGCGCAGACGGAACAGCCGGCAACGGTCCTGTCATGGCTGCGCCATCCGACGACCATCGCCCGTACTGAGGCGGCTGCTGGCGCAAATACGCGGCACCCAGGCCGTAACGCATGGGCGGTTTGCCTCCGCAGTCCATCAGTCCATCAGGAGCGCACGCGAGCCGGCAGTGCGGCCCGTGTGCGTCTACTGCTTAGCGAGTTTCGCCGAATCGTCGACCTTCACGGCATCATTTTTCGTCGCGTCGACCTTCGCGCCTCCCTTGGCATCTGCGGCTGCAGGCTTCGCAGCGCCGTCCTTCGCAGCGGTGGCCTTCTGCGCCGAGCCCGCAGGCTTCGTCTTGCTTCCGTCCCTCGCCGCGGACGCAGCCTTCGTGCTGCCCGAGCCACCGTTCTTCGCGGTCGGTTTCGCAGCCGGCCGTTCTTCCGGTTTGCTGACGGTCACGATATCGTTGACGCGCGGCGTGCGCGAACGCAACGCGACGCGCTTCAGACGCGGCGGTCGGCGAGTGGAGATGAACAGCGGCTGAACCTCGACCAACGGGTTGAACGGCGCCAGGCCGAACCATTTGATCGGGGAGCCGGCGACGTGACGAATCGCGTACTTGGCCTGCAACGACATCGCGCCTCGCGTGGAGATCTTGGATTCCGGCATCAGGTCCTTGTGAATCAGCACGTAACGGATGGTGCCGATCTCCGGGTCGGCGTCCACCTTCGGGTAGACGGACTTCTGCTGCGGCAGGTCACCGGAATCCGACAGGTCGTGCATGATCTGGTGCAGGTACACCGGAATAGACTGCGACACCTTGAATCCCAGACGGATACGCACTCGGAACAGGTAGCTCGTGCCGAAATTCTGCACGGAGTACTCGCGCGTGAACGGTTCGTCGGTGGTCTGCACCGACACCGCCCACCACGCACGGGCGCGCTTGGGATGATCCGCGAAGATCGAGAAGAAGATGTCCGTATCCAGTCGTCGCATATCCGAATCGCTGGTCAGATACACGATGTTGTCGGCGAAATACGGGATGCGGAAGTCGCCGTGCAGGCGGTCAAGCGCCGGCAGGAAGTCCTTCGGCATCATGTGGCGGCGCTGCGCGCGTTCCAGACGCGTGCCCTCGTTCCACGTGTACATGATGAACAGGATCGCCAACGTCAGCAGCATCGTGAACCAGCCGCCGTGCAGGAACTTCGCCATCGACGCGATGAAGAACATCAGCTGGATGGCGAGGAACACGATGGTGAACACGACCGCCAGCACCCGCTTGCGGTCGTACCACATGTACACCGCCAGCAGGATCGTAGTGGTGATCATCGTGATCGTCAGCGCAAGGCCGTAAGCCGCCGAAATATGCTCGGAATCCCGGAATATGCCCAGCACGATGAGCGTGGCCGCGCACAGTACCCAGTTGATGACGGGAATGTACAGCTGGCCGCGGGTGCGCGCCGGATACCGCACCTGAAGATGGGGCATCCAATTGAGGCCGGTCGCCTCTGACACCATCGTGAACGCGCCGGTGATCAGCGCCTGCGAGGCGATGATGCCGGCCGTGACCGACAGGATGACGGCCACATAGCGCACGTTCGGATCCATCATCTGGAAGAACGGGTTCAGTCCCTCCATGTGCTGGTACTCGGGATTGTTCTGGTTCTTGAGGATCCACGCGCCCTGACCGAAGTAGTTGAACACCAGAGCGACCTTGATGAACGGCCACGTGAAGTAGATGTTGCCGCGTCCCACGTGTCCCATGTCGGAGTACAGCGCCTCGGCGCCGGTGGTCGACAGGAACACGGTGCCCATGACGGCGATGCCGGCCGCATTGTGCGGGCTGAACAGGAATTTCACGCCGTACACGGGGTTGAGCGCCGCGAGCACGGACCAATCGCCGGAGAGGTTCACCGCGCCGACCACGGCGAGGAACGTGAACCACACCAGCACCACGGAGCCGAACACGCGGCCGATGCTTTCGGTGCCGCGCGATTGCACGGAGAACAGCACGACGATGATGACCACGGTGATCATCAGCGTCAGGTTGCCGTTTTCCTTGAACAGCGCCTCCAATGGCGGCAGCGTCTTCAGGCCTTCGACCGCGGAGCTGATCGACACGGCCGGGGTGAGCACGGAATCGGCGAGGAACGCCGCGCCGCCGAGCATGGCGGGGATGGCGAGCCATGCGCCATGCCTGCGAATCAGCGAATACAGGGCGAAGATGCCACCTTCGCCCTTGTTGTCGATACGCATGGCGATGAGCACGTATTTGACGGTGGTGATCAGCGTTATCGACCAGAACACCAGCGACAGCATGCCGAGCACGGCCTCACGGTCAGTGTTGGCGATGCCGCCCTGGCCGGAAAGGAACGTCTGCGCGGTGTACAGGGGCGATGTTCCGATGTCGCCGTAGACCACGCCGAGCGCGACGATGGCCATGCCGAGCGAGATCTTGTTGGGGCCGGACTGCAATCTGCGCCACCAGCGGCCGATCGCGCCCTTGCTTGCGGTCTTGGCGAGTTTTTCCGCTTCCTTGGTTTCTGCCGCCTGCTGCTTTGCAAGCTCTTCGCGCTCCTCTTTCGTCAGTGTGCGACGGGAGACTTTCGGGACGTTGGTGAACGTGTCGGCACGTAACAACGTTTCATCGGGCTTTTGAGCCATGATGCTTCCTCCATCGACGGGGATAATCCGCACATGATATCCGCATATTCTAGGTACAGCTACTAACGGAAACCTTGGTATTTCAAATTCAAGCGGTCAGTATATGCCCCTTTTCGGTTTTTTCCAACTTGGGGAGGACGCCGGCCGCCCTTGCCGCCCCTCGTCACACCCCGTATACCGTGCGTGTCGTGCGCCGCGTCGCACGCGCGACTTCGGCGACGGGCAGGTCGAACACGTCGGCGAGCGCCGTCAGCGTGTACGGGATCATGTACGGCGCGTTGGTGCGCCCGCGGTATGGCATCGGCGTAAGATACGGCGCGTCCGTCTCGACCATGATGTGGTCCAGTCCGACCAGCCGGGCTGATTCGCGGATACCGTCGTTGCCCTTGTAGCTGACCGTGCCGGAGAAGCTCAGATACCAGCCGTTGTCGCGCGCGATCTCGCCCATTTCGGCGTCGCCGGAGTAGCTGTGGAACACGGTTCGCTCTGGGCTGCCGTCTGCGAGCAGCGTCTCGATGACCTCCCGGTGCGAGTCGCGGTCGTGGATCTGCATGGGCAGGTTCAGCTCCTTGGCGAGCGCGATATGCTCGCGGAAGGCGTCTCGCTGCAGTTCCTTCGCGCCTTCCCCGGTGCGAAACAGGTCCATGCCGGTCTCGCCGATGGCGACCACCTGATGCGGGTATGCGAGGGCCAGGCGATGCACTTCGGCGAGCGCGTCGTCGAAGCTCACGTCATGGTGGGGCTTGTATTTCAGCGACAGACCGTCCGGCCCGGGGACGCCGCGGTGACCGTGGAGCACGGCTTCATTGGGGTGGATTGCGATGGCGGCATGAACGGAGTCGGGATGGTCGACGGCCATCTGGATGGCGGTCATGAGGTTCGGCAGCTCGCACCCGCAGTCGATGATGCCGGTGACGCCGACTGCCGCGGCTTGGGCGAGCAGCTGCTCCACGTCGTACACCGGTACTTCCGGCTGTCCTTTTTCGACGGCTTCGTGGCTCATGGCCCGCGCAAACGGGATGACGGATGCCACATGCGTATGGTTGTCGATGACGTGCGCGTCGTCGGGCAGCGGCGACGGCGCGGGCGCCCAGCTGCGGTCACGATGATGATGCTTGCTCATGTCTCACCAGTGTAGCGAGCGGCACGGCATTGCTGCGCGGCCGTTCATGAGTCTCGCCTCGCCGGCTACCGCCAGCAGTTCTCGTAGGGCAGACCGGTCAGTCGTTCCACCACATGACGGGTTTCGGGCGTGACGTCGGCCTTGTCGCCGCCGTTGCGCAGGCGGGTGATCTCTGTCAATACGATGCCGTCCGCACGCTTGTTGATGGCGAGATGGGCGGACACAATCCAGCAGATGACCATCGCGACGGCAAGACGGTAAACCAGCCCAGCAGCACGGCTCCCAATCCAATGCCCGCCACCGTCGTCTGCCGTGCGCGCGTCGCGTCGAAGCCGACCGCGCCCAGCACCAGGCCGACGGCAATCGTCGCTATTCCCGAGCCCAGCTGACGGAACGATGCCTGAATGCCGGAGAACGTGGCGGAACGGTACCGGCGAGTCACGATCTGGTCGATGTCCGCGATGTACGCGAACACCGTCCACCACGGTTCCGGCAGCGTGCCGACCAGCATCCACGCCGCGAACAGCCAGGCCGTACCAAGCCAGCCGATGAAATTGATCGCGTACAGCCGTTTCGGGCCTATCTTGGTCATCGCCCAGCCGAACACCGGCATCAGCGGCAGCGAGACGGCAGCGCATCCCGGCATCAGCGACGCGAACGCCGCCGTATGGTTCCAGTCGTACACCACGAAGAACACGAACGTCTGGCCGAACACGTCCATCGTCACCTGCACCAGAAGGTAGATGGCCAGATGCTTGCGGAACTCCTTGACGCGCAGCGTGCTCGCATACTCGCGCAACACCAGCCGCGCACGCCGCAGCCAGCCCGCCATGCCGACGTGCCCGTCACGCTTCTCGCCCCGCGCGTGCGCGCCGAATCCGGCAGTCTCAGGCGTCATCTCCCAGGTACACCGCCAGCAGGCGAACACGTATATGCCGAACGGCATCCCCGGAATCCACAGGAACACCCCCAGCAGGATCATCGGCGATATCATCATCAGCAGCAGATGGCGTACGGCCACCTGCCCCAGCTGGGCGCGCGGAATGCGGATCGAGGTGATCGGCGGCGTGACCACCGGGGCGATCAGCGTGTTGTCGAATCCGATCACCGACACGTCACCGGGCACGTTCACGCCGTCGGCGGTGAACCGCAGCACGATGCCCACCGCGATCAGATCGTTGTAGGTGATGATGGCGGTGGTGTCCCCTCCCTCCAATGCGAGCGCGGCCTGATAGCCGCCCTCGACTGTGGGGTGCACCGGGCCTATCTGATTGACCTTGAATCCCATGCGGTTCCCGATGTCATGCACCGCGGCCACCTCGACTGATTGGCCCATGACGCGGCCGGGCCGGCGACGTACGTGACCGCGGTGTGATGGTAGCGTTTCAGCAGGCTCAGCGCGCACGGTGCCGATGCGCGGATCGGGCACAACGCTGGCCACGCCTTCGAGAGGACAGTTCAGCACGACCAGCGGCACGCGCTTCGCATAGTCGCGGATGAAACTGATGCCGGGCGCGTCGGTGGACAGGATGACGCCGTTCACCTTGTCGGCGAGATGGTCGAGCATCTGCTGTGTGCGCTGCCCGGACGACCCCGTTTCGATGACGCTCACCGCGCTGTCCGATTCCATGTCCGTGACCTGCGCCCCTTTGAGGATCTGCGACGAGACGCCGTCGGCAGTGTCCTTGACCACCAGCGCGATGATGCTGCCGGGGAGGCCCCGAACGGGGAGAACGGAGGCGGTGCGCTCGCACTGCCGACCGGCACAGACGACCGCGAGGCCAAGGCCGCCTACACGTTCGCGCACAGCGACGGCGTGAAGGGGAATCTTGCGCAGGAGGGCATTCCTCCGCTGAAATCGACGCTCGGCGACCCGCAGTATCTGGCCCAGACCGATGATTTCTTCGGAGGGCAGAAGCCCCACGCCGTCATCGCCCAGGCGTCCAAGGACGTGCGCACCGACTTCACGTATCTGTCGTACACGGCGCACGCGAACTCGATCGCCGTGGATTCCATCGGCCAGTCATACCACGGCAAACTCACCTTGCACGAGGCCCTGCAGCAGTGGGGCGAATCGCTCAAGAAATATGGAGAAGAGTAAGGCTTCACCGTACGGTAGGCCGGGTGCCGACCCGAACAATGAAAGGAACATCATGCAACTGTTGTGGTCGTGCCGCCCGCACGATCGAAATCCCTTCATAATCCGCCGTGCGCGGCAGTCCGACATCCAACCCCTGATGCGACACGCCCGGATTGCTTCGCACAATTGAAGCACGGCATTCCGGAGAATGGCGGAATGCCGCGACCCTGTGAACGCAGATAGACGATTGTGCTACGCAATCCGGGCGTGTCGCGTCAGGGGTTGGATGAAAGGCCCTCACGCTCCTATCCGATAGGCGCAACCACACACCGGAAAAGAAGAACCCGGCGGGGAAGCCGCCGGGTGAGAGAAGAGAGAGAAGAAGGGGTTCAATTATGGGGTTTCAACAACCTCGCCAACGTTGTAACAACCGCTGACATGTTCTATATAACCGCATCATGCTTGGAGGAATGATGCACGTTCCTCGGAATTATCTGTGAGATGTGTGCCCGACTTGTGAGCATGTAGTCACATCCCGGCACAATGTACGGAAAACCGGCCAATAGGCAAGGAACATGGCCGTTCTTCACCGGTAACAACCCTCCGTCACTTTGCGGCGGGCTGAGCAAACGGCAGAGCTGTTTGTAGACGAAGGCGATCCGACAGGCGAGCAAGTGGGCTGCGGCCGAAGGCCGTCCCCAATTGCAGGGCCCGAATGGCTGTCGCGTAGCGACTGGGGGTGGTCACCGGTCGTCGCAATCATCCTCTGCGGACCCACCGCATCCACATCCTCCCCAACTACCACAGCCGGGTTCGATGGCAGCAGCGACCACGCGTACGACACCTGATACTCATAATCGCTGCCGCGCCGCTGCTCGCTCAGCCGCAAGTATTCGTCCAGCAGGCCATTGATACGCTGCTGCACGTCCATGAGCTCGTCACGGGTCAGCAGCAGCGTCCCGGTGGTCATCGGCGTGAAGGGGAATTGCCGACGTCTCTCAGCGAGGGGTATGGCCGCGCCAGCTTCCATGACACCGTTGATGCGCATGCGCAGCGCCTTGAGCACCCCGTCCATGACCCTCATGCGCATGGCTTGCTCGCTAACGGCCATGCTGAAGGATTCCGCGGCGGGCGCGAACGACTGTTTGGCACCAGAGGGTGCCACATCGGTCAGGTCGACTTGCTCGCCGGCCGTGAAACCGGTACCGGTGGCGGCCGACGCCGCCGGTACTTGCATGATGCCGGTCATCGCAACACATGCGATAGCCGCCATATCACGACGTCACTTCCTTGCATGGCTGTCAGTTGAGCATAATATACGAAAAATATTTCCTATTTTCTACCGTTGCTCACGCATCGGACGAAAAATCCCCCTGACATTCATATGTCAGGGGGGATTACAACAAAGCCTCAACAGTCAACGGCCCTTGTCAGCGCCTAGATTTCACTGCTTGAGTTCGGCTTGAGCCGCGGCGAACCGCTCAGCCTCGGCCTTCTTGCGGGCGGCGAGCTCGGTGTCGAAGCGGGTGAGCTCCTCGGCCACAGCCTCAGGCGGAATTTTCGCGAAAATCGGATGCGGCTTCGGCACCGGAGTGCCGGCCACCAGACGCTCGCTCTCCCACGGGTGCACGGTCTCACCGAGCTTGTAGTCGCCGGTGATGATCGGGTACGTGAAGCCCGGCTTGTCGAGGTCTTCGACCTCTTCAAGGCGCGGCAGCGGCGAGAATACACCTGAGCCGCCCAGCGCCTCGTAGACCTTCTGCGACGCGTGCGGCAGGAACGGCGCCAGAAGGTGGTTCGCGTCGTACACCGCCTGCGCTGCCACATGCAGCACCGTGCCCAGACGAGCCTCGTCGTCCTTGATCTTCCACGGCTCCTCGGCGGAGATGTACTTGTTGATGTCGCCGACCACGCGCATCGCGGCGACCAGCGCGTTCTTCTGGTGATGCTTCTCGATCAGCGCGCCGATCTCGTCGAACGCGTCCGAGGTCTCCTTGAGCAGCGCACGATCCTCGTTGGTCATCGAGTCCTCGTCGAGCGCCGGGATCTCGCCGAAGTTCTTGTTGATCAGGTTGGCGACGCGATTGACCAGATTGCCCCAGCTCGCGGCCAGCTCCTCGTTGTTGTGGCGTACGAACTCGGCCCACGTGAAGTCGGCGTCGGAGGTCTCCGGTCCGGCGATCGAGATGTAGTAGCGCACAGCGTCCACGGGGTAGCGAGCGAGGATGTCCTTGACGTAGATGACGATGCCGCGCGACGAGCTGAACTTCTTGCCCTCCATCGTCATGAACTCGCTGGCCACCACCTGCTCGGGCAGGTTCAGCGGGCCGAGTTCACCGGTCTCTCCGCCCTTGGAACCCTTGCCGTTGTAGGCAAGCATCTCGGAGGGCCAGATCTGGGAGTGGAAGGTGATGTTGTCCTTGCCCATGAAGTAGTAGGCCGGGCACTTCGGGTCGTTCCACCATTCGCGCCACTTCTCCGGGTCGCCCTGGCGGCGGGCCCATTCGATGGAGGCCGACAGGTAGCCGATCACGGCGTCGAACCACACGTACAGCTTCTTGTTCGGGTTGTCGATCCAGCCCTTCACCGGCACCGGGATGCCCCAGTCGATGTCGCGGGTGATGGCGCGCGGCTTGACCTCCTTGAACAGGCCGAGCGAGAAGTTGATGACGTTGGTACGCCAGCCCTTGCGGGTCTCCAGCCATGCCTTGTTCGCTTCGGCGAGCGCCGGAAGGTCGAGGAAATAATGCTCGGTCTGTTCGAAACGCGGGGTCTCGCCGTTGATCTTGGAGACGGGGTTGATGAGCTCGTCCGGGTCGAGCTCGTTGCCGCAGGCGTCGCACTGGTCGCCACGCGCACCTTCGGCGTGGCAAATCGGGCACTCGCCCTCGATGTAGCGGTCGGGCAGGGTACGGCCGGTGGACGGGCTAATCGCCACCTGCTGGGTGCCTTTGTAGATGTAGCCGTTCTCCAAGCACTGCTTGAACATCTCCTGCACCACGTGCTCGTGGTTACCGGTGGTGGTGCGGGTGAACAGGTCGTAGCTCAAGCCGAGGTCGCACAGATCCTTGGCGATCACGCGGTTGTAACGGTTGGCCAGTTCCTGGGCAGTGAGACCTTCCTTCTCCGCCTCGACGAGAATCGGGGTGCCGTGCTCGTCGGTGCCGGACACCATCAGCACGTCGTTGCCCTTCATACGCTCATATCGGGCGTAGACGTCCGAGGGCACGCCGAAACCGGCGACATGCCCGATGTGACGGGGGCCGTTCGCGTACGGCCAAGCGACATTTACCAAAACATGACTCATAAATCCCGATTATCCGGCTCAGCGGGGACACCGCGGCGTATCCACAGCATTATCCACAATGCGGCGTCGCGGAATGTGAGTTATGCACATATCCACAGATTTCGCCGGGTCGGTGGCGGACCGCCGCATCGTATGGTTATGGTCGGCGTATGAACAGAATACTGCCTTCGGATATCAGATATGGAGCCGCGCCGGCGCCCGACCAGACGGATGTCGCTGAAGCGGCAAAAGTCGGCAAGCCGCAGCCCAACGCGACACAGCCCAACACAGGGCCGCCCAGCGCAACGCGACCCACTGCGGCGGCGCCAAGCAAGACTCAGCCCGGCGCAACGCGGCCCGGCACGGAGTCAGCCGGCACAATCAGCCGCAGCGACAACGCCGTCGCAATCGTTTCCGACCTCATCGCGCGCGGCACCATGCCGCGTATCGACACCACGCCACTGCTCACCCACAAGGACCTTCCCGGTCCGCTCAGCATGGCTCGGCTGACGCATTTCGGCACCCTGCACTCGCTCGACCAAACCAACGCATACAGCGCCGAGCACGCCGACACCCTGTACGGCCGCGCGATGATCGCGCTGAAACTCATCCCGTTCGGGACGATCGCATGCGCGCTCACCGCCGCGTGGGTATGGCTCGGCGGCACGTTCCCGCGCACGGTCGATGTCATATCCAGCTCCCATTACCGGGCGGATTCGCACGGACGGAAGATTCGCGTCTTCAACCGCAAGACGGCTCCCGAGCACGTCATACAGGTCGGGAACCTGCGCATCACCACGCCGATGCGCACAGCCTGCGACATCGCGCTGCTGACGCCGGGAGAGCTGAACGAGCACGACGCGTGCGACGTGCTGTGCGCCTTGTTCGAGGAGTATCAGGTCAGTCTTGCGCAGTGCATGCAGACGCTCGATGACAACCATTTCTGGCCGAACACCCAACCGGCCAGGGAACTGTTCACATCAATGAAGCATTTCTTCTGATTGCAAGCGGTCGCGGGGCCGCATCGGCCTCCCGTCCGACTCAACCATCGACACGGCTCACCGCCACGACACATCAGCACGACGCATCAGCACGACGAAAGGAGAGCCACATGCGAATGCCATCACAGGAGAAGACATTGCAGCGACTGCAGAATCCCGCGGAGACGCTGTGCGAGCGTCCCCGCGCGGGGACGGCCAGGCGACGGCTTCGGCACAGTCAAGCCAGACGAGCCAAACGCAAGAGCATTCCCGGCAGACGGATGCATGCTCTGCAACGACGTGAACAGGCGACGGCGTCACGGCGGTCAACGCGGGCGGCTCCTCCCCCTCCGCCGCTCAGACTCTCCCCGCTGCTGGCGTGCGATCCCGCGACCGCGCCGGAAGTGCTCTGGTTCATCGCCGAGCATGAGCCGGAACTGCGGCGCTGGCTGGTCGCCAATCCCAGCGCGGACGCCGCACTTCTGGAATACGTCGCGCAGGCGGGCGGCCCCGGCGTCAACCGCGCCCTGACCATCCTGCTCGACGGCCTGCCGGCGGCATAAGTCAGGATTTCATTGCCAGAACGGCCGTATACACCTGCTTGCGGTTCGGCAACGAGCCATCCGGCAGCGGATGTTCGGCGACCACCTGCGCGATCGCGTCTTTGATGCGCACGCCATCCTCCAGGGCACGGTCGATGGCCAGCACGGCCAGATCGTCGATGCTCAACGTCGCCGGCGCGGCCGCCTCCGCCTCCTCATCCGACGCGCCACCAATCACCAGCACCATCTCGCCGCGCGGCGGATTGTCAACGACGCCTTGGCGTATCGTGCCGACCATGCCGCGACGAATCTCCTCATAATCCTTCGTCAGCTCGCGGCACAACGCCATCGCGCGGTTCGGGCCGAACGCATCGAGCAGGTCATCCATCGAATCCGCGATGCGATGGGGCGTCTCGTAGAACACGATCGTGCGGCGCTCGGACTGCAGCATGCGCAGATGCTGCACGCGTTCGGAGTGCTTGCGCGGCAGGAACCCCTCATAACAGAACCGGTCGGTCGGCAGGCCGGAGAGCGCGAGCGCGTCGAGCACGGCGCTCGGTCCGGGCGCGCACGTGACCGGCAGCCCACGCTCGATGGCCCGGCGCACGATCGCCAGTCCGGGATCGTTGATGGTCGGCATGCCCGCGTCGGATACCACCAGCACGGTGGCGCCGGTCTCCACACGGTCGAGCAGCCCGTCGGCCTTGGCTCGCTCGTTGTGGTCGTG
>OCPI01000255.1_pt1 | contig 25765 bp, 20 predicted proteins | sample 1476291 | NCBI WGS metagenome assembly OCPI01 (sample SAMEA2580054, study PRJEB22360) | human gut metagenome | reverse complement strand
TGCCCGGACAGGCGAACTTCGCTCGCTCGGATCGTCCCGCACCTTCTTCTGAACGTCCTCGTGGTGGCCGAGGCCGCGGTACCCGTCCGGGTGGCGGTAATGGCGGTGGCCAGGGTGCTCCCGGAGCAAATGCCGGTGGCGGTTTCGCTCCGCCGCGCGGTGGTCGCGGTGGCGGCCGCGGTGCAACGCCGGGCGCATTCGGTCGCGGTGGCGGCAAGAGCTCGCGCGGACGTAAGTCGAAGCGCGCAAAGCGTCAAGAGTTTGAACAGCAGAACGCACCCGTCATTGGCGGCGTTTCAATTCCTCGTGGCGATGGACAGCAGGTCCGTATCCGTCAGGGTGCCTCCCTTGCTGACTTCGCTGAGAAGATCAACGTCAATCCCGCAGCGCTGGTGACCGTCCTCTTCCACTTGGGAGAGATGGCAACCGCCACGCAGTCGCTGGATCAGGACACCTTCGAAGCGCTGGGCGCAGAGCTCGGCTACGACGTCAAGGTTGTTTCGCCTGAAGATGAGGATCGTGAACTGCTCGAGTCCTTCGACATCGACCTCGAAGCCGAAGAGCTGGACGATGCAGAGAACATGCAGCCGCGTCCCCCGGTCGTCACGGTCATGGGCCACGTCGACCACGGTAAGACCAAGCTGCTCGACGCGATCCGTCACACCGATGTTGTCGACTCTGAGCACGGTGGCATTACCCAGCACATTGGTGCCTACCAGGTGCAGGTGAAGTCCGAGGACGGAACTCCTCGCCGTATCACTTTCATCGATACCCCCGGCCACGAGGCCTTCACCGCTATGCGTGCCCGTGGTGCGCAGGTCACCGATATTGCGATCCTTGTGGTTGCAGCGGATGACGGTGTCATGCCTCAGACCGTTGAAGCAATTAACCACGCGCAGGCCGCTGGCGTGCCGATCGTTGTTGCTGTCAACAAGATCGATAAGGAAGGCGCGAACCCCGATAAGATTCGTGCCCAGCTCACCGAGTACGGCCTGGTTGCTGAAGAGTACGGCGGCGACGTTATGTTCGTCGACATCTCGGCCAAGCAGCGCAAGGGTATCCGTGAGCTTCTCGAGGCCGTGCTGCTGACTGCTGATGCAGCGCTGACCCTTGAAGCGAACCCCGATACCGATGCCCGCGGTGTTGCCATCGAAGCGAACCTGGATAAGGGCCGCGGTGCAGTGGCGACCATGCTGGTTCAGCGCGGTACCCTGCGCGTCGGTGATTCCCTGGTTGTCGGTTCTTCGCACGGCCGTGTTCGTGCGATGTTCGACGACAGTGGTAACGATGTCGCCGAGGCCGGTCCCTCGACCCCCGTTGCAGTGCTGGGCTTGACCTCGGTTCCTCGCGCTGGCGACTCCTTCTTGGTCGCCACCGATGACCGTACTGCCCGCCAGATCGCTGACAAGCGTGAGGCTGCTGAACGCCAGGCCATGCTGGCCAAGCGTCGTAAGCGTGTCTCCCTTGAAGACTTCGATAAGGTCCTTAAGGAAGGCGAGGTCGATACCCTCAACTTGGTCATTAAGGGTGACGTCTCCGGTGCTGTTGAAGCCCTGGAAGACTCGCTGCTGCGCATCGATGTGGGCGAAGAGGTTGCTCTTCGCATCATCCACCGCGGTGTTGGCGCAATCACCCAGAACGATGTCAACCTGGCAACCGTGGACAACGCGGTCATCATTGGCTTCAATGTCCGCCCGGCTGAACGCGTTCAGGAACTGGCCGATGCCGAGGGTGTCGAGATCAAGTACTACAACGTCATCTACTCGGCGATCGACGATGTCGAGGCCGCGATGAAGGGCATGCTCAAGCCGATCTACGAAGAGGTCGCACTGGGCAGCGCGGAAATCCGTCAGGTCTTCCGTTCCGGCAAGTTCGGCAATATTGCGGGTTCGATTGTTCGCAATGGCACGATCAAGCGTGGAACCAAGGCTCGCTTGGTCCGCGACGGTGTGGTTGTTGCAGACAACCTGGAGATCGCATCGCTTCGCCGCGAGAAGGACGATGTCACCGAGGTCCGCGAGGGCTACGAATGTGGTATTACCCTGGGTTACAAGGACATTCAAGAAGGCGACATCATCGAGACCTGGGAAATGCGCGAAAAGCCGCGTGACTGAGGTCTTCGCTGAGACAAGGGTTTGGGCCCCGCACCTGCTGGTGCGGGGCCCAACCTTTAGTTTCGTCGCTGGCTGTTGTAAGCGCGGCTTGATTGTGCGCTCAAAACAGTGGGGGAGCACAGTGGGGGAGCGATTACAAGCCGCCCATGATCTGTGCGACGAGGATCTTGCCGATCATGGCAACGGGGTAGACCAGCGCGTAGCCCAAGGAAACGCGCGGATCCATATTCGTGCGAGAGTTTGCGAAGGCAAGGACTGCAGGCTGCGTTTGAGCACCAGCGAGCAGACCGGAGAGCTTCGTTCCACCCATCTTGAACAACCAGCGCATGACGACGTACAGGCCAATGGCCATGATCGAGGTCATGATCATGCCCAGCAACAGGATCTGAAGCCAGGTGCCAGAGGTGAAGGCCTTTTCGATCTGTCCACCTGCGTTAGCGCCCGCTTGTGCAAGGAAGACCAGAAGGCCGAACTCTGCCAGAACCTGACCGGCCGTGAACGGCATTGCGGTCACGAAGGGGCCAATACGTCCCACACGTCCGAAGATCAGGCCCACGATCAACGTTCCAGCAGCTGAACCGATCGAGAAGTAAGCGCCGGTTGGGGTAAAGATCGGGATTTCGCCAATCAGAATGCCCAGTGCCATGCCGACACCCAAGGCGATCGGGTTCAGGTCGGAGAGGCCTCGTGCAGAGTCACCAAAGAACTTCGTAATCTCGCGCATCTTTGAGGTGGGTGCAACGACACGAACGCGGTCGCCCTGCTGGAGGATCAGTCCGGGTTCAGCGATCATATCGACGTCGCCTCGGCGCACGCGGGAAATTGTTGCGGAGTACTTATCCGCCAGGCCCAGTTCTTCAACGGTATGTCCGGCAAGCTTCGGGTTAGAAATCGTCACGCGACGGAAGTCCAAGTATGCACGGTCCTCGATCAAGGAGTGCGACGAGGGGTGACCGAGTTCAGTTGCAACTCGGGCAACCAACTCACGCGGGCCAACGACGGTCACCAAGTCGCCCTGGTCAAGGGTGTCGTTCATTGAAGGACGCATGATGGGGCCGGTTTCGCCTCGGCGCAGACGTGAGAAGGTCACCTTTGAACCCATCATTGTGTGGATATCGCCGATGCAGGGATGATCTCCGCGTTCGACGCGAATCGTACGGTTTGCCAGGGGAGAGGGGGCATCTTTATCGCGCTTGCCGTAAGAGAGAGCTGCTGCAGAAGCGATGAGCATTCCGACGACGCCGAAGAGGTAAGCAATCGAATAACCGACCGTCGCGAGGTCCAACTTTCCTGAGGCCGTGCCGGCAGCGGCCAAGGCGGGGGTGTTGGTTACTGAACCGGCGAAGGTGCCGGCGATGAGTGCGGGGTCCATTCCCCACATGCGGCCGATAACTTCTCCGGCGGCCGCGGATACGCCATATAGGGCAACCATTGCCAAGATCGGTCCGACCGCGCTCTTGATGTTGTGGAAGAAGGAAGCGCCGGAGTTCATACCGATAGCGAAGGTGAAGAGCGCAAGGCCAAGTGTGCCCAGCTCTCGGGTGACGCGTAGGTGAATTCCGTAGGTTTCAGCCCATGCGGACAGGATGATTGCAAGGAAGAGGACAGCTGCTGCGCCCAAGCCGACGCCCTTGATCTTGATGTGGCCAAAGGCCATTCCCACGCCAACGAGGAGGAACAAGAACAGGACAGGCTGATCAGCAAGCTTGGTAAATAAGATCTCCACTGTGAGGGCTCCATTGTCTGGTGATCAGGATTTTTCTATCCGTTTTCAGTATCTGACTCTTCTGGAAAAGGACAAAATGGGCGATTCGCGAGATTCTGCGGAAATGGTGCTAATTGCTGTTAGCTCACGTCTGACAAATTTTCGATTTTGAGGCCAAGGTCCCATTTATCTTGTACTGTGAGATCAAAAGGCCGATGGTGACGCAAGCCCGTACGGTTAGAGACGTGATGAAGCTTCGCATTTCAGGAATTCTCGTCTCGGTCATCGTACCCAGGCGTGCGATTCCTGCCGTGTGAATTGTCGGATGGAACGCACGCCACAATCCCCGCGCACTTGCGCTACGCGTTATTCGGCCTCGGGAACAGAGGAAAACGCGCCCGCACCTGTGAAGGGGATTTTTTCATGCCAACACCCCATGATTCGCCAAGGAATTGCGGCGCAAACCGCGCTCCTTGAAGCGGAAGCGTAGAACCGACTGGAAGGCTGATGATGACTGAAGAACAACGCCAGGTCATGACCGGCGCACAGGCCATTGTGAAGACCCTTGAAGCCCTGGGGGTCACCGACGTTTTCGGTATGCCCGGTGGAGCAATTCTTCCCACCTATGACCCTCTGATGAGCTCGTCACTGCACCACATCTTGGTTCGCCACGAGCAGGGCGCGGGACACGCAGCGCAAGGCTACGCACTGGCAAGCGGGAAGGTCGGTGTTGCGATCGTGACCTCGGGTCCGGGCGCGACGAATACCTTGACAGCAATCGCAGACGCGAATATCGATTCGGTCCCGATCGTTGTGATCTCCGGCCAGGTCGGTGCGTCGTTGATCGGAACTGATGCATTCCAGGAAGCTGACATCGTCGGGGCATCGATGCCCTTGGCAAAGCATTCGTTCCTGGTCACTCGCGCGGCTGAGATCCCTCAGCGTCTGGCTGAAGCCTTCCACATCGCCTCGACCGGTCGTCCCGGTCCGGTCCTCGTGGACATTACCCGTTCGGCTCAGGTTGAAGAATTTGAATACCAGTGGCCGGTTGAGCTGCAGCTTCCCGGCTATGAGCCCGCATTCGAGCCCGTTCCCCGCCAAATTGCTCGCGCCGCCGAGGAAATCGCGCGAGCCCAGGCTCCCGTGCTCTACGTCGGTGGTGGCCTCGTCCGCGCCCGTGCGGAAGAAGAACTACGCGCGCTGGTGGAATTGTCCGACGCAGCAGTCGTCACAACGCTTCCCGCACGCGGAGCTTTCCCCGACTCTGACCCGCACAACCTCAAGATGCCGGGAATGCACGGTACGGTTCCCGCGGTTGGCGCACTGCAGCGCGCGGACTTGATTGTGGCTCTGGGTGCGCGTTTTGATGACCGCGTGACCGGGCAGCTGGACTCCTTCGCGCCGCGCGCACGCATCGTGCACATCGATATTGATCTGGCAGAGATGTCGAAGAATCGCTACGCAGATGTGGCCGTGGTTGCGGATTTGAAGCCCGCCTTGGCTGCTCTGAATGCTGCTCTTCCCGAGGCCTACGAGCGCTTGGGACGCCCGGACCTTTCGGGATGGTGGCGTTACCTTAACCGCCTGCGTGAGAAGTATCCGCTTGGCTGGAGCGAGCCGAGCGACGGTTTCATGGCTCCCCAAAAGGTGATCTCGAAGCTTTCTGAAATTGCCGGTCCCGATGCGATTTACGTGACCGGTGTGGGCCAGCACCAGATGTGGGCGGCTCAGTTCCTTCAGCTGGAAAAGCCGTCCCACTTCATTTCGTCGTGTGGTCTGGGAACCATGGGATACTGCATCCCCGCAGCGATGGGCGCACAGGTGGGTGCCCCCGAATCGGTCGTCTGGGCGATCGATGGTGATGGTTCCTTCCAGATGACTAACCAAGAATTAGCAACCTGCACTGTGAACGGAATTCCTGTGAAGGTTGCGCTGATTAACAACTCCGTGTTGGGAATGGTCCGCCAGTGGCAGACACTGTTCTACGGTGAGCGCTATTCGAACACGACCCTGAACCCGCAAGATGGTGAGCAGATCCCGAACTTTGAGATGCTTGCTCAGGCCTATGGAATGGCCGCGCGGACTGTGCGCAATGCAGAAGAGATTGAAGAGGCCATTGAATGGGCCATGTCAATTAACGATCGTCCAGTTTTGTTGGACTTTAGGGTTTCTAAAGATGCTATGGTGTGGCCGATGGTTGCAGCCGGCGTCCCCAATGACGATATCCGCTATGCGCGAGATATCGCCCCCGACTGGGAGGTGGAAGACTGATGAGGCATACGCTTTCTGTTTTGGTGGAAAACAAGCCCGGCGTGCTGACCCGCGTCTCCGCTTTGTTTGCTCGCCGAGCCTTCAATATCAAGTCATTGACGGTGGGGGAGACCGAGCACCCCGATATTTCCCGCATGACCATCATTGTTGATGCGGACACCGCCCCCATTGAGCAAGTCAAGCGCCAACTGGGCAAGCTGATCAATGTTCTAAAGATTGTTGAGCTTAACCCCGACGAGGCCGTCGAGCGTCGCATGCTGCTCATGAAGGTTCGTGCTGATGAAACGTGCCGGACCTCGGTGCTGCAGATCGTGGATTTGTTCCGCGCACACGTCGTTGATGTCCATCCCGAAGCGGTCGTTATTGAATCGATCGGTTCACTACCCAAGCTGGAGGCGCTGCTGCGGGCACTTGAGCCCTACGGCGTCACCGAACTCGTTCAATCGGGCGCCGTGGCGATCGGCCGCGGTGACCACTCGATTACGGATCAACTAAAGGAGAATTAACAATGGCAGAGATCATCTACGATGACGGCGCAGACCTGTCGCTGATCCAGTCCAAGAAGGTTGCCGTTATTGGCTACGGCTCACAGGGACACGCACACGCGCTTAACCTGAAGGATTCCGGCGTTGACGTGGTCGTTGGTCTGCGTCCCGGTTCCTCTTCGTGGGCCAAGGCCGAGGCCGCTGGCCTCGAGGTGAAGGATGTTCCCGAGGCCGTGGCCGAGGGTGACGTCGTCTCCATCCTCCTGCCCGACCAGGTTCAGCGTTTCGTTTACGCCGAGCAGGTTGCCCCCAACCTGAAGGAGGGCGCAGCCCTGCTCTTCGCGCACGGCTTCAACATCCGCTACGGCTACATCGAGGTCCCCACCGGCCACGATGTCATCATGGTTGCCCCCAAGGGCCCCGGCCACAAGGTTCGCGAGACCTACACCCAGGGCAAGGGTACCCCGGATGTCGTCGCCGTTGAGGTTGACGCTTCCGGTCAGGCTTGGGAGCTGGTTCTGTCCTACGCAAAGGCAATCGGTGGCACTCGCGCCGGCGTCATCAAGACCACCTTCACTGAAGAGACCGAGACTGACCTCTTCGGCGAGCAGGCTGTTCTGTGTGGCGGCGTTTCTCACCTGATCCAGGCTGGCTTTGAGACCCTGGTGAACGCTGGCTACCAGCCCGAGATTGCCTACTTCGAGGTCTGCCACGAGATGAAGCAGATCGTTGACCTGATCAACGAAGGTGGCATCACCAAGCAGCGTTGGTCTTGCTCTGACACCGCTGAGTATGGCGACTACATCTCTGGTCCGCGCGTCATTGGCGAATCTTCCAAGCAGGCTATGCGCGACATCCTGTCCGATATTCAGGACGGCACTTTCGCACGCCGCTTCATTGAGGACCAGGACAATGGTGCTCTTGAGTTCAAGGCTCTGCGCGCCGAGGAAGAGTCTCACCCGATCGAGGCCACCGGCCAGAAGCTGCGTAAGGCTTTCGGTTGGACCCAGGCCGATGAGGACTACACCGAAGGTAGCGCAGCTCGCTGAGCTGATGCGATCTAAAGTTCGGCCGGCTTCCTTAGCTGAGCTGACTACTGATTAAGACAGAAGTTGTGATCAACCGGCGACGGGCCGGTGCATACGCACCGGCCCACAGCGTTTTTGTGTTCGCTTGCGGGTCGGAGCCCTTCCTTCCCGAAAAGACACACGAAGTCGGTGAATGTCATGCCTTATGACCTGTGTCTTTTACTGACTTCGTGTGGAGGGTGGGGGAGAGGCCTTGGATAGGCTGTGCCAATTGAAGCTTTTCTGTGTCAAAGCCAGCTCGAAGATGGTAGCTTCACGGCCTCGCAAAGCGTCGTCATTGGCGATGCGACCTACCGTTTCAACGCCGATGGAATCATGGTCACCGGATGGGAGCAACAGGATGGAAAGTGGAGTCACTACACCTCCTATGGTGCGCGCACGAATGGTTGGTTCGAAGAAGCAGGTCACTGGTACTACTTCGATCCGAGCACGGGTGTCATGAAGATCTGGTGGGCGCAGATTGATGGCCACTGGTACAACTTCGGACTTGATGGCCGCATGGTGACCGGCTGGAAGAACCTCGATGGGCATTGGTACCGCTTTGGAACGGACGGCCATATGGCGACCGGCTGGCAGCGCATTGGCCTGTCTTGGTACTACTTCGGCACCGACGGACAGATGCTTACCGGCCGGCAGAAGATCGACGACCGCTGGTACTACTTCGCTCGTTCTGGAGCGTGGATCTGAGCTGATCCTCTGATGTGTTGTTGATTAACGAGTCATCTGCTGATTAACGAGGCCGGGGCCGGGGAGTGCAGATTCTCCCCGGCCCCGGCGTCTGTTGAGGTCGTTATCGGGGGGGGAGAGAGAGAAAGCCGTTATCGGTGAGGGAAGCGAAGGGAAGGAGGGGGGCTAGGCCTCGTCGGCGGAGGATTGGTCTTCTTCGATCGTTGCCAGCGCAACCTGGGTGGCGCCTGCTCGCGCGTTCCAGCCGAGGGCCGCGACGGTGAGTGCGCCCATCACAAGGAAAATCAGGCTGGTCGAGGTCGAGCCTGGGGAGTGCATGAAGGCCATGGCGATGACGGCGATTCCCTGCGCGGTTCCCAAGACTCCGCCCATGAAGAGGAGGACCCAGACGGCTTGGTGGCCGGCGTTCCACGCGTGCGAGCCGACCGGGATATCGCGCAGATAGAGGCCGAGGGGAGGGCGTACAGCTTGGTTGCGGACCAAAAGTCCGGTCACGAAGAGGTGGAGGCCGGCAATGACAACGATGAGTGCGGCGCAAACCAGAAGGATAGTGACCAGGGTGTTCATGTGTTTCCTCTCGACTGCTCCAGACTAGCAGGCTCGAGGGGAGTCGAAATTGTCAGAAGGTCAAGGTGTGATCTGGCAGAATGAGGCCATGGGTTTGTCAAAGAAGCTCTTAAGCAAAGATGAAGTCATCGTCCGCCATATGCACACGCACATCAAAGTGCTGCTGTGGAGGATTGTGGCGGTTGTACTGCTGCTTGCTGCCGCAATTGTTGGATCGGTGTTTGTGCCTGTGGACTCGCAAAAGTGGGCTCTGCCGGCGATTTGGATCGTCTTTGTGATTGTTGCGATTCCGTTGTTCGTCGTTCCCTGGTTGAAGTGGCTGTCGGTGACCTACACGGTGACGACGAAGCGGATCATCACGCGCTCGGGCATTTTCCAGCGCACGGGGCATGACCTGCCGCTCAGCCGCATCTCGGACATTCAGATGGTCAAGGAGCTGAATGATCGCTTGTTCGGGTGTGGAACGCTTGCCTTACAGACCTCGGCCGATGACCCACTGCTGCTGCACGATGTACCGAATGTGGAGATCGTCCAGGTTGAGATCTCGAACCTGCTGTTCAACGACGTTCAAGGAGCGATCGACGCCGATCCGAATTCGTGAGGGTGAACCGTGGGTGTCGCGGCGGCGGTGGACAGGGAGCATCTGCGGGCGCCGTGAGGGGCTCTGATCGTCTATATCCTACGATGAGCGGGCGGTAGTGAACTGTGATCAAGGGCCCCGATCTCTATGCACAACTCAGAACCAACACATGATCATCCATGCCAGAGTCGGGAATCCGTAGTGCAAGGAATACACACTAGGTGTGACAGAGGGCACTCGTGTGAGTTTGACAAGTCTTGTTGTTTGCTTGTTAGCATGAAGTCACAACGTAGATCTAGTCGGGTTTGCCCGCCGGGATCGGGAGGGGAATGAACTAATTGTTCATCCCCTCCTTTTCATTACTGTTTCCTTCAAAGGTGATGTGAGCATGTCTCATTACGGGCTTGATGAACAAATTGATCATCTTCGCCGCTGTGGTATTTCTTTTGAGATTATGTCCGAATCTGATGCGCGCCGATTCTTGAAAGAAAATACATACTATTTTAAAATTAAAGCCTATCGACACAATTATCGACGTGGTGAATATGGCCAATTTTCCTGCGACTTCGCGCATCTCGTTGAGCTATCAAGGATTGATATTTCGCTCAGTCGCCTATGTCTGGATCATTGTCTAGCAATCGAACATGCGCTGAAGGTATGGTTGAATGCCCGCCTGATGAATGAAACGGACCCGAGCATGGCTGAGCGAATCGTTCGTGAAGCTGGTGTCAAGGGGTGGAAGGATCAGACGGCTGCATCTTCTAATCCTTATATCGAAAGCCTCGTTGCGCATTGCCAAACGGACCGTTCGCTGTGGCATTGGTGGGAACTAGGAACGTTTGCGTCACAAATTCGTCTCTATAAGAGCTATTGTCAAATCAAAGGCGAAGATGCTGTTCTTGAGCATTTGCTGTTCATTGTCAGAAAGCTACGAAATGCTGTTTCTCATGGGTGTTGCCTCTTGTCTGACGTGACAATTGTGGTTCCGACGCAATCCGTGGGATCTCAGGGAGGAGCGCCATATGACACTCAGGTGCTTCGACAGGGAATGTGGCTGTGTGGGCGAGATCCTCACTCGAAAGGTGTGCGAAAGAGTTCGCTCGGGAAGAGCTATAGGCGGCTAATCGTTCATAACTATTCAACGATGCTTTATACCTATCTTCGTTTGGTCAATAGTCGTGGAATGTTCAAACACTCCGTCGAGGATGTTCAGAAGCTCAATAAGCGCATGGAGGACAAGCTTGAGGAGTATTTCGGGCGCACACCGAAAATGTCGATGGAGCAGAACCCCGAAGTCTATCGCACCATCAAAGCGCTCATCGAGATCGGCCGGGGATACTGTGCCCGCGTTGAAGAACGGACGTGCGACGGCTATACGACCGACTAGTAGCGTGCCGGAACCCGCAGAGCTACCCGTCTGTTGATACTGCTAGCGGCATACGTCCTTCGGGATCTCCAACTTCGGCAGCGTCGCCAGGAGCTCCTGGGTTCGCATCGAGACCGTCACCAGGCGCTTGATCAGGTCCACGACCGCGTCGGGGCGGCCCTGCGCGGCGGCCTGACGCCTCTCGCGCTCGATTTTGATCCACTGGCCCACCACCGTTTCACCCAGCCCTAAATCCCGGGTCATAGACGCAATCGACGACCCCGAATCTAACACCAGAGTCGCAACATTACGATGATAATCCGGCGTAAAACGATGACGAGTTCCCATAACAGGCACCTCCCTCTCCGCAGGCACACCCACAAGCTTAACGAAGTGCAACATGGCATGTGCTCTCCGCACTGAGCGCTCCTCCAAGGCATCCCCACTGCAGGGACCGCACTCTTATATACCGACATACGCCAAGAAACGACACGAAACAATAAGAATACGCTGTAACCGTCATGCAACTATTCGCAACATGCGTTAACGTATGTGCATTGAGGTGGAACTCCTCGCCCTGATCGTGGCTGCCTCCTCGCTGAGCAGTGAGTACAAGGAATTTGGTTTGACGTGGATACGCAGATGTAGGCGGGCCATCTTACTCTTGGCTTGACAGTTAGATGCTGTCGATGAAGACCGCGATCGATAAGAAAGGAAAGATCATGTCCTGGATTGTTGAACTTGTGATTGGCATTGTGTCCGGTGTTGTCTCTGGGATCATTCTTGCGAAACTGGTCCCGGATAGCTCAATGGCCCCGGAACCTACAGCATCTGGAGGAGGTGCCGTGACCCAACAGGTGATGGCAGCGAATAGTGATGTCGCCATGGTTGCCGGCAATCGAAACTATACGCATATTGGTGACGACAACTCGACACACGTGACTGTCGCCGGTGAGAGCGGCTCAAGAAGGGCCGACAGTGATGGGGACATGTGGCTGATGATTGTGCTTGGCTTTGCTGCCTTCGTCGTTATTGCTATCTTCCTCATGAGGTACTACGAGATTCTGGTGGGTCTCCTCGTGATCACTTCTGTGTTCTTGATGACGATGTCATTGCTGACTGCAGGCCTATCCTTGAGGAGTAGGCGCGTGTCGAAGCCTCTTCGCTCCTCCATCGTCGCGAGCTTTCTGGCGGTTACGGCCACCTACGCAACCTACTGGTCGTGTTTCAATCTGTCTACAGGAAAGTCCAGCCTGTCGATCCCGGATCTCAGTCGAATGCTGTCTGAAGCAACCGGCGACGACAAGCTGGTACCGTTCGCCGAGGCTTTCGATCTACTCAGTGCTGAACGCGCCTTTCCCTATGTCTCACTGGTCTTCGTGGTGATGCTCGTGACGGCCGTGCTCTGCTTCTTTGCTCTTGGAATGATGATTCGGGAGTTCTGTGAGCGGCGAGTCGCCGCGCACCGTGCGGGCAGCGTAAGTGGCTGGCTTATCGACCATCTTCCCGTTCCGGGCTGGAGCTACATATTGGGTGTCCTGCTGCTTGCATGCGTGCCAGTTCTGATCGTCGTGCTCTTCCGCCACGTTCAACCGACCTGGCTCAGCTAGCCCCGCGACGATCATGGTGTTGCCTCCGCGCGGCTATCCGTGCGGAGGCAACATTGTGTCGAACGAGCAGGGGGTCAAAGATCTCTGAATACTGGCTCACTAAGTGTGGCTCTTCTGCCCAAGACTGGTCGCGAGGTACAAGCGAGTTGGCAATGTGGCTCTTCAGAGTTGAGTGTGGGTGGAGGCGTCTAGGCCTCCTGCGATGAGGAGCATTCGGAGTTTGTGGTTGGTGGGGTTGCGGTAGCCTCTGGCGGTGCGTCTGCCTAGTTCGATAATGTCCGTTGATGGCTTCGGTGGGGCCGTTGCTGGCTCCTCCTGTGTCGAAGTAGGCCAAGAAGGCGTCCTTCCACTTGCGTAGGGTCCGGCCCAGGCGAGCGATTTCGGGCATGGGACACGTTGGCAGGCGCTCAATGAGGTGCGTGGCCAGGCGTCGGCCTTGGCCGGGTGTGGCTTGGTGGAAGACCTCGCGTACTTGCTGGGTGAGCAGGTAGGCGACTTCGACACTGATATGCGCCTCATCTGCCACGAGGGCCTCACGGAGGCTTTCCTTTTGACGTGGGGTGAGTCTGCGGCGCGAGGCGCGCAAAAGAAGCCGGATCTGATAGAGGGGATCACCCTTGCGCCCGCGGTGACCCAGGGTGTCTTGCTGGACGTGGCGGCATACCTCATCGAGAGCGTCCGCGGCGAGCTTGACGATATGAAAGGCGTCCAGCACGCTGGTTGCGTCTTGGAGCTGGTCATCAATGGCGTTCTTATATCCCTGGAAGGGATCCAGCGTCGCGATCTGGATACCGGAGCGAAACTGTTCGCCGCGCTCGGCCAGCCAGTTCTTGTACACGGTGCCAGACCTTCCTGGGATCAGGTCCAACAGGCGGGCCGTGGGATGATCCTTCCCTCGTGTCAGGTCCACGATGCCGGTGAGTTCACGTGGGCCCCGGCGGCGTCGGTCCTGGTGGTGCCACACGTGCTCATCGACTCCCAGTACCTGCACGCCTGTGAAGCGGGTGGGGTCATCAGATGCGGCTTGCAGACACGGCTTGATATGGGACCACACGGTGTTCCACGTAGTTGCCAGTTGTCGAGCCAATCCTGCAATGGTGGCTCCCTCGAAACGTTACTGACGGATCGCCCAGCGAATCGCCCGCATCCCCAGACGCGCCCGGGGTGCGCACACCCGCTCGTCATGTTCCAGGAATGTCACCGTCTGGCAGGTCTTTTCCAGGCACCGCCAGCGTCGTTTGTGCCACCGGATCCTTGCCGGAATCCCGGCCCAGGGCGCGTCAATCACCTCTACCATCACGCGCCCGTGACCTTGCGCGATCACCCCACAACTCGGGCAGCCAACCAGCTGGTTGCATGACTCAATATCGACTACCAGAGCTTCTGGGGGTGCGAGCCACACTCATCAGATGGAAACCCTCCAAGTTGACGAGCAGATCACACCGATCACAACGATCAAGCGACGCAGGCCAGCAGTAGCAGGTAGGGTGAGACACCGCCCGAGGTCCTTGAAGACAGCGGGGGTAGAAGTCCGCTCATCATCAAGGACCTCGACCTCTACCCGCAACCCCCGACCAACACCCGGTCACCCACACTCAACTCTGAAGAGCCGGATAGGCGGTAGTAGCTGACGTTGATCAACCATTGGGTGGCCAGGTCTGTATCGATGGACATCCCGCGGCTTTGAAGGATCGAAATCTGATCACTTATGGTCGTGCCAGGCTTCAGCGACTTCGACATGGTCAACATCTCCGTTGAGTTCCTTAAAAAGATCCAGCCCGCTCCCAGCATGTGCTGGGGCGGGCTGAACGGTTAGCCCCGATCTAGCGTTCTCGGGGTGTCAAGGAGCTGAAATCTCGCCATTTGGGCCACTGGTGGTGCAAGTCATGCGCTGCTGACTATCCGGGGATCAGAGCAGATCTGCGGAACTCAGCCCTGCACCTCCGGAATCTCAAGGGGCGGCAGGGTCTTTAGGAGCTCTTGGGTTCGCATGGATACCGTCACCAGGCGCTTGATCAGGTCCACGACCGCGTCGGGGCGGCCCTGCTCGCGCAGGAAATCGTTCGGGTCGTTGACGATGCCCGACGCCTTGTCCGTTTTCACGTGGTAGCGGTCGATGATCCACTCCAGCGGGCTACGGCCCGAAATTGAATAGCCCTGCGCCTCAGCCGGAATGCCCGTCAGTGTCATGTAGTCGTTGTACTCCAAGCGCGTGACGTCCTTATCGCGGCGCCCCAACGCAGGGAAACGCATCTTGCGCTCGCCGATCCGGTAGCGCTCCCACGGGTCCGCGGGCGCGTGCAGGCTTGCCTCCTCCTGTACTGACGGATACGGCTCCACCCGCTCGTAGTTCACGTGCAGGTCCGCCAGTTCGCGGCCCACGCTCGCATAGGTGTGGAAACCCGCCGCGCGAGGAATGTGCGGCAGCATCTTCTTCAAATCATCCTCGTAGCGCTCCCGATACTCCGGGTGGTGCAGCAGCGCATACACGTAGAAGAAAATGTCCTCCTTCGTGATCCCCGCATCGCCGTAATGCTCCCGGTACGAGGTCAGCGTCGCGTCCGTGACGTTATCGACGCGGCGGTACCCGTCCAGAATTACGGGGATCTGGTCGCCGATTGGCCGCGAGAAATCCAGGGACGAGGCCGTGGCCGCCCCATCCGAGGTGCTCTCCGAGGCGGTCGCCAGGTCAGCGAACAGGTCGGGTTCGCTGCTGGAGGCGGGGGAGAGGTCCTCGAACATGTTGTCCTCGAGGAGTTCGTCGCGCATGCGGTTGTGCAAGGACTCCACGAATCCGCCCAGCCAGGGTTGGCCTGGGGGTATGAATGCTTGTAGCGTGTCGTGCTTGCTGGCCCAGCCTCCCATGGCTGCGGCGATGAATTCGGGCCCGTTATCGGCGCGCAGCACCTGGGGTGTCCCATGGGTGAGGACAGCCAGGTCAAGCATTTCGATCACGTCGGCGGCTCCCATGCGCCGCTCAACGCGCAAAGCCAGGTGCTGGCGCGTGAACTCATCAATGACGTTACAGACCTTCAAGACACGCCCCTTCCAGTCCGAGTCAAACTGGAAATCAACGAGCCACACCTGTCCAGGAACGCTAGCCCTGACCAGGTGCTGTAGATGTGGCGCGGTGCGGGTCTTGTGCGCTTTGCGCGCTCGCACGCGCAGCCCCTTCGGTGCGCCCAAGCGCCGGAACGTATCACGCCCCACGACAATGCCCTCACTCTTGGCCCGCGCCCAGGCAGGTTTATAGCCCCACCGTCGATGCGTGGCGGCACAATCGTTCATCCACTGGCGCACAGGCCCATGATCACGCAGCGTTTTCGCCCCGCCCGCCGCGCGAGCCCGGCAATACGCTGACCGGGACAGCCCGGCGACGCGGCATGCAAGGCGCTGAGAAAACCCCTGGCCGATCAGGTGGTTCACAGCGTCGTGCCTGCGCGCCGGGCCTAGAAGTTTCCCTCCGCGAGCTCACGCAACGCTGCTTTCTCCAGCTCTGCTTGTCCCAGCAACTGTTTGAGGCGCGCGTTTTGCTCGCGAAACTCACGCAGTTCCTTGGCCTCACGACGACTCATCGACCCATAACGCTGGTGCCACCGACACAATGTCGCCTCGCTGATACCCAGCACGCGGCAAGCCTAGGCCGTACTCATACCCTCACCTCGCAACGCCTCGGCCTTCTCCAGCTTCACGACAATCTGCTCAGGCGTGTGCTTCGAAAACTTCCTCATGGTCATCCATTCTGCCCGGCCACAAGCAGCCGGGACTACTCAAAACAACCCTCTCAAAACAAACGATCCGAAAACCCAGACCCCTCCAAGAACCCGTCGCGGTACCCCAGAAATCGACACCGAGGAAATCAACGAACTTGGCGTTTTCTTCCCTGACGCGAACATCGTGGCATTGCGTCAGATAGAAGGCTTCCATCGCAAGCTGACCGGAATACTCGACCGACAACTCGATGAACAACAGGCTCGTTACAACGAGATTGCCGACGTGCTGGATGGACAGATCAATCAGGTTCGTACCCAGATGGCCGCCATCAGTATCTCTTCGAACCTCAACGACCAGGAGCTTGCTGATGCCGGTCGGTATAACGCGACCATTCAACGCCTCACCGCTCAGATCGACGCCTTCGAGAAGGCGCAGGCCGCCAAGATAGAAGTCAAGGTAGCGGCTGAGGAACTCGCGAACAGACGGCCAGCGCTCTTGGGAGAAATGACCGGGAAGCTCAACCAAGCGCTGGCTGATGGCAACAAGGCAATCTACGGTGACAGTCAGAACCCTCCCGAGTTCAAGCTGAAAGAGGGAAGCCAGGGTAATCAGACCTACCAGTTCGGCACACCAAGAGACAAAGGCGACGGCACCAAAGCTAAGAACCTCATCCTGTTCGATTTGTCAGTGCTTCAGCTTACGAGCCTGTCGAAAAGATCATGCTACTGTACGTGGAGAGTGAGCGGTACAGAAAGCAGGTGCTCGTTGCCTTCGACAAGCACCTGTTGTACACCGCTGCAACCCAAGCGACGGTTGAAAGCCACACGGTTTTCGAGCTTGGCGAGGGCACAGCATCACTGTACGGGCGGGCATGGAACACGATGGACGAAAGGGGCGAGGAATGAAGCTCAGCTACAACAAGCTTTGGAAACTGTTGATCGACAAAGGGATGAACAAGACCCAGCTCCAGACCATGGCAAAGATCTCGCCATCTACCATGGCGAAGCTCGGGCGAGGCGGCAACGTACAGACTGATGTGCTCGTGTGAATCTGCGAGACCCTTGTCTGCGACATCGCAGACATCGTCGAGGTTGTTGGAGGCGAAGGAGCCTAGATTATGACACGAATGCGGACTTTTGATGAGGCGACCAGGGTACAGATGCCAGCGATGATTCATCTGACCAGACTGGGGTACACCTACTTCGGTAAGGTCACCGAGGACGTGGCCGGTACCGTATATGACCCGGATACGAACATCCTCATCGAAGTGTTCAAGTCTCAGTTCGAGAAGCTCAACCCCGAGCATGCGGGCCGCGCTGACGAGGTGCTTCGTAGCATCCGACAGGAACTCGACAATGACGACCTGGGTTGGAGCTTCTACAACCGTCTGGTCAGTTCAAGCCCAGTGAAGTTGGTTGACTTCGACAATCCCGCGAACAACACGTTTCATTTCACTGCTGAGTTCACGTGCAAGAACGGGCAGGACGAGTTCCGCCCGGACATCACCCTTTTTGTGAATGGTCTCCCTCTGTGTTTTGTGGAGGTGAAGAAGCCAAACAATCGGGGTGGAATGGTTGCTGAGAGCACGCGCATGAACCGTGGGCGTTTCCCAAATCGTAAGTTCCGCCGATTCATCAACATCACGCAGTTGATGATTTTCTCCAACAACATGGAGTACGACGCGGAGGGAGGCATCACCCCGATCCAGGGTGTCTTCTACTGCACGGGCGCGCGCGGTGATACGAAGTTCTCTACATTCCGTGAAGACAACCCAGCAGGGTCAGCCGAGGCACCCTTCCATGCCCAGTTCCCCTACGCAAAGGTCGACGATGACGTCGAGCGACGGATCTTGGATGACTACAACGTTCAAGTCATTCGCACCACCCCTGAGTACGCCACGAATCTGAAAGAGAACACGCCAACGAACCGGGTGCTCACTTCGATGGTGTCCCCAGAGCGGCTGCTGTTCCTCATCAAGTACGGGATTGCCTACGTGCGAATCGACCGTGAGGTTGACGGAAAGATCGAATCCACCGATCAAAAGCACATCATGCGCTACCAACAGTTGTTCGCGTCCTTGGCGGTACGTCAACGGCTCAATGAGGGCGTCACTTCTGGGGTCATTTGGCATACGCAAGGTAGCGGCAAGACGGCTTTGTCCTACTACTTGAACAACGTTCTGACCGACTATTTCGCGGCGCATAACAAAGTGGCGAAGTTCTACTTCATCGTTGACCGTCTCGACCTTCTAGAGCAAGCATCGCAAGAGTTCGAAGCGCGCGGCTTGGAAGTGAAGACCGCGAACTCACGTGTAGAACTGATGGAACAGTTCCGCACGAATCAATCACTTGAGGGTGACTCGGGACGGCGCGAAGTGACCGTTGTGAACATCCAACGGTTCGACGAGGATAAAACCAAGATCGATGCATCTGCCTATGCGACGAACCTGCAACGAGTGTTCATCATCGATGAGGCGCACCGAGGCTACAACCCGAAAGGTAGCTTCCTGGCAAACATGCTCGAATCTGACCCCAACTCGGTCAAGATCGCGCTCACTGGCACGCCGCTACTCAAAGATGAGCGTGCATCCTGGAAAGTCTTCGGCGATTACCTGCACACCTACTACTACGACAAGTCAATCCAAGATGGCTACACCCTCAAGATCATCCGCGAGGACATCGAGACCGCCTACCGGGACAAGCTCTCTGAGATCTACGACAGCCTCGACCATCTGGTACTCAAGAAAGAGGTCAGCAAGAAGGAAATCGTCGAACACGAGCACTACGTTAAAGAACTGCTTCGCTACGTCATCACCGACTTCAAGCGCTTCCGTACGATCAACGGTGACGACAGCCTTGGCGGCATGGTGATCTGCGAGACCAGCCAACAAGCTCGGAACCTCGCCGCGTACTTCGATGAAATCCAGGCCGAACTCAACGCGACGAGCAGTAACCCGTCGAAGCTGCGCGCTGGCCTGATCCTATTCGACAGCGATGACAAAGACACCCAAAAGCAGATCATCAAAGACTTCAAGAAGAACTACACCGTAGACATCCTGATCGTCTTCAACATGCTTCTCACCGGGTTCGACGCACCCCGACTCAAACGTCTGTACCTCGGTCGAAAACTCAAAGACCACAACCTGCTCCAAGCGCTGACGCGTGTCAACCGCCCCTACAAAGACCACAAGTACGGGTACGTAGTGGACTTCGCAGACATCAAACAGAACTTTGACGAAACCAACGCGGCCTACCTCAAGGAACTCAACAAGTTCAACGACCCAGAAGAAACGGGAGAGGACGGGCGCGCCGCGATTGAACAAGTAATCGAGGATCCCGCCGCGCTCGTCGCTCAAGTACGCGAGGCCAGGAACATCCTCTTCACTTACGATCTCGATAACGCTGAGGAATTCAGCCGCCAGATAGCAGGGGTCGACGAGAAAGAGATACTCGTTGAACTCCGGAAAGCCCTGCAGTCAATCCGGGAAGGCATGAACCTCGCACGTGCCTTCGGCGATGATGACCTCAAGGCCGCGATGGAGCGAATGAACATTGAGAAGCTCCCTTCCCTGCTCTCCGAAGTTGAGAACGCCATTGGTATCCTCAACCAGAAAGAAGCGTTCACAAGCACCGATGAAACTCGACGGGTCATCAACGAGGCGATGCTCGACATTGAGTTCAAGTTCCGTCTGAAGAACGAAGAGGAACTGAACATCCTCGCCGGTGCAGGCGACAAGTTCCAAGCGAAGTGGAGGCGCGCGATTCGCGAGTTCACAGCGAACATAGATCAAGAAGACCCCGAGTTCGTTACCCTCCGCGACGCCTTCATGCATCGGTTCAAGGAGCGTGGCTTCGTCATCGACTCGATGAGCGCCTTCGACGAAGAAGACCGCGCCCTCGACCAAGTCATGAATCGCCTCATCGAGATCAAGCGACGCAACAATGCCTTGTTGCGTCGATACAACGCCGACCCGAAGTTTGTGCGTGTTCACAAACGAATTCGGGAGGAAAGTGAACGGCGCCGCAGATCAGGGCAGCCACCTATGGGGTTCGAATATGACGAGGAACTCGTCGAGTTCCTTACTGTCGTGAAGAAAGAGATTGACTACAAGATATACGAACGAGCCGACATTCTGAGAACCGATGGGTACTTCTCCCAGGTCGTGATGCAGACTCTGGCTTTAGCTCTAGCAGAACTCAACCTCAACGGTACCCGAGCCGACAAAACCTTCATGCAAGAACGCATCACCCGGCAATACCGCGACCAGTACACCGGCGCACACACGATTGCATGATGAAAGGATCAAACTTCATGAGCCAAGACATCAAGAGGGACACCGATGAACTCATCGACGCCCTCAAAGCAACCTGCCAAACGTACGGTCTGGGTAACGACGGCAACGAGTACAAGATCATCACACAGGTGTTCTTGTACAAGTTCCTCAATGACAAATTCGGCTACGAGGTCAAGAAGCTCAGCCCGGCGCTCGCCGATGCTGACCAGTGGGAAGTCGCCTACGCTCATATGGGCGAGGACGAGCGGCTCGATCTGCTTGATCTGCTCTCCCCTGACGTTCCGCGTCTGAAGCCTGAACACCTTATAGCGAACCTGTGGAACCAACAAGCCAAGGGCGAGTTTGACGCGATCTTCGACGCAATCATGCTGGACATCGCAAATGACAACATCGAAATCTTCTCGACCCAAACCACTGAGCGCACCAAGATCCCCTTGTTTGAGCGGCTCACCATCTACGTCACCGATGATGCACAACGCGCGGCTTTCGCCAGAGCGCTTATAGATAAGCTGGTGAACTTCTCGTTCGAGGATTCTTTCAAAGAGCACTACGACTTCTTCGCCGCAGTGTTCGAATACCTGATCAAGGACTACAACACCGCCGGTGGAGGCAAGTACGCCGAGTACTACACGCCGCACGCCATCGCCACCATCATGGCCAGGCTACTCGTTGGAGACGAACACGACCTCCACAACGTCGAGTGCTACGATCCGTCAGCCGGAACCGGAACGCTCCTCATGGCGCTCAGCCACGCAATCGGTGAAGACAGATGCACGATCTTTGCCCAAGACATCTCCCAGCGCAGCAACAAGATGCTCAAGCTGAACCTCATCCTCAACTCGCTGGTCTCGTCGCTGGATCACGCGGTTCAGGGTGACACGCTCACCCAGCCGTATCACAAGAGCGACGACGGATCCGAGCTTCGACAGTTCGACTATGTGGTATCGAACCCACCCTTCAAAATGGACTTCTCGGACACCCAAGAGAGACTGTCCGCGATGCCTGAACGTTTCTGGGGCGGCGTACCGAAGGTTCCCGCGAAGAAAAAAGACAAGATGGCGATCTATCCGCTATTTATCCAGCACGTCATCAACTCCCTCAAATCGGAGGGCAAAGGCGCAATCGTCGTACCCACAGGTTTCCTGACCGCCAAAAGCGGCGTCGAGAAGGACGTGCTACACCGCCTGATCGACAGCAGAATCGTCTACGGCGCAGTCAGCATGCCACCCAACGTGTTTGCCAACACCGGCACCAACGTCTCCGTACTGTTCTTCGACAAATCGGGTGACAGTGACAACGTCATCTTGATAGATGCATCCAAACTTGGTGAACTCTACAAAGAACGCGGTATCCAGAAACGTCGCCTCCGCGCAGAGGAGATCGATCAGATTGTCGAGACGTTCACCAAACAAGAAGCTGTGGACGACTTCTCCGTAATCGTCAGCTACGACGACATCAAAGAAAAGAACTATTCCCTCGCAGCAGGCCAATACTTCGATGTCAAGATCGAGTACGTCGACCTCACCCCCGAAGAGTTCCAAGCCCAAATGGCCGAATACCAAGCCGCGCTCCAAGACCTCTTCACCAAGAGCGCGAACCTGCAAGATGAAATCATGACTCAACTCGGCATGGTGAGCTATGAGTGAGTTCAAGCGGCACCGCCTTGCAGATCTCTATGAAATCAGCTCTGGTATCTCAACTACGAAGGATCAAGCTGGCCACGGCGCTCCCTTCGTAGCCTTCAAAGACATCTACAACAACTACTTCATCCCAGAGCGCCTAACTGAACTTATGGACACTACCCCTGAGCAACAGGAGAAGTTCTCGGTTCGGGAAGGCGACGTGTTTCTGACAAGAACCAGCGAGACCCTAGACGAACTCGCAATGAGTAGCGTCGCCCTCCAAGACCATCCAAACGCAACATTCAGTGGCTTCGCCAAGCGACTACGTCCGCGCGATCCGTCAAACCCAGACCCACGGTTCATGGGCTTCTTTCTACGCAGCGAGTACTTCAGAAGAATTATCAACAGCGTAACGACGATGACAACTCGAGCAAGCTTCAACGAAGCAATCTTCTCGCATGTCGAAGTTGATCTACCTGATCTAAACTCCCAAGTTCAGATCGGCGACTTACTGTACTCAATCGAACAACAGATCGAACTGAACAATCAGGTAAACGATAATTTACAGGCCATGTTGCAGACGCTCTACGGGTACTGGTTCTTGCAGTTCGACTTCCCCGACAAGAACGGTCAACCATACCGTGCGTCCGGCGGACGAATGGTATGGAATGACCAGCTCAAGCGCGAGATACCCGCCGGGTGGCGCGCAGTGACGTTGCGTGAACTTCTGAAGAAGAACCGCAAAGCATTCGATTACGGAACCGTCGAACCCACCATCGACCTCAGCGTGATGCCCACAGGATCGATTGCGTTGAACAACTTGAGCAGAAGCGATGCCTTCTCGTCGAACCTATACCAGATGAGCGAAGGTGACATCTTGTTCGGTGCCATACGACCATACTTGAAGAAGGCCGGTATCGCCCCATGCAATGGCGTAGTCGTGGGCACAGTTCATTCGTTCTCACCGGTTAGAGTGGACGACTACAACTTCGCGCTGGCAACGCTCACAAGTGAGCAGATGTTCTCTCACGCCGTTCGATCATCGACCGGCACTCGCATGCCAACAGTCAAAGCAGACGATCTTCTAGACGTGGTTGTGGCGTACTCGGAATCAGTAGCTACAGCGTTCAACCAGATTCCGGTTGCGCGATCAATCATTGAGCGTGTACAAGAGAGTTCGCGTCTTGGTGAGCTACGCGACTGGTTACTGCCGATGCTGATGAACGGTCAGGCGACGGTGGCGAGTTCAGATAAATTATCGTTTACCTGATCGTTCGTGGCGATCTGGTCATCGATGCTCACAAGTATGTGTGCGATACCGTCCTGAACATCTCGGCTTGGCACGGGTACCTTCACTTGCTCGAACGTGCTCTTGCTGAGAATCGGCGTCCGAGTCACCGAGGCTATAGAGAACAGATAGTCCTTCTTCGTCGAGAGCCAGTAATAGAGATATGAAGGATTCACCTCTGAGATGATCGACGTCACTGCGTTGATCTGTTGGTTGCTCGCACACCGATCATTCGTCATTGCGATGTTGCCTATATCCCAACCGATACAGCCAACTAGAACACTGGTGCCTTCGAGAATGCTCCCTTTGATCGACTGAAGCCCTGCTTCGGACAGCGTCTTTGCGCTCTGACCTACAGTGCGACCTGCATGAAGCTCGGTTGGGGTGATGAACGGAACGTCGCCACCGTAGTAGTCGCGACGGGAGGTGCTCGGGGTTTTGCCCGTGACCACGGTGCCTATCTCGGCCAGCGTCTTGGTCTCCACTATGTCCTGTCCGCTCTATCCGATGTATCGCCTGTGGGCGTTCTTCACGTTCGTCTGTCTTACCATCGCATACTGCAGCGTGGTGTCGATGCGTTGATGACCGAGTAGGTGTTGCAACTGCTCCACTGGCATGCCTTTGTCAATGGCCTTCGTCGCGAGCGTCCTGCGGAACTTGTGCGGGTGAACCTTCTCGATGTTCAGCGCTGCCCCCAATTGTCTCAACCTTGCTTCGATTGCGCCAATGCTTAGCCGCCTGTGTGGCACATACAGGCCGACGAACAGTGCGGGGTCATCATCGTCACGTCGGTCGAGGTACTCACGCAGGTGGATCTTGGTTCGTGCGTCGAAGTAGGCGACCCGTTCTTTGTTCCCTTTGCCCTGCACAACGCACTCCCGTTCCCCGAAGTCGATGTCTGCCCTGTTGAGCTTCACTAGCTCACCTACGCGCATGCCGGTGGAGGCCAGCATGTCGATTATCGCAAGGTCACGCGATGTTGGACATCGGTCGCGCATCGTTTCCAGTTCCTCGTCTGTGTAGGTCTCTTTGACCCTGATGGCCGCTTTGACCTTGTGGATGCGCCGAACGGGGCTTTTGACGATGTGGTCTTCATCTTCGAGCCATGCGAAGAAGCTGGAGAGGATGCGCCGTATGTTGTCGATGGTGATCTGACTTGAACCACGTTCCTGCTGATACGTGGTCAAGTAGGCGCGTAGGTCCTCGGTTCGTATCCTTGTTGCTGAGATCGAGGTGCCGTTGAGCATCGCTGTGATAGTGCGCTCGTAGTAGACGAGCGTCTTCTCAGAACAACCTTCCAAACGTTTCGCTGCAATGAAGGCGTCGAGCAGACCATCGTCATTGTCTCGCTTCTGTTGGCCTGACTCCACTTCGTAGTCTTCAATCACGCGATGCAGGGTGGATTTGAGTTGCTTGAGCTGGGCGTTGTCGAGCACGTTGAGCATGCCCTGTAGAACGTCCGCGATGAGTTGTTGCTTCATGTCGTCCTCCGTCAACGGGGAGAACGCAGGTCGGCGGCTGCTCCCGGCTTGGGTTGCCCCGCCGCCGATGGGAGCACCTCGCTCCAAACGATAATTTATCTGAACTCGCCACCGTCGCCTGACCGTTCATCAGCATCGGCAGTAACCAGTCGCGTAGCTCCTGTAGCTTCCTGTTCTCTTCCAGATTGTCGTTGCGCATTCTCATAATCGGAGAGACTGCGGATGCGTATGATTGCGCAACGGTCTCGGGCGGGATGACCGTCATCAAGCCCTTCAGTGTTTCGTGGCGGATGCCCTTGAATATGCTTCCCGTTGAGCTCTGTTCGGCCTGTTTCACAAAAGCATCGCTCATGAGATGGCAGTAGACGTACTCAGGCGTCGTAACACCGCGTCGCGGCCTGATCGAGAAAACGGATTCGTTGATCTCCCAGTCTCGTGGTTCCTCGTAGATTAGAAAGCATCGCCGAAGCGGTGCGATGCTCGCGAAGAGAATGTCTCCAACGCGCAGATCGGAGCGGCGACGCACTTTCTCCATCGCTTCCTCGTCGATGTAGTCGCATGAGGCAAAGTCCAGACCGCCATCCTTCGTCAAGTTCTTCACTGTTAGATAAGCGATCCCTTGAGTTCGGAGGCTGAAGTTCTGACGTGGGTTGAGTCCGGTGCGGATTCCGTCGAAGAGTTCTTCGTTAGCTCCGACTCGCCATCCTGCAGGTATCTCGCGCTTGAGCTGGTTGTTCCAGACCATTCGTCCGCCGGACGAGCGGTATGGTTGACCGTTCTCGTCGGGAAAGTCGAACTGCAAGAACCAGTAGCCGTAGAGCGTCTGCAGCATGGCATATAAATTATCGTTTTGCGCCGACCGAACGACCATCCACCCGGCAGTCACCGCGCAA
>OCPI01000254.1_pt1 | contig 25808 bp, 19 predicted proteins | sample 1476291 | NCBI WGS metagenome assembly OCPI01 (sample SAMEA2580054, study PRJEB22360) | human gut metagenome | reverse complement strand
CACATTATGCTGCTGCAGCAGCCAGTCCTTGCAGAACAATGTCATGACAAAGGCCCGAGAAGACGACTTCTCAGGCCTTATCCGTGCCGCTCCTCAGTCGCTTGTAGCGACAGCTCCCCTCAAAGAGGGGAGCCAGAGAAACACTTACTTCGAGATGTTGAACTTGAACTCGGCGTCTTACCGGTCTTCTTCGTCCTGCCTTGCCGCGGATATTCAATCGCATCGCAGGGGTGCATAGCCATAAAGCGATTCCACAAACTGGCTTATAGATGGCAGATTCGGAAGGCTGACCGGAGGCATCTCGCCTATGTATGGCAGTTCATTCCAGAAAGACCGCAGTTAGAGGGTACACAATTACCCCCTAACCGGTCTGTCACAAAAACGAGCTGCCACATATAAGCGAAATACGTCCGGACGAACGCCAGAATCTACCATATATAAGACCACCTGTCAGAAATCTAATTCAAGCCGATCAGCAACCCACCATTACATTACCCTTGATTTGGTGTACATACAACACCTTAGTTATCCTTGATTTGGTGTATCTACGGCGGTGAGACATGGAAACTTTCGAACGAAAAGCGTACGAAAAACTGGCTTCCTGGAAGGATTCTTCCCAAGGAAGCACAGCCCTGCTCATCGAGGGCGCATGGCGCGTCGGGAAAAGCACCATCGCGGAGGAATTCGGACGACGGAACTATGCGTCGTATATGCTCGTCGACTTCTCGAAAGCCCCCGATGACGTGCTGGGCTACTTCGTCGACCTGCGCAACGACCTCGACGCGTTCTTCATGTACCTGTCATCCTTCTACGGAGTGGAACTGCACAGGAGGGATAGCCTCATCATTTTCGACGAGGTGCAGCTGTACCCGAAGGCCCGCGAGGCCATCAAGCAGCTGGTGGCTGACGGACGTTACGACTACATCGAGACAGGCTCGCTCGTCTCCATCCGCGAGAACGTCAAGGACATCCTCATTCCATCAGAGGAGGAGTCGATCCGCCTGAATCCCATGGATTTCGATGAATTCCTCTGGGCTTTGGGAGAAAAGCCACTGTCCGCGCTCATCGCGGACTCGTTCAAGAAGCGCAGGCCGCTCCCCGATTCGCTGCACAGGAAAGCCATGCGGCTATTCCGTGAATACATGCTGGTCGGAGGCATGCCCCAGGCTGTGTCGAAGTACGTCGAGACCCATGATTTCAGCAAAGTCGACAACGTCAAACGGAACATCCTCCGACTGTACAGGCAGGACATCTCCAAGCATGGCGGCAGCGACCGGATACGCATCACGCGCATCTTCGACAACCTGGTGGGTCAGCTTTCCAAGAAGGAGAAGAAGTTCAACATCACATCGCTGGGAGAGAAAGCGAAAACCCGCGATTACGAGGACGCCTTCTTCTGGCTTTCCGATGCGTTCATTACCAACGACTGTTTCAATTCCACCGATCCGAGCGTGGGCTTGAGCATTAGCGAGGACCATTCGACGGTCAAATGCTACGCCGCCGATACAGGGCTTCTCACTACGCTCGCCCTGGCCGACTCGGAACAGACCGGAAGCAACCTGTACCGGGACATCCTCCTAGAACGCATCGAGATCAACGAGGGCATGCTCGCGGAGAACGTCGTTGCACAGCTTCTCCGGGTCAACGGGCACCGGCTGTTCTTCTATTCGCGCAGCGATCGCGACGACCCGTCGAACCGCATGGAGATCGACTTCCTCATCGTCGAACCGTACGAGAACGCGGCAATGAAGTACCGGGTCAGCCCCATCGAGGTCAAGTCATCGAAACGCTACCGCACGGTCTCGTTAGACAAATTCAAGGCAAAATTCGATAAGAAGGTCGGCACCAGATACGTGCTGCATCCGAAACCGCTGGTTGTGGAAAATGACGTGGTCAAACTGCCGATCTACATGGCGGGACTGCTGTAGAAGGCTTCATGCAGACAGCGCTTTTTGGTGCACTACCAGCGAATGACGCCCAACACTTGCGCGCGCATATGTTGTCCACCTTGAACACATCTGTTTGCTGCCCGTCACCCAGTTAACCTTCCAGCCACCTTTCAGACATCCGCTAGATACTCGTTCGTCCACAGCTGAACACTAAAATGTATGAAGCGGCCTGATTTTTGTTTCGTCCTTATAGTGAAGCGGCTTGTGCCGCTTGATGTTGATGATACTCGGTTTCCACCGCTTCGGGTGTCCTGTAGCCCAGGGACTGGTGCAGGCGCTTCGAGTTCCACCACGAGACCCACCGGAACGTCGCCAATTCCAGGCCCTTCAGATCCGCGAAGGGCTTGCGCCGCCATACCAGCTCGGTCCTGTACGCGCCGTCGGCGCTTTCGGCCATGGCGTTGTCGTACGAGTCGCCGACGGTGCCGGTCGACGGCAGCATCCCATATCCCATAACCCTGGTGGTGCACACCGTGCCGATGCACTGCGTGCCATGGCCGCTGTGGCGGATAAGACCATCCGCGCCGCCGCGGGACGCGGCCCATGAGACCGCCTGCTCCAACGCCTGCAACGGCAGCTCCTGCGTGTTCACGGTCATGGCGCACGTCCATCCCACGATCCGACGGGCGTACACGTCGGCGACGAACGCCGTGTAGCCGAACGAGCCGTTGGCCATGCGCACGTAGGCGGTGTCGGCCACGTGCAGCCGGTTCGGCGCACAAGCCTCGAGCCTCCCGTCCACCGGATCCGGCCTGCCGCCGGTCCCCTTCGCTGGTCTCGTCGTCACGGGGGTCCTGCCCCGGCGCACGCCCCGGATGCCAAGCTCGCGCATGATGTTCATCACCTGGTCGCGGCCGACCTCGGCCGGATCCCAGCCCTGGGCGACCAGCTGCGCGTGCATCTTCCTGTACCCGTACACGGCCATGAAGAAATCCGAATGGATCTCGAGGATGTCGCGCGCCAAAGCCTCGTGGCGGGCGGCCATCCGGCTTGGCGGCCGGTTCCTGAACATGCGGTAGCCGCGCGGCGTGAGAAACCCGTAATCCAGCGATTTGCCCAAGACCCTGCAGATCGGCCCGACCCCGAAACGATCTTTGTGTTCGTCGATGTACGCGGCCTTCAACGCCGTGCCGGGTCGAGCCGTGCCGCGAAAAAAGCCGAGGCCGTCGTCAGGATCTCGTTCGCCCGACGCAATTCCGCGTTCTCGGCCCGCAGCCTCCTCAGCTCCGCCATCGCGTCCTCGGCCGACTGCCTCGTCTCCTCCGCGACCGTCGCGTCCGACTGGTCGCGCCAACGCCGCAGTGATTCCGGCGCTATCCCCGGATCCTTCGCCACCGCGGAGATCGCGTTCGTCTCCGACGAATACGAGGAACACGATTCCGCCAGCAGCCTGACCGCCTTCGCCTTGAACTCCGGCGTATATCGAGTGCCCTTTGCCATGGTTCCATCATCTCCCATCGAGTCAGAGGAAATACGGAACAAAAATCAGTTCATATCAGCAGAGATTGAGCGTCGCACAGGACTCACAGCCACACTCAACCACTACCGGCGCACCCTCACCACACTAGACAATGTAGACAACTTCAACCCCGCCACCTTCCACGCCCTGTGCCAACGCATCGAGATAACACCAAATGGCAAAGCGACCGTGATCTGGAAAGACGGAACCAGCCCACCAGAGCAATAGCAGCAAAGCTCAACATCCAAAAGCCAGCACCGATCATTTCGGTTGCTGGCTTTCTATTTACCCAGCTCAACACAACAATTTCACGTAACCCCTATTTTGGAGCAAACGAGCAAATTTTGGAGCAAAACTCAAAAACAAAACCTGCTGGCGCGAAATTGTATCAACACCAGCAGGCAGTTAGTGGAGGCGCGGGGAATTGAACCCCGGTCCGATGACCGAGCCCACAGTCTTCTACGTGCGTAGTCTGCTGGCCAAGTTGGCGATTTTTCTGCCCCCATCGATGTCGCAGACAACTGATGGCGAGCATATCCGCAGTCAGAGTCCCGATGCAGCCCTGAGGCTCAACTGCATCAGCAAGTCTTCTAAACGACGCTCAGCATCCTCCCAAAGACGAGGAGGAGTGAACGGAGCGGCTGCTCACTGGTTAATCCTGACTAAAATCAGGCAGCGAGAGCGAACTCAGTGCGGTTAGATTTAGCACTTATTCTTTTGCCGGGGTCATCCACGAGCGGACCCGGCGTTCTCGGCACGCTTCCCTGCAGCGAACAGGTCACCGTCGAAACCGATCGCCCCCAATCTTGAGTTATCAAACTTCCGGCTTTTCGGTCGGACTTTTCAGCATACACCCTATGGCGCTACGCGCGCAAGTCGCCGGCAGCGAACGCCGCCCCGGAACCAACGGAACCAACGGAACCAACGTTGTCAGCAGGACCAACGGAGCGAACGCCGCCCCGGAACCAACGGAACCAACGGAACCAACTGAATCGCCGTCACTTGATGATGGGCTTCTGGGATGCGGAAACATCAATCTGATGTTTGCCGGCAAAGCCAGCCGTGCCAGCGGTGATGTTCTTGTCGATTTCCTCGACTTCCGCCAGCTTCAGCTTCAGTTGCGAGGAGTCTCCCCAAATGATTACGCGGTCACCGTCGTTAAGCGTGGTGGTCACCGAATCCTGCGTCTCAGCGGTGACCTTGGTAATGGACTTACGCATCGATTCCGGCAATGCGCCCAGAATCGTCAGCGCCTCCTTCACCGAACGGTTCTTGAGACTGGCGTCTATATCCTTGACCTCGATCACCGGAATGCCATCCACGTTGGCGTTCTTCACCGAGTTCAACACGCGCGCCTGGGAATCCACCGCGGTCAGGGTATCGCCTCTTTTCAGCATGGCCGCAGGCCGTTGCGCCTTGACTTCCACGCTCATCGACTTGGGGAACTGTTTGGAGACCTTGGCCTCGCTGACGCCGGGAATGGACTTGAGTTGCTCTGTGACCTCATGGGTGGAGACCAGGAACAACGACTTTCCAGCCTGCTTATCGGCGATGGCATGGATGGTCTGCGCGCTCACCCATTCGTTGGCACCGGATACGCCGATCTCACTGGTTTCCAGACGAAACACCGACGAGAAGAGCAGCAGCCACGTTAGCCCCGTCACTACAGCCACGCTGACGACAGCAATCAACACGCGTAACGCAACGACACGTACGTTCGCACGCTTGCGTTCTTTGGCGCGTTCGGTGAAATTCACCACTTTCGGGCGTGATACGACTCCTAGGGAGCCGGTGGTCTGGTGCAGCGTTTCGGCAACGTAATCCTCGCTGTGCAGCCGTCGTGCATCGACGAAGGCACCGGCCTGGCCCTTGGCTACCGTCACATCGTCGATGATCTCCGGCTCGTCGATCTCATGCCCGGAAGACACGGACCGGGGAGCGCGAGACTTCGACGAGTGACCCGTGTTTCCGCGTGAACCGATGGTGCGCGGCTTGCGGGGACTTCCGGACGAACGACGTGAGCCGTTGTCATTGCCCCCGGATCTGACCGTGCGCCCGGACATCACTCGCAGCTTTCCCGATGGGCCTCAAGTGCGGTGAGCAGCACCTGATCCATGTCGGTGATGTCGCCCGCGCCCACGGTGAAGATCACGTCGCCGTGGTGGGCGCGCATGGCCATCATCTTGGCGGCCAGGCACATATCCTCGACCGGCTGAATCCACGTGCCTGCGGAAGCGTCCTTGAGTCCCTCAGCCGCGTCCACGATGGTGGAGGGGCTGATGTCCGGGAAATCGGTCTGCTTTTCACGGGCCGGGAAGATGCCGGTGATAATGACGTCATCGGCTTTGGCCAAGGATTCGGCGAACTGGTGCGCGAAGAACTTGGTGCGGGAGAACAGGTGTGGCTGGAAGATCACACGAATGGTCGAATCGGGGTACCGGCGTCGGGCCGCATCCAGCAGGGCCGCGATTTCGGTGGGATGGTGGGCGTAATCGTCCACTACAGTGACCTGCTTGACCGTGCCGCGCACCTGGAAACGGCGTGCCGCACCGAGGAATGTGCCGGCCGCCTTGGCCGCGTCTGCGGGGCTCACGCCCAGCAGCACGGCAGCGCTGATGACGGCGGCCGCATTGCGCGCATTGTGCACGCCTGGAACCTTCAGGGCAACGCTCTGAGACACCGGCTCCCCCGCCGTCACCGCGGCCGGCAGATGCAGGGTGAGCTGTTCGACGCCGCTGCCTGCGGTCTCGCTTTCCGAAGCGATCCAGACATACGCGGCACCGCCCAAATCGGGCAGGGATTCACGCGCGGTAGTGCCGTAGGCAACGGTATGGGATTTCACGTCGGCGGGCATGGCCTCCAGCACGGCAAGTCCGTCGGGGTCGTCGATACTGATGATCACGTGACCGGTGGCCCGGCCGGCGTGGTCAACGAACGCGGCACGGTAGTGGGCTTCGTCGCCGTAATGGTCGAGATGATCGGCTTCACAGTTGGTGATAATGGCGATGGTCGGATGATATTTGGCGAAGCTGCCGTCCGATTCATCGGCTTCGGCCACCAGGATATCGCCTTTGCCCGCGTGTCCGCCGTCCAGCGTGGTGCCGTCCGGGCCTTGGATAAAGCCGCCGATGGCGTAGCTTGGATCGGCACCGGCGTTCACCAGAATGTGGGACAGCATGGAGCTGGTGGTGGTTTTGCCGTGCGCTCCGGCCACGGTGACGGCTCGTTTGCCGTTCATGAGCAGGGCGAGGATGTCACTGCGATGCACAATACGCTTGCCTGCCGCGTGCGCTGCGACGATTTCCGGATTGTCCGGTTTGATGGCGCTGGAGTAGACCACGGTCTCGGCCTGGGCGACATTTTCGGCTCGCTGCCCGAACTCAACGGTGATGCCCAGCGTTTCAAGTCGGTCGGTTTTGGCGCTGTGTGCGCGATCGGAGCCGTCCACCGCGACTCCTTCGGCGTGCAGCATTTCGGCCAGAACGCTCATACCGGCACCGCCGATACCGATGAAATGGGTGGCGCCGAGATCCGCGGGGCAGGCCGCAGCATCGAATGAGGCATACGTGGGGTCAAGCACGATGGGCTGATCTTGAGACAATTCAAAACTCCTTTGGGGATTCCAGCACCCTATATTATGACCGTATCTCGTGTTGCGGGACGGGATTGGCCCATATCGCGCACGGGATGATATCTGAATACTATTTGGATGGTTCGGCTAATTGCAGAACGTGCCGGGCCATGATTTCGGCAGCGTTTCTGATGCCGTATTCCCATGCCTTGCAGCCGAATTCGGCAAGTCGTTCGTGATCGGCGAGCAGATCGGGCACATGCTCATGCACCCACTGCGGGGTCAGGTCCTTGTCTGCGACCAGCAGGCCGCCGCCGGCGTTCACCACCGGTTCGGCGTTGAAACGCTGCTCGCCGTTGCCGATGGGCAGCGGCACGTAAATGGCCGGCAGACCCAGTGCAGCCAGCTCGGATACCGATCCGGCTCCGGCGCGGCAAATCACCAAGTCGGCACAGGCGAAGGCCAGATCGATTCGTTCCAGATATTCGGCGGTATGGTAGTCACCTTGTCCGGCCGATTCGGGGCCGATGCCGGTAAGCACGTCCGCGCCGGCCGAGGCCGTGACCAGTTCGCGTACTTCGCTGATTTTGCCTCGCCCGGTCAAGTGGATGATTTGTGCGTGGGCCAACAGGTCTGCGGCGGAGGAGGCGATGGCGCGGTTCAGGCTTTGCGCTCCCAGCGATCCGCCAGTGACCAGCACCAGCGGACGGTTCGGATCGACGCCAAGCTGCGCGGCCGATTCACGGCGTACGGCGGCACAATCGTCACCGATGCGTTTGGTCAGGGAGGCGATGGCCGGGCGCAACGGCAGACCGACGCGCTCGACGTCGGCTCCGGCACGCGGTTTGAGACCGGTGCCCTCGTACACGGTACCGATGAAATCGGCCCAACGAGCGCCCAGTTTATTGGCCATGCCGGCACGCGCATTCTGCTCATGGATGGCAATCGGAATGTCCATCTTATGTGCGGTGGCGTAGACGGGGGCGGAAGCATACCCGCCGAATCCGGCCACGACATCCGCATGCCGCGTTTCAAGAATGGAGCGCACCTTGGCGGTTTCTCGCTTCCATTTTGCCGGGAAGCGCAGCATGTACAGGTCAGGGCGACGCGGGAACGGCACTTTTTCGATGGTGTCGAGCTCGTAGCCGGCCTCAGGCACCAAGTCCTTCTCCAAACCCACCGCAGTGCCGATGACGGTGACCTGTGCCATGGGTTCGATGTCGCGAATCGCCCCGGCGACCGCGAGCAGCGGATTGACATGTCCGGCGGTACCGCCGCCAGCAAGAACGATATGTGGTGTGCCTTGATTCATGATTACCGAGTCTACTTACGCGCTCTGACGCGACTGTTTTATCTGCGGTTGAGAGCGCATAAGTCCCACAACCAGTCCGGCCGCCGTCAAGCACATGATCATTGATGAGCCACCTGCGGAGACGAACGGCATAGGCACGCCCAATACCGGGAACACACCCACGACCACGCCGATGTTGACCATGGCCTGGCCCACAATCCAAATGGTGACGCACATCAGCACCATGGCAACATAACGATCGGTGACCTGCAATGCGATGACGATCATGCACCAGGCGAGAATCGCGAAGAACAGCAACACGATGGCGCAACCGACGAATCCGGTCTCCTCGCCGATGATCGCGAAAATGAAATCGTTATGGGCGGCCGGCAGGTAATTCCATTTCTCTCGCGAATTGCCGATGCCCAATCCCAGAAAGCCTCCGGAGGCGATGGCGTACTTGGCGTGAATGGACTGGTAGCATACGCTCTGCGCGTCAGCGGCCGAGCAATCGCCATATGTGGCCAGAATACGACGCATGCGGTTCGGGCTGGAAACCGCCAATGCACCGACCATAACCACCGCGCCCAATACGCCGACTCCCATCCATTTACTGGGGAATCCGACGATCAGGAAGGCCACGCCTCCGATGAAGACCAGAATCATGGCCGTGCCGAGGTCCTTGCCGCCCATCACCAGCGCCACGCCTATCGCATACAACACCAACGGCGCGGCATATGCTTTGATTCCCTTCTTGTGGTACATCTTGCTGCAGGCATGCAACGACGAGGGCAGCCATATGCATATCGCGAACTTCATGAATTCGGCCGGCTGGATAGTGGTGAAGCCGAGGTTCAGCCAACCTTTGTTGCCGTAGACGTCGAGACCCAGCGGAGTAAAGGTCAGCGCCTGCAACAGACAGGCACCCACCACAAAGAACACGCCGGTCCGTTTCCAGAACGTCACCGGCATCGTCAATGCCACGAAGCCCAGCACCAAGCCGATCAGGCAAAACGCGCCCTGGTTCAGAAGCTGAAGGAACGGCGACTTGCCCAGTGCGGCCATGGTGACCGTGGAGCTGGAGAACACCATGATCAGGCCGAAGCATGTCAGCCCCACCACGGCCATGCGGAATCCGTGGTAGCACCATAGCGGGTTGAGCAAGCTTCGCCAACCCGTGTAGTCGGTGATTTCGAGTGCGGGCTTGTCAGGGGCTCTGTATGCCTTACGCTTATGGATATCAGTGGAGGCCATGCACCTCGCTCCACGTCTTGGCTGCGGCGGCGAATCGATTGCCTCGATCCGCATAGGACTTGAACTGGTCCATGGAGGCGCAGGCCGGAGCCATAAGCACAATGTCGCCGGCGGCGGCATACGTGCCGCAGGCTTCGACGGCACGATCCATGACGGTATCGTTGTCTTCGGGATCGATGATGGTCACCGGGATGTCCGGAGCTTGGCTGGCAAACGCTTCGATCATCGGCTGCTGGTCTTTGCCGATGATGACGGCCGCTTTGATGGTATGCGCCTGGTCCTTGACCAGGTCCTCGAATCGACTGCCCTTGGCCAGACCTCCGGCAATCCAGATCACAGACTTGGCCGGGAAGCTGGACAGCGAGGCGCGTGCCGCATGGCCGTTGGTGGCTTTGGAATCGTCCACGAAACGAACGGAGCCGCCCTCGACTACGGCCTCAGCCACGGTTTCGATGCGATGGCCGCCCGGCTTGAACGAGGTAAGCGCCTTCAGCGCGGTATCGCGATCAGCGCCAAGTCCCAGCACCAACGCCAATGCCGTCAATGCATCGGCCACCAGATGCGGGTACAGTGAGCCGTCCGGCTCTGCCAGATGCGTGAAATCGGTGATGGCGGCCAGTCTGACCGGCTCCCCCACTGCGCCGCCGGCCACGCCGCTCCTGTCCACAATCCAGCCATCTTCAATGCCGATCTGACCGGCATGGGGGGCCTCGAGCGTGAATCCCACCTTGCGGCATCCTTCGGCGGTTTGGGCCTCGGCCGCCAGTTCGCTGACTTTGGCGTCCTGCGCATTGTAGACGATGGCGTGTTTGGCGTTGTGGAACACCTTGGATTTGTCGGCGGCGTAATTCTCGCGCCCGCCATGCCAGTCGAGGTGATCGTCGGCGATATTGGTGATCGCCGCGCAGTCAAGTGCCAGCGAATCGGTGAAGTGCAATTGGAAGGAGCTCAGTTCCACGCACAGTACGTCGTGCTGAGGATTGGTGGCGCAACGAGACAGGCTCATGCTCATGTCTCCGGAGGCGATATTGCCGGCGGTCGGCGCGTCGAGTCCGCAGGCGGTGAGCATTTCCGAGGTCATCTCGGTGGTGGAGGTTTTGCCGTTGGTGCCGGTGATGCCGATCCATGGAGCCGGAGTACCGGTGCGCTCGTTATTCACACGCAGCTGCCATGCGAATTCCACCTCGCTCATCACGGGGATGCCACGGCGTTGGGCTTCCAGCACAAATGGGGTGCGGGGGTTGAACACCGGGGACGACATGACGTAGTCCACGTGGTCCCAGTCCACGTCATCAAAGGAGCGGAGACCGGCCTCGGGCTTCCTCTCGTCGACGCCAATCACGTGGGCGCCGCGTTCCCTCAATACCTCCGCCAACGAGGTGCCGGATACCCCCAGTCCGGCGATCACCACTGTCTTATCCGCTACTTGCATTGTTCCTCCTGATATAGGAATTCCGTGGGTGAGCATAATCCACCCAGATTTCCGCTAGCTGAACAGCAGGCCGGAGCGGGTGACCCAGTCGCCGTAGAAAATCGTCAGGGCGAGCAGCACGAAGATGAGTTCGATCATCCAGAACCGCACCACCACCTTGGTTTCGGTCCAACCCTTCAGTTCGAAATGATGGTGGATCGGTGCCATTTTGAATACACGTTTGTGGGTCATCTTGAAGTACCCGACCTGGATGACGTCGCTCATGGCTTCCATGACGTACAGTCCACCCAGAACCACCGCCAGGAATTCGGTGTGCGTGGCGATGGACAGGGCTGCGAACAGACCACCCAAGGCCAGGGAACCGGTATCACCCATGAAAATCGATGCGGGGTTCGAGTTGTACCACAAGAAGCCGAAGCAGGCGACGGCCGCGCATACGGCGATGACGGTCAGATCGAGAGGATCGGACACGGCATAGGAATAGCCGCCATGGCTGCCGCCCTTGATGTGGTAGCTTTCCCAGAATGCGATGATGCCAAAACCGGTGAAGGCGATCATCGACGAACCTGCCGCCAGACCGTCAAGCCCATCCGTCAGATTCACTGCGTTGGTCCATGCGGTCATCAGGAAGTTCACCCAGATGACGAACAGGATGATGGTTACGGCACGGCCGGCGAAGTCGAAGTTGAAGAACGGCTGTTCGATGAAGCTGATGCCCGCCTGCGCACTGGGGAATCCCGATTTGGTGGGAATCAGCAGCGCAAGTACCGCGTAGATGGTGGCGAAGATGAACTGGCCGATGAACTTGCCGCCCACCGATAGGCCTTCGTTCTGCTTCTTACGCACCTTGGCGAAGTCGTCGATAAAGCCTAGCAGACCCATCGACAGCATGGCGAACAGTACGAGCACCGCGGACCAGGAGGGCACGTCGCCCGAACGCAGGTATCGGTACAGTGCGGAGGATGCCCAACCGAGCAGAATCGCGAAGTTGATGACCACGCCGCCCAACGTGGGGGTGCCGCGCTTGACCAGATGCGACTGCGGCCCATCCTGGCGGATGTACTGGCCATAGTGCAGCTTGTGGACCAGCCGAATCAGCAGCGGGGTGCCGACCAGGGTGACGATGAGCGACACCAGCATTCCAATGATCAGAGCAATCACGTGCAGCTTCTCTTTCTTGTCGGTTTCTTGGGGTGGTTATCAGGTCAGTTCTTTGCCCAGCGTTCAGCCAAAGCGCTCAGGCCTGACGCGTGCGATCCCTTGAGCAGTACCACAGCGTCGGGATGGTTGCGCGCCAAGTCGACGACCAGCTGTTCGGCCGCATCGATGTCGTGTACGCAATCCACCGACGCGGATGGGGTCTGACGGGCACCGTCCGCCAGAGCCTGTGCCAGTGCATCGAGATGTTGGTCTTGGGCGGAACCGACCGCGATGATCGCGTTGATGCCCAATTCGGCCGCATACGTGCCGATCGAGGTGTGCAATGCCGTTTCATCGGCGCCGAGTTCCAGCATGGCACCCAGCAGCGCCACGCGGAACGGATCCTTGCCGTCATTTGAGTTCCAAGCCTTCAACCCGTTCAGGCCGGCTTTCATGGAGTCGGGATTGGCATTGAAGGAATCATCGATCAGTGTGAAGGAAGTCCCCTCGCGATTCACCGTGGACAATGCCATGCGATGAGGGCTGATGGTGTGCTGCGAGGCCAGAATCCGCGCCACCGTTTCGGATGTCATACCGTAACGCATCGCCACGGTTGCGGCGGCCAACGCGTTCATCACATTGTGACGTCCAGGAATGCCCAGATGCACCGGCGTATGGTTGCCGTCCGCATCGACCAACGTGAATTCAGCATGATCGGACCGGTCGGCAGTGACATCAATGGCCCGTACCTCGGGCTCCTGCGACGATCCCAAGCCGAACCACAGCACATCGCCGCTGGCCAAGCCGGCCATGGGAACCACGTGTCCGTCATCGGCGTTCAGTACCGCGGTGCCTCCGGGAAGCAGTCCCTGCACGATTTCGCTTTTTGCCTGTGCGATGCGTTCGCGGGAGCCGAATTCTCCAAGGTGAGCGACGCCGACCTTCAATACGATTGCCGTGTTCGGCGGTGCGATACGGGTCAGTCGCGCGATTTCGCCGATATGGCTGGCACCCATCTCAGCCACGAAGAACCGGGTGTGCTCATCGACCCGCAACGCAGTGAGCGGCAGGCCGATCTCATTGTTGAACGATCCCACCGGAGCCACGGTCGGGCCTACGGTGGCAAGCAGGGAGGAGAGCAGATCCTTGGTGGTGGTCTTGCCCACCGAACCGGTCAATCCGATGATGTCGAAGTCGCCGTCCAGCTCGCGGCGGCGAACGATGTTGTGTCGGGCGAGCTCGCCAAGGGCGTCGACCGTGTCTTTCACTACGATCTGCGGCAGGCCATCGGACTCCACCTCATGGTCGACGATGGCCACCGTGGCTCCTTGTCCAGCGGTTTTCGCCACAAAGTCATGCCCATCGACACGCTCGCCTCGGATGGCCACAAACACCGATCCTGGGCCGGCCTGCCGCGAGTCGCTGACCGTATTGGTGGATCGAGACTCAGAATCGGCGTCGCCGATCAATCGACCATCGACGGCCTTGGCGATCTCCTCCACGCTCATCGGAACCATGGTGTTTCAAACTCCTTTACGATTACGCTTCGTCCCGCATCCACGGACTTAATTGAGATTATTGGCCACATGCAGGGCACTGCGTATGTTGTTTTTCCTCACGCCGGCGGCCAGTACCATGGCGATGGCCAAGGACATGTGCCCGAGTCGGACGCGGTCGTACATGGCCGGTGAATCCGCAGCCATTTCATCCGATTCGGGTGTCGACGAGGTCATGGACATGTCATGTTCCGCAACGAATGCGTAGCGTGTCTTCAATTCGTCCAAGCTTGCGCTTGCGTTGACATCTTCCGTGCCCAGCACATCCACGTTCACCGATTCCAACGCATGCTCGGTCAATGTGCGGTCATCCATGGCGATGATCACGGCCGCCACACCGTCTTCGGCGCACACGGACAGCGCGCGCTGCATATCGAGGATGCCCAGAGGATAGTTCAGGTTCATGGTACGTGTCATCGACGTGGACCCGGATGCGGTGATTACCGCCACCGGATTGCCCAGCATGTGCAGGAATTCGGAGAGCTGGGACACGCCTGCGTCAACGGCCTGCTCATCCGCACCGGTCACCGCGAACACCGCCATGGCGTTGGACGGTCCGCCGGCCAGGCCGCTGGCCAGATCGCCGAGTACGCGATCGTCGAAATCGCCGTAGAGCAACGGTATATCGGCATTGGCGATCTGCCCTTTGGACGCGCGTGGCAGCAACGCCGCATAGGCACCTGCCTGTGCGGCATGCAGTACATCGGGTTCCTGCTCATGCGTGCAGATGAACAGCGAGCCGGGAATAACGGTATCCACGGCATCGCTGAGTGAGGTAATGGTGACATTGGTGGCGAAGGGTGGATCGACTTCAAAACCGTACCGTTCGACCAGCATTCCCAAGGTCACCCGCTGGGCGATGGATTCGCTCACTGCACTCATGGGCTATCGCCTTTCTCCCCTGATCCTTACCACGTGACTGGAATAGCATTTTTTCGTGGACCGGAGACAGGCACCTCGTATTTCTGCATAAGGAACTCACAAATCTGTGCGGAAACAGGGCCGGCCGTCAGACCGCCGAACACACCATTCGGATCCTTCAGCACCACGGTGACCGCATAGCGCGGGTTGTCCGCGGGAATCACCACGGAATAATCGGAGATAATGGACGAGAGCGCGCCATCCGAACCCTGCACCTCTGCGGTACCGGACTTGGCGGCCATGCGGTAACCATCGACCTTGACGAACTTGTTGTAGCCTTCCGCCACTGATTCCATCGCATTCATCATGTCCGATGCGACCTTTTCATCCACCACGCGGGTGGCTTCGCCCTTCTTGGTCTCAGTGGTCTTGCCATTGGCATCGGTGGTTGATCTGATGATCGACTGCTGCTGCTTGACACCCTTGTTCGCGATGGTGGCCACCACGTTGTTGAGCTGCAGGGCGTTGACGGTGTAGCCCTGACCAAACAGGATGGTGTTGCGCGTACGCAGATCCCATGCCGAAGGGCTGGTGAGCAGACCGCTCGATTCACCGGGCAGGTTCAGTCCGGTCGGTTGTCCGATGCCGAATTTGGTCAGGTACTCGTAGCGTTGCTCATCCGGATAATTCTCCCCGGCCATAATCATGCCGACGTTCGATGAGTTCTGCAGAATGCCGGCGAGCGTCCAGCGCTCAGTGCCATGGTCGAATGAGTCCTTGTAGGTCTGGCCCTCCTGTGTGATGTGGTCCGGGACCGACAATTGATCGCTCATCTTATGCAGTCCCATCTGCAGATAGCCGGACATGGAGATGACCTTGCCCACCGAACCAGGCTCGAAGGTTTCGGACACGGCCCGAGACGGGCTCATCTTCGCCGCATCGGTACCAGCCTGTACTTCATCGCTATCGGCCAGTGCGAGAATCTCCCCGCTCTGGACATCCTGCACCACGGCGATCGCCCACGCTGCACCATACTTGGATTCGGCCTCCTTCAAGACCTTTTTGACATACCATTGCACATCACGGTCAATGGTCAGGGTGACATCGTCGCCATTTTTGGCCGCCACCGATTCGGTCATGGTGCCGGGAATCTCTTCGCCGCCATTACCACGCTGGTAGGTTTCATGGCCATCGGTTCCGGTAAGCGTCTTGTTCTCGACCTGCTCGATGCCGGCGACGCCATCGCCGTTGTCGTTCACGCCGCCAAGCAGCGCGCCCATGAGATCGCCATCCGCATACAGTCTTTCACTGCTCAGCTCACCCCAGACAATACCGCCCAGGTGCAACGCCTCGATGCTGCGCTTGACCTGCGGAGTCACATCTTTCTTCAGAATCACATACTGCCCGGTACCGGACAGATCAGCGCCCAGTTCCATGGCGTTCATATCCAGGACTTTGGCCAGCAGTCGGCCCACGGCCGCCGCTCCGGTAGCGCCCACGGGTTTGCCGTCAATTTCGTGGCAGTAATCACGGGTGTTGTCATTGCAAGTAATCGGCTCGAACTCCTGTGCAGCCTCCGGATTGGCGACGATAGTATAACGCTCCACGCTTTGAGCGAGCACGGAGCCGTTGGCGTCGAGGATACGCCCACGCTTGGCGCTCAACGTCACGGTCAGGGTGCGGTTAGCCGTGGCCGCTTGTGCGGTTTGACGGCCGCCGATGAGCTGGGTGGAGGCCAGCTGAATCACGCATGCCGACGCCACCAACGCCAATGCGGCGCCGATGGCAATGCATTTGAACGCGAAGGTCTTGACCTTGGCGAACTCTACGATGCGACGAATGGTGTTCACTGGGTTCCGCCTTTGTTGGACTGGTATCCGCTTAAGTCGATGGACACTGATCCCTGCTGCGGGACCATGCCCATGTCGCTGGCCTTGTCGGGCAGGTTCGCGACCAATTGATCGAGTTTGGCCTGATCGTCTTCGATATCTTGGGTAAGTCTGTTGATATTGGTTTCGATCTGTGCCGCCTCAAACGAGTTCTGCACCATCTGGGTACGCAGCATCAGCGCGCCGAACAAGGTGCCGACGAGGAAGATCACTGCAATGGCCACGTGCACCAGCGGTGCGCTTCTTGTTCTGGTCCATTCGATGACCCGTCCGACGACATTGCCCCGCTCGTCTCCACGCGGGTTGGAGACCACCCGCAGCTCAGGTCGGGAGGAGGACTGATGCTTGGTGTGCGGCCGGTTCGAGGCCGGAGCCGCGTTCGACCGAATGCTACGTGCGGTTGCCATATGCCGTTATCCCCTCCTTGTACGAATTCGTGCCGTGTTTTTGGCTCTGCCCGGAGACGCGGAGCCTTGTATCTTGACGTCATTCAGGCCCTGCGCGGTTTGCGTAAAGCGTTTCCTCCATCGTGACGGAATATCACGGCTGACTTCCACCGCCCGCAACCGCACCGAAGCCGATCTCGGGTTGGCTGCGATTTCATGTTCGTCGGCCTTGACGGCACCTCGCGTGAGATCCGTGAAAAACGGTTGGGCATCCGGCGGTATGACAGGCAGGCCAGCCGGAACATCCACTCGCAGCCCTTGTGCCATGAACGATTTGACGGTTTTGTCTTCGAGCGAATGATAGGACTCCACCACCAGTCGTCCCCCGACATGCAGTCGGTTCGCGGCCTGCGGCAATGTGGAGGCGAGCTTGTCCAATTCGCCGTTGACTTCAATGCGCAACGCCTGGAAGACGCGTTTGGCGGGATTGCCCGCCGGGCGGTGGGCTTGCGGCACCACTTCATCGACCAGACGGTTGAGCTGTGCGGTGGTGGTAAACGGCTCCTTGTCTCGATGCGCCACGATGGCGCGGGCGATCTGACGCGAGAAACGCTCTTCACCGTATTCCTTGAATATGCGGACCAGTTCCGCCGCATCATAGGTGGCAAGAATCCGTTCGGCCGTCAACGGCTGGCTGACGTCCATGCGCATATCCAGCGGCGCATCATGCGAATAGGAGAAGCCACGATCGGTTTCGTCGATCTGCAGGCTGGATAATCCCAGATCCATGAATACGGCGTCCACACGTTCTATGTCTTGGTCCGCCAACACCTGATCAAGCTGATCGAAGGCGGCATGCACCGGAATGAATCGATCGGCGAGCCCCTCCCGTTCCATACGTTCGGCGGCCAGCCCCAGCGCTTCACTGTCACGGTCAATGCCGATGAGCCGAGCCTGAGGCGCGGCCTTGAGGAAGGCGATGGAATGGCCGGCAAGGCCCAAAGTGCAATCCACTGCGACGGCGTTCTCATGTTCCAGGGCAGGCGCCATCAGGTTCACGCAATCGTCAAGCAATACCGGCAGATGAATATTCGCCACATCAACCATCAGAATTCCACCTCCGGCAACACATCGTCAGCAATATCGGAATATCCCTCTTCCTTCTCGGCGAGGTAGGACTCCCACGTGTCCTTATTCCACAGTTCGGCACGGGTGCCAACGCCGATCACCACGACGTCGGAACCCAGATTGGCGTAATCGCGCAGCATCTGCGGCACCAGCACGCGGCCCTGCTTGTCCGGCTGCTGGTCGACGGCACCGGAAAGGAACACACGCAGGTATTCGCGGGCGGCTTTGTTTCCCACCGACACACGCTGAATCTGCGAGGCGATACGTCGAAATTCGTCGAACGGCAGCAGGTACACGCACCGTTCCTGGCCTCGGGCCATAACCAGGCCCTGCCCCAGCTGGGAGCGGAATTTAGCCGGAAGCGCCATACGGCCCTTGGCATCGATCTTCGGCGTATATGTGCCGAGAAGCAATGGCGGCAGACCAGCCATGAGATCGGCCATAGTGGTGGAGCCTTGTGCGTTGGCATCAGCGTCGCGAATCGGCTGATCAGCAACCATGGCTCCACCTCCTTCATCGTTACGTGGGATACACTTCGGCCAACTGGTTCACCACTCTACCCCACGATTCCCCATTTCTCCCCACTCCTGCACGATTTGCTCACCCTTTTAGGGCGATTACCGATGGATTGCGCGTGTCGGCCACGACTGTCGCACGAATGGACGCTCCGCACATCCAATCCACGTTGTGCACCCCACCGACCAAGCAGCATGGCGAATTCACGCTGAATTCACCTATTCCGGGTTGTCCGCATCACTGACGTAGGGGGCGTGCGGTAAATTTGAATGCCTTAAGTTTTTCTGCCCCACGGAAATGGAACGAAGAGAACAGCATGTCGAGTTACGCCTCCCAGCTGCATGAAGAGCAGCAGGCCGTCGATCGCGCCTATGGACGATTGGATGATCTGCGAGCCGAAATGTGGCAACGCCTGGACACCGTACGCGCCGCCGGCTCCCACGGATCCCCCACGCAACGCAGCGAACGAGACTCCTTTGCCACAATGTACGAAAACCGCCTCACGCAATTGCGCAGCGTTGAGGATCGGCTGGTGTTTGGCCGCCTCGATGCCAAGAACGGCGACCGTCATTACATCGGCCGCATCGGCCTGTCGAGCCCGGACCATGAGCCGATTCTGACCGACTGGCGTGCCGAAGCCGCACGTCCTTTCTATGAGGCGACCCCCTCCAATCACGGCGACATCGTGATGCGCAGGCATATCACCTTGAGTTTCCGCGAAGTCGTGGGCGTTGAGGATGAGGTGCTCGACGTGCATTCAGACCAGGTCGGCCAGGCGTCTTCCGCCGGCACATTGACCGGCGAGGGTGCGCTGCTGGCTTCGTTGAGCTCACGCCGCACCGGCAAGATGACCGATATCGTGGCCACCATTCAGGCCGAGCAGGACCGCATCATCCGCTCCGACATGAATCGCGCCGTGGTGGTGCAGGGCGGCCCCGGCACCGGCAAGACGGCTGTGGCGCTCCATCGCGCCGCCTACCTGCTGTACACGCACCGGCGCACGCTGGAACGTTCCGGCGTGCTGGTGGTTGGCCCTAGCTCGGCGTTCCTGCACTACATCGATCAGGTGCTGCCCTCCCTGGGCGAGACCGGCGTGGTCTCACGCACCATCGGCGATCTGATTCCCGGCATCACCGCCACGGCGGTCGACTCCCCTTATGCAGCCAAGCTCAAAGGCGACCGACGCATGACCTCCGTAGTGGCCAATGCCATCGCCGCACGCGTGCGTGTTCCCGCTGCTCTGCCGACAGTAACCATTAGCGGCATTCAGGTACCGATGCTGGCCACTGATATCGAACAGGCGCAGGCGGACGCGAAGCGCACCCGGCAACCTCATAACAAGGCCCGCGAGACCTTTATCCGTTCGATGCTGACCAGCATGCAGAACCGTTATGCCGAACAGCTTGATTACACGCCGGATCAGGCGGAGCTGAACCGCGCGATGTCGCTGCTGCGTATGAACGAGCAGGTGCGCAAGACCCTGAACCTGTGCTGGCTGCCGATGACCGCCCCATGGCTCATCGATCAGCTGTTCGCCCATCCCGAACGTCTGAAGTCTCTGGCTGGTTGGCTGACCGACAACGACATCGCGGCACTTGCCCGTCCCAAAGGCTCCCCGTTGACCCGTTCCGACATTCCGCTGCTCGACGAAGCGATGGATATGCTGGGCCCCGATCCCAAGGCGGTGGCCCGCCAGTCCGCCGCCGACGCACGTCGTGCCGCCGAAGAGCAGTATGCCAAAGACACGCTGGCCGCGACCGGTCTGGGTGGAGGCATCGTCTCCAGTCAGATGCTGCTCGACCAGATGAACGGGGACGACGCTGAGCTGACCGCGCAGCGGGCCGCGGCCGACCGTGAATGGACCTACGGGCACATCGTGGTCGATGAAGCGCAGGAACTGACCGCCATGGACTGGCGTATGTTGATCCGCCGTTGCCCCTCCCGCTCGTTCACCATCGTGGGCGATGTGGCGCAGACCTCGGCGCTGGGTGGCACCCGACGCTGGAGCAAATCGATGAACCGCCTGTTCGGCGAAAGCCACTGGGATCTGAACGAGTTGACCATCAACTACCGTAATCCGCAGGAAGTTTCCGAACTCGCCTCACGATTCGCCGAGAAGGAAGGCCTCTATATCTCCACGGTCAATGCGGTGCGCACCATCCCCGATTCGGTGTCCCGCAATGTGGTGCCCGACATGTCGTCCTTGCTGGAAACGACGGCCGAGCAGGCGGCGCAGCTTGCCGAACAATTCGTTTCGGCAGACGGCACCGGCCGCATCGCCGTCATCTGTCCGGATGATCTCATCGCCCCGGTGCGCGACGCCGTGCGCCGCAAACTGGCCGCCATTCTTGACCCGGCCGAATACGCAAGGCTCATCGAGCAGCCCGAATGGGATGAGCAAATCAGCGTCTGCGGCACCGAAACGGTCAAGGGTCTGGAGTTCGATGCCGTCGTGGTGGTCGAGCCCGGTCTCATCGAGGATGACGCGCCGAGCCGCCCGGTCGCCGCTTCGGACCTGTACGTGGCAATGACCAGGCCGACCCAGAAACTGGTTATAGTTCGGACAAAAACAGACGAGAAGTCCCTGAACATCTAAGGTATGAAGCATGCCCAAAGCACTGTTATTGGAAAACATTCACCCCGACGCGGCCAAGTCGTTGCGTGACCACGGTTTCGAAGTCGAGACCATGAAGGGAGCCCTGAGCGAGGACGAGCTCATCGACGCGCTGGATGGCGTGGACCTGGTGGGCGTACGCTCCAAGACCAACGTCACAGCCCGCGTGCTGGATGCGCGTCCTACGCTAAGCGCCATCGGCTGCTTCTGCATCGGCACCAATCAGGTCGACCTGGAGTACGCCGGCAAGCGTGGCATCGCCGTGTTCAACGCTCCCTACTCCAACACCCGTTCCGTGGTGGAATTGGTGATTTGCGACATCATCTGCTTGATGCGCCGCATTCCCGCACACACGCATCACATCAAGCATGGCCTGTGGGACAAGTCCGCTTCCGGCTCGCATGAAGTGCGCGGCAAGACCCTCGGCATCATAGGCTACGGCAACATAGGCTCCCAGCTGTCGGTACTGGCCGAGGCCCTCGGCATGCGCGTGGTGTTCTACGACATCGAGGAGAAACTGGCACTGGGCAACGCCCACCGTTGCGACACCCTCAACGAACTGCTGGAACAGTCCGATGCCGTGACCCTGCACGTGGATGGCCGCAAGTCGAACACCGGCTTCTTCGGCGAAGACCAATTCGCCCACATGAAGCAGGACGCGATTTTCATTAACCTTTCGCGCGGTTTCGTCGCCGATCTGGGAGCTCTGAAGCAGCACCTCGATTCCGGCCATCTGTCTGGCGCGGCGGTCGACGTGTTCCCCGTTGAACCGAAGAAGAGCGGAGATCCGTTCGAGACCTCACTGGCCAATGAAGACAATATGATTCTGACTCCTCATATTGGCGGCTCCACCTTGGAAGCTCAGGAATCCATCGGCCATTTCGTCTCTCAGCGTCTTGAGGATTACTGGTTCAGGGGTTCTACCTCCTTGTCCGTGAACCTACCGCAGATCAACCTCGGTGAGTGCGAGGGTGTGTGCCGTATCGCCCATCTGCACGACAATCTTCCTGGTGTGCTGGCTCATGTCAATCGTGTGCTCGGCGAGGAGAACATCAACGTTTCATTCCAGTCGCTGGCCACCGAAGGCGAACTTGGCTATGTGGTCACCGACGTGGCTCAGAAGCCCAGCGCCGCCACGCTTGAAGCACTGCGCAGCATCGAGGGCACCATTCGCATGCGTGTCATCAGCTGACGCAGCTCATCCTCGATTGATATGAAAGAGACCCGTCGTTGACGGGTCTCTTTCATAAGTGCAGGGCTTCATGATTGGCGCGCACCATGGTTTGCGAATCACTCGCATATCACGGTGCATGGCATTCGAATATTATTCACGCAAACCATCAATGGCGCGTTGGAAATCCTCCAGACCTGCAAAGTTCTGGTACACACTCGCGAATCGAAGGTACGCCACCACATCCAAGTCACGCAATGGTTTCAGGATGGCTTTGCCCACTTCGTCTGAGGTGACTTCGGCAAGGCCTCGGGAGCGAAGATCCTCTTCGACTTTCTGTCCCAGCAGCTTCAGATCCTCTTCTCTGACCGGCCGCCCCTGGCAGGCTTTGCGTACGCCGGAAATCACTTTGTCTCTGCTGAATGGCTCCACGCCACCCGAACGTTTAGTGACCAGCAGCATACTGGTTTCCACCGTGGTAAAACGCTTGTTGCATTTCGGGCATACGCGACGCCGACGGATGGAATGACCGTCATCGCTAATGCGCGTATCAATGACTTTGGTGTCGGGGTTCTGGCAAAAAGGACAATGCATGCTCCCCAGAATAACGTGTACGGGCGGAAAAACCATGCCGCTCGGGTTTCATTTACTCAGCCGGAACAATAATGCGCTGCCCGGCCTGCAATGATCCGGACTCAAGATTGTTCAACGCAATCAGCTCATCCACCGTTTCCGATACATCATGACCAGCAGGCGTGATAGCCGAAGCATATGACCAGAGCGTATCCCCCGGCCGCACGATATAACTGGTCACCTGCGTGGCCCCCGTATCCGATTGGGCCCGCTGAGCGGTAAACGCGCCGAAACCACACCAGGCAAGCGCCAAGGCGACTATCACTGCGATAATCCTCCCACGCACATTCCGGCGGGACGTTCCAGCATGCTGCATAGTTACACGTGCGCTACAGGCCGGGGCCATCACCATCGAACCAGTCATCACGACCACCTCTCTCGAACAGATGTTCTATCGAACAACTGTTCTTATAATGGCACAAATGTTCGACACGGTCAAGTCGAAACTCGAACAGATGTTTGATTTCACGCGAACAACACGTTATGCTGGTGGCATAACGAAAGGAGCCCTGACGTGAGCACCATTCCCTTCTCCCCCAAGCAGAAGCCGGACGAGTCCACCCTAACCGACCGCCAGCGCAAAGTGTTGGACGCCATTCGCACGCATATTGACGAACAAGGCTTCGCTCCCTCTTTCCGGGAAATCGGAAATGCCGCCGGGCTCAAAAGTCCGTCTTCGGTCAAGCATCAGCTACAAGTTTTGGAAGACAAGGGCTTCATCCGCATGAACGCGAACAAGGGTCGCGCCATCGAGGTGGTGGCAGGATCCGCCCCGAATGCCGAAAAGCCCTCCCAAGCCAGCGAAGAGGCAACCAGCACCAGTAATGTGGCGGAGATATACCAATTCCCCGCCGAAGCCATTGCCGAATCACACGATGTGCCGCTCGTCGGCCGTATTGCCGCCGGTGTGCCAATTACCGCCGAACAGCATGTGGACGACGTCATGCGTCTGCCGGAACGGCTGACCGGCTCCGGCACCCTGTTCATGCTGGAAGTCCACGGTGATTCCATGGTGGATGCCGCTATCTGCGATGGCGACTATGTGGTGGTGCGAGAACAGAATTCCGCCGTCAACGGAGATATCGTCGCCGCTCTGCTGGATGACGAGGCCACGGTGAAGACCTTCCGCAAGGAAAACGGCCATGTCTGGCTGATGCCGCACAACCCCGCATACTCGCCCATCGACGGCACACATGCAACGATTATGGGCAAGGTGGTCACCGTACTGCGCAAATTGTAGCCTGTTCGCCACCAGCTGATCAGCGTGCGCTGAATCGCGCTGGTCGTGCTATAGTCGCACACAGCTTACGAAACCCCGGCCTCGCGCCGGGGTTTCGTCGTATTCAGACCATATCGCAAATGGTATTGAGAAGCGGTTTCAACTCGATAGAGCGAAGGAGTACATATGGCTCATACCCATGCACCCGCATCATCCACATCCGTAGACCCTGCCGCGCATCAGCGCAGGCTGATTGCCACGTTGACCGTCACCGGTTCGGTCTTCCTCATCGAAGTGGTGTCGGCCGTTTTAACCGGCTCACTGGCCCTGCTGGTGGATGCCGGTCATATGCTCACCGACATGTCCGTGCTGGTGGCATCCACAATCACCGCCATACTGATGCGCCGCAAGCCCAACAACACTCGTACTTGGGGCTGGGCCAGGCTTGAGGTGCTCACCGCTGCCGCAGGTGCCGTGGTGTTGCTCGTCGTTGGCATCTATGCGTTGGTGGAGGCCGGCATGCGTCTGTTCGGCGGTTCCAAAGCGGAAATCGACGATATCGGCTTGCTGCTGTTCGTGGGCATTCTGGGTCTTGCCGCAAATATCATCTCGATTTTCATCCTTGCCTCGCAACGTGAAGACAACATGAATATGAAGGCCGCGTTCCTCGAGGTGATGAATGACGCACTTGGCTCGGTGGCCGTGGTGGCCTCTGCCCTGGTAATGATCTCCACCGGATGGAATGGCTTCGACGCCGTGGCCGGTGCCGTCATCGCACTGATGATGATTCCGCGCGCCATCAAGTTGCTGCACAACGCGGTCAAGGTGCTGCTGGAGGAAACGCCGGATGGACTTGACCTCGATAAGGTACGCGAACATCTGGAAAGCATGCCGCATGTGCTTGCCGTGCATGACCTCCACGCCAGCACGGTGTCCACCGGCATGCCGATTCTGATGGCCCACGTGGTAGTTGACAAAGACCTCACCATGGAAGATGCCGCCACAATCCTCACCCAACTGCAGGATTGCCTGCGCGAGCACTTCCCGGTCTCGATCCCCCACACCACCTTCCAGCTCGAGCCCGAGGGCTATAGCTCCCACTCCCCCAACGAATTCCACGAATAAAAAAAATGCTCTCAACGGGAGCATTCAGCAGGGTATAGAAAATCGCTGCACATGCGCGACCTTCGTGCCGCACAAGGTGAAGGCCTACAAAATAGGTCGAGCCTTGTGCGGTGCGAAAGGCGCTCCGTACAGCGATTTTTATCAGAAGCCGAACTGGGCGGCGGTTTCCTTCAGCGTCTCGGCGGAGCGCTTCAGGGCGGCGAGCTCCTTGTCGGAGACCGGGGTGTTGATGGTGTTGTTGACGCCCTGACGGTTCAGGAGGGTCGGCACGGACATGCAGATGTCGGAGATGCCGTGGAAGTCCTTGAGCATGGAGCTCACCGGCAGGATGCGGTTGGTGTCGCGCAGCACGGCTTCGATGATGTCGACGCCGGACATGCCGATGGCGTAGTTGGTGGCACCCTTACCGTTGATGATCTTGTAAGCGGCGTTCTTGACTTCCTGGTGGATCTCCTCGCGCTTGGCGGCGTCGAGCGGATCGTGGCCGGGCAGCGGGGTCCAGTCGCACATGGGGACGCCGCCGATGGTGGCGGACTCCCACAGCGGGACTTCGGAGTCGCCGTGCTCGCCGGCGATGTAGGCGTGCACGTTCTTGACGTTGACGCCGGTCTGCT
>OCPI01000247.1_pt1 | contig 26839 bp, 28 predicted proteins | sample 1476291 | NCBI WGS metagenome assembly OCPI01 (sample SAMEA2580054, study PRJEB22360) | human gut metagenome | reverse complement strand
GCGCGCCGCCGCCATCGTCAAGGCCACCGCCAACTGGCAGGACGCCGATCTGCTGGCACGACTCTCCGAGAACCTCGGCGAGGCCATGGTCGGCATCAACGAGGACGAAATCCAGACCATCATGGCCGCCCGCGGCGAGTGATCATAGCCCGCTAGCGGCGGGACGATCGAGCCGCCCCTCCCGCTGGCGAAGGCGGTCAACTTGGCGGGGGTGATTCCGCATGAGTTCGCCCCCGCTGGCGGCGAGGGCTGTCGCGGGGCGACTGGGGTGGTAGAGGCGCATCCTCAGCCACCCCTCCCCACCGCATTCGACGGCTCCCCTCATCGGGAGCCAAGGAGTAATCATGGTTGTAGCTGTTGAATATATTTCGAAGGAAGCGTCGGCCGATGCCGAGACGGCAAAGCACGGCGTGACCGGCATCCTGGCCGTACAGGGCGCGTTCGCAGAGCACGCTGCGATGCTCGACAAGCTCGGCGCCCAGTGGAAGCTGCTGCGTGCCGCCGAGGATTTCGACGATTCCATCGACCGCGTGATTCTGCCCGGCGGCGAGTCGACCACACAGGGCAAGCTGCTGCGCTCCACCGGTCTGTTCGAGCCGATCGCCGCGCACATCGCCGCCGGCAAGCCGGTGTTCGGCACGTGCGCCGGAATGATTCTGCTCGCGAAGCGACTGGAAAACGACGACAACGTGTACTTCGGCGCCCTCGACGCCACGGTTCGCCGCAATGCTTACGGTCGGCAGCTCGGTTCGTTCGCCTCCACGGCCGATTTCGGTGACATCAAGGACTTTCCGCTCGTGTTCATCCGTGGGCCGTTCGTCTCCGATGTCGGGGCGGACGCCACGATCGAGACCGAGGTTGATGGGCGTGTGGTCGGTTTGCGACAGGGCAACATTCTCGCCACGGCCTTCCACCCCGAACTCACCGACGACACCCGCATTCACGAGTTATTTTTGAGCCTGTAGGCTCCCGCTAGCGGATCGGGCTGCTTGTCGGCGGGGAACGGCAGTGAGACCAGCGGGCTGGTCATGCATGGCATGTCCGTAACTGCAGGGTCGAGGGCTGTTCGCGAAGGTGACTGGGGCGGCCGAGGACTTTCGGGGTATCATCCGCAGCTCGGCGTCTCGATTTTTGGCCGAGACAGCAGGTCGCCGCGTCCCTTCGTTTCGTAGTTGTGCCACACCAGCGTGATTTTGCCCGATTTGGCCGTGGTGTGGCCACGCCGATGGCCACACCAGCTCGTGCAAACGTTTACATGACCTGTTGTGGTACATGATGTCATTCGTTTTCCTTGAAATATCAAGGAAAACGGGATTCCGACTCCAAACCGGTATCGGGCGCGTGTGCCACAGAAGGCCGAAAAGAGGCAAAAAAGCCCTGGTGTGGTACAGACTTTGCGATGTCGTGTGCGTCGTATGACCCACAAATCGCCGGATGGTGCCATCTGTCGACACGATAAGCTTATATCAACGTTGTCATGCCATATCGTTCGTCGCTTCCGAATGGGTCTTTAGCGGGGTGAAAGATGCGGACGGTGGATCGGGGGTTTGACTTCTACTTCAACCGTGCGAAGAACGAGGCTGTCGTGCGCGAGCCGGCAGGCGAGACCCTGCTCGTCTACCGCGGATGCGGCAATACCGATGATGGCAGGGCCGTCACGCTGAAACGCAACGGTGTGCTCATCACGGTGTCGCAACGTTGACGGATCGCCGGCTCCAGACATGGGGCCGGCGATTCGAGGAGAGTCGGGCCGCGGCGAAGTCCGCGACGACGTCGACGTGGACTTCGTCGCAATGCTGCTGCGCGGGGAGACGCGGGTTCATGACGGTGACCGGGCTTCCGGCGCGGAAGCAACGCCGGCCGCAGGGCCACGGGCCGATTACCGGCTACGGCTGACGCTGGACCAATGGACGCCGGACGGTGCGGTCAGCGGCGAAATCACTGACATCACTCGGCTGCGACTGCGGTTCCGCAGCGATTACGGAACCGTGACGGCCCTCGACGGATCCGCCGTACCGCAGACCCAGGATCTGTTCCGTCCGCTCCCGCTTGCGGTGCACCGCGATGACGGGTCGGGCATTGACGGCTCGACTGCCGATACCTCGCGCGTGGTCATCTCCGTCGTCGCGGAACGACTCGACACCCCCGTGCGCATCCCCGACACGCCTGACGCGACCGGCAGGCGGGGCATGCGTTTCTTCGCCGACCCTGAACTCGCATACGAACGCGGGACGTTCTACCTGTTCGCCACCACCGACGGACACAGCGAGTGGAGCGGCTGGCAGATCCACTGCCTCGCCTCCGAAGACCTGACGCATTGGCAGGACCGCGGCGTCGTCATCGACCTGCATGACCAGCATCTCGACGGCAGCGGCCGAACCAACATCCTGCCCGGCCGGACCGCCCACGCCTGGGTGCCGGCGCTCACCGTTCGCGACGGCCGCTATTACCTGTATTTCTGCGGCGACGGGCAGACCAACGTGGCGGTATCCGACCATATCGATGGAGGATACGCTCTGCAGGGCGACTTGGCGCGAACCGGCTCGCACGCCGCGCGGCACGGCTTCGGAACCGGCATCGTCGCGCCCGGCATCGATCCCGCGGCGTTCCGCGACCCGCAGACCGGCCGATGGTACCTAGCCTGGGGCAGAACCGGGCGCGCTACTCCCGCCTGTCCGACGACATGCTGCGCATCATCCCCGAAGCCACGCCCGACATCCGGGAGGCCGCATATCTGAACGTGAGAGAGCATGCCGGAACGTGGACGTACTATCTCACGTACTCGATCGGCGACACCAACGACCCCGACTATCGAGTCGCCTATGCGGCCGCGTCGACCATGGAAGGCGACGGTTCGCAGTGGACCTATCGCGGCGAAATCCTGGTCGCCAACGAACGCCTCGGCATACTCGGCACCGGGCATCACTGCATACTTCGGGTCCCCGGCACCGACGAATGGGTCATCGCCTACCACTGCTTTCTGCCGGACGCCATGCGCCCGCGCGGCGTGGACCGGTACGCGGGCGGGCGCATCCGCACCGGCAACAAGCGCGAAATCCGGTTCGCCAGACTCGAATTCGACGAACGGGGCGGATGGCGTGCCGCTCATCAGACCGGTGACGGTATCGATGAGCAGCCTGGCGTGGTCATGAACAGCGGCGACATGCGTGGTGGCGAACACGTCATCGGATGGCAACGATGTCGCGAAGACGACAAAACCGTAGCAGACATGCGGTAAGGAGGCCCGTATGACAACTTCGGCGAAGACGATTACCATAGGGGGAGTTTCCTCTACGAGTAAGGTTGACGCGATGGGCAAGACCGAAAACGGCAAGACCGGCAAGAGCGAGATCGCGCAGAACCTGCCAGGCTCGCCGACGACGGCCGCACGTCGGCGCGTCACGTTGCGCGACGTCGCCACCGCGGCCGGCGTGTCGCTGAAAACGGCATCCAATGTCATCAACGGCACCGGACGCATGACCGACGCCACCCGCGCCAAAGTCGAAGCCGTCATCGAGCAGACCGGATACCGGGTCAACGTCGCCGCGCGCAACCTCAACCGGGACCGCACCGGCTTCATCACGCTCGCTGTGCCGACGCTGACCGCGCCATACCTGTCCGAGCTCGCGAACCGCGTGATCGACGCCGCCCGGCAGCGCGGATACCTCGTGTACGTCACCACATACGCGGAAGGGTCGGCGACGGGCGCCCGTGAGCTGTTGCGCAACTTCAACACCACGGTGTCGGACGGCATGATTCTGTCGATGAGCGAGGTCGAGGACATCAGCCCGGAGGACCTGGAGGTCGATTTCCCGCTGGTGGTGGTCGGCGCGCGAACCACATGGGGCAAGGCCGATCATGTGACGCCCAACGACGTGCAGGCGGCGGCATCGGCCGCCGGATACATGTTCGACTGCGGCGTGAAGTCGCTGGCGGTGGTCGGCGGACGTGGCGCATATGACGAGGCGAAGCTGCTCGGCGCGGTGGAAGGCAACGCGCAGCTGCGTTTGCGCGGCATCATCGAAGAATGCCGGCGACGCGGCGTGACGCTGGACTCGCGGCTGGTCGGCAATGTCGAGCAGGAATGGACGATTGGCGCGGGCGCCCATGCCACGCAGGAGCTCATCGACAAGGGCGTGCCGTTCGACGGCGTCATCGGCCTGAACGACCAGCTGGCCATCGGCGCGTTGACCGTGATGCGCGCGAACGGCATCGAGATTCCCCGGCAGGTTCAGGTGATCGGGTTCGACAACATCGAGGAGTCGCAATACCTGCAGATTCCGCTCACCACCATGGATTCGCGTCTGGAGTGGACCGCGCCTACCGCCGTCGAGCGGATTCTCGGGCGCATCCGCGGTGAGATCGCTAAGCCCGAGTTGTTGATGACCGATTGCAACGTGATTGTGCGCGACAGCACGCGGTGAATCTCGGGGATTACGGGAACCACGCTCTCAAAACTCGCAGATACAGGCCATTTTTAGTGAATTTGGCCCTGTGAGTTTTGAGAGCGCGATTGTAGATATAACGCCGCGTTTCCCTATTTGAGGTCGGTGGCGGCATGTGCTCCGTCCCGCGAAAGTCCCGTTTCACTGGCCTTGGATGGGACTTTTGCCGGATGGGGGGCGCTGACAATCGACATGATGGCGGCCTGGCGGGGGCTGTCGGTCGGAGGGTGGCTGGGGTGGTCGAGGGATGCTTCGGCCATGGGTCTTGCGTAGAACCGTGGTGTGCGTCGGGTCTGATTTGTCGCGACACGCCCGGAGTGGTGGCACAATTGCGAGGCCGGTTATTGCGGATCGGAGGAATTGCGCGGTTCGTCACGACTGCATATGACGGTTGTGCTGCGCACTCCGGGCGTGTCGCAGCTGATGGCGGCGGCGTTCCCTGGCGATGTCGTTCCCTGGTAGGTGGTGTTCCTCTGTCTTGCGTGTTGACATGTTCTGATATAGCGGTGTGTCATTGCTCGTCTTGATACTCCGTTGTATTAAAAGAAGCCGGTTCCGCCCGCCGACACGATCGCGCCGGTGCTCTCCGGCGTGGATGACGTGACGGTGGAACAGGATTCCGAATTCGAGCCGTTGGCCGGCGTGTCGGCCACGGACGATGTGGATGGTGACGTGACCGATGCCGTCAAGGTGTCCGGTTCGGTGGACGCGGCGAAACCGGGAGAGTACGTGCTGACGTAGACAAGGCCGGCAACACGGCCACCGCCGAGCGCACGGTCACCGTGAAGGCCAAGGAAGCCGACGGAGCCGACCGAGCCAAGTGATGCCGAGCCGACTGAGCCCAGCGAGTCGGATGACGACAAGACGGAAGTGCCGCACGGCCAGCATGGTGGCCGGCAGAACCAGCATGGCCTGTCCGCCACGGGCGCGTCGCGGTCAGCGGGCTGGTCGTGCTGCTGGCCATCGCTGGCGGCATGGTACTCATCGGCCGGCGGCGTTGTCTGCCGGCCCCTGTACCGATGCCGCCAATCGCGAATCGTATGTCGATCATCCGATATGATGGCATACTGGTGTAGGGAGGCTCGGCATATCGCCATGGCATATGCTCCGAACCGGATGTAGTGTGAAGACAAGGAGACGACCATGCTGGGAACCAGCGATCTCGCCGTTGCGGCGGCTGCTGCGAGCGTGCCGGGAATCAAACTCAATGACGGCAACGTGATTCCGCAAATCGGGTTGGGGCTGCTGCGAATCGAGAACGATGATGTCGCTCCCGTGGTCAAATCGGCGTTGGCGGCGGGGTACCGGCATATCGACGGAGCCGCGGGCTACAACAACGAGGGCGGCGTCGGCCGCGCCCTCGCCGAAACCGGCTTCAACAAGGGGCGCAAGCGCAGTCATCTGTGGGTCACGACCAAGCTGCGCGACTCCGAGCAGGGGTACGACATGGCACTTGCAGCCTTCGACCGACAGCTGGGACTGTTGCAGCTGGAATACGTCGACATGTACATGATTCATTGGCCGACTCCGTTCAATTGGCGTTCCGGAGCGACCTGGAAGGCGTTCACCAAGCTGCGCGACGAAGGCCGTGTGAAGACGCTGGGCGTGTGCAACTTCCTGCCGGAGCATCTGACCCGTCTGTACGAGGAGACCGGCGAATGGCCGGCGGTCAACCAGATCGAGCTGCACCCGACCTGGCAGCAGCGCGAAGTCGTCGCATTCTGCAAGGAGCACGGCATCGCGGTCGAAGCATACTCCCCGATGGCTCGCGGCGCCGACCTGAAGGCCGGCAACGGCACGATCGCGCGAATCGCCGAGGCGCACGAGGTGTCGCCTGCCCAGGTGATCCTGCGCTGGCACATCGAAAACGGCACGATCATCATCCCCAAGTCGGTGCACTCCGAACGTCAGCGGCAGAACCTCGACCTGTTCGGCTTCGCGCTCACGCTCGATGAACATGCCGCCATCGACGCGCTCGACGGTCCGGAACGCGCGGGGCACGACCCTCGCACGTTCTCCTACGCCTGATCCGGCGGGGAGAAAGGTACGCGGCGTGAGTCCGGGTTTATGCCGCGCGCCTGAGCCAACGACGATACCGCCGCGCAGCCCACGAGACTGACCGCAGAACCAACGACAGGCCGATTGACCGTGCGCACGCATTTTCGCAAACGCCGATTCCGCGGATCATCCCCGCTGGAACGTCTTATGATACTGGTGGCGATCGCCGCCCTGCTCGGCGTCGTCATCGGTCTGGCGTTGCCCAAAATCAGCCCCTCCATCGGCGAGATCACCGGCGAATACATTGCCTCCGGCCCGGCGGCGGACGCGCTGAACGGGCTGCAGGTCGACGACCGGCCCGACTCCACCGGCTACGACCGCGACTCCTTCGGATTCCGCGCCACCGACGATGATGGCGACGGCTGCGACGTGCGCGACGATGTGCTCGCCCGCGACCTGACTGATGTCATATTCAGCGCAGCCAAGCGCTGCCAAGTCTCCTCGGGTACGCTCGCCGACCCCTACACCGGGAAGACCATCCTGTTCGTGCGCGGCCGAAACACCAGCGCCGCCGTGCAGATCGACCACGTCGTGGCGCTCGCAAACGCCTGGCAATCCGGTGCCAGGGACTGGACCACCGCCCAGCGCTACCGCTTCGGCAACGACCCTTACAATCTGCTCGCCGTGGATGGCCCCGCCAACCAGGACAAGGGATCCGCCTCCGCCGCTTACTGGCTTCCCACCAACGGCGAGTATCGTTGCGAATACGTCGCGCGGCAGATCGGCGTCAAACGGCATTACGGTCTGACCGTCACCACCAGCGAGAAACGTTCGATGCTCGCCGTGCTGCGCGCATGCCCCGCGCAACAGATCCCCAGTCAGTGAGGGGCGGAATAGAGCCCATCGCTCGACAAATGCCGCAGTCCGCCCAACGGGGGAGTCGTGTGGCGGGAAATTCGACGGTCTGTTACAAACGCGGTGTATACCATTAGGCGGATCGAGTAGCGCCCAGGGGTCGGGCGCATGAGAGGAATGAGGGAATGAAAGAGCATCGTCAGATGATCGATGACAAAACCGATTCAGAGATCGACATCGAACGCAGCCATGCCGAGGAAGCGTCCGGGCGCCAGCATCACGAGCATGCGCTCGCCAGCATCTTGGGGCCGGCGTTCGTGGCCGCGGTCGCCTATGTCGATCCAGGCAATGTGGCGGCGAACATCACGTCCGGCGCACGATACGGCTACCTGCTGGTATGGGTGCTGGTGCTGGCGAACGCGATGAGCGTGCTGATTCAATACCAGTCGGCGAAGCTCGGCATCGTCACCGGCAAGAGCCTGCCGGAACTGCTGGGGGAGCGCATGAGCAACGCGGGACGGTTCATGTTTTTCATGCAGGCGGAGGTCATCGCCATCGCCACGGATCTGGCCGAGGTGATCGGCGGCGCGATCGCCCTTAATCTGCTGTTCGGGCTGCCGTTGTTCGTCGGCGGCCTGGTGATCGGCGCGGCCTCCACGGTGATGCTGTGGTTCCAGGGCGGCAGGACGCAGACCACGTTCGAACGGATCATCATCGTGTTGCTGCTGGTCATCACCTTCGGGTTCATCGCGGGCCTGTTCGTGGCCCCGCCGGATCCCGCAGCGGTGGTGCGGGGCCTGATCCCACGCTTCCAAGGCACCGATTCGGTGCTGATGGCCGCCTCGATTCTGGGCGCCACCGTGATGCCGCATGCCATCTACCTGCATTCCACGTTGGTCAACGACCATTACTACACGCACAGCGATAAGCCGTCGATCGCCATGCAGCTCAAAGGTTCGAAGATCGATGTGACGTGGGCGCTGCTGCTGGCCGGCACGGTGAATCTGGCGATGCTGGTGCTTGCCGCGAACTCGTTGCACGGCATGTCCGGCACGGATTCCATAGACGGCGCGCAACGGGCGATCACGCAGGTGCTTGGCCCGGTGATCGGCACGATATTCTCCATCGGCCTGCTGGCCTCGTCGTTGAGTTCCACGTCGGTCGGCACGTATGCCGGTTCCGAGATCATGCGTGGTCTTCTGCATGTCAACGTCCCGATGTGGGCGTGCCGTGTGGTCACGCTGGTGCCCGCGCTGATCGTGCTGTGGTTCGCCAAAGACCCCACTCAGGCGCTGGTCATCGGCCAGGTGGTGCTGTCCATCGGCATTCCGTTCGCCGTGATTCCGCTGATGCGTTATACGCACACCAAGGAGCTTATGGGCGAATGGGTCGACGGGACGGTCAAACACGTGATCTTCATGATCGTGGTGGCGTTGATCGTGGCGCTGAACGTGCTGCTGATCGTGCTTACGATTTTCGGGCGTGCGTGACGTGGACGACTGACGCCGAGACTCGCCGATTTCCCGCGGATTCCGCTCCGAGATGCGGGATTAGGGATGGCATATGACGAAAGCGTTCCTAAGTGCGCGCCGAAACGACGACCGTGCGCACTTAGCGACGCAAACCGGGCCATTTGCGTCCCTAAGTGCGCGGACTTGTCATTTCGGCGCGCACTTAGAGACGCTTTCGCGCTCTGATGGCTCTGGATCGTTCGGAGCCGTGATGTCTGGCAATTGGATTCCGGTTACCGGTGACGTTCCTACGCAAATTGGCGACTATTGTCATCGTCCGGTGACAATAGTCGCCAATTTGCTGCGATTACCGGTGCGAGACCGTGCGGATTCTCGCGATGGCCCGCTGCGCCACGTCCCGCGAGGATCCGGCACCGGCTCCTTTGACGCCGAACAGCACGATGAGCACCTGTATGAACACGATGAACGCGCTGACTCGCAGCGTCCACTGCGTGCCGAAGATGCTCGCGGCGATTGCGTCGCCTCCATGCAGTTGAATCAGCGTCTCCATCAGGATGACCAGCACGGGGGCTCCGATCGCACCCGCGATCTGCCGGACCGTGTTGGTGACCGCCGACCCGGCTGACACCTCCGTCGGGTCGAGGCAGTTGAGCGACCAAGTGGTGATGGGCATGATGATGAAACCCATGCCGATCTGGCGCACGAACTGCCATATCGATACCCACCAGATCCACGTGTTGCTGTCGATCAGACTCATCATGATGGTGCCGAACAGCAGAACCAGCGTGCCACTGAGCGCCACCGGCCTCGCCCCGAGCCGGTCGAGCAGCTTGCCGCCGAAGAACTGCGAGATGCACATGCCGAATGCGCCGGGCATCATGACCAGTCCGCTGATAGTCGCCGAATAGCCGCGGTCGTTCTGGATATACAGCGGCATGATCACCATGATCGAACTGAATGCGAAGAAGCTGAGCGCGGCGCAGATCGTCCCGACGGTGAAACTGCGGTTGCGCAGCACGCCAAGGTCGAGCAGCGGCGGTTCGGGAGTGGTGCGTTGCGCGGTGTCCGACTCGTCCACGGATTGCCGGACGGCCACCGTATACGCCTTCGCGCGGCGCACCTGCCGCACCACGAACCACACGATGCCGCACAGTCCGACAAGCATCGCGCCCCACACCATCGGATTCGACGGCGCGTACGATTCGATGTTTGTGAACCCGAACATCAGGCCGCCGAAGCCGAGCACCGACATGGCCACAGAGAAGAAATCGGCCTTGGCATGGTCGTCGGTCGTCCCGAAGTTACGCAGCCCGAAGATGGCCAGCAGCAGGCAGAACACACCGATCATCGTGAGCGTGAAGAAAATCGAACGCCAGCCGAAACTGTCGGTCTGGAAGCCGCCGAAAGTCGGCCCCAGCGCGGGGGCCACGCTCATGGCCATGCCGACCGCGCCCATGGCCATGCCACGGCGGGATAACGGGTAGATCGAGAAGACGGTGATCTGCAGCACCGGCCACATCACGCCCGTGCCGACGGCCTCAAGCAGTCGGCCGGCCAGCACCACCAGAAACGTCGGGCCGACCCATGCCAGCAGCGATCCCACAGCGAACACGGTCATCGAGACGATGACGATTTGCCGGGTGGTGAAGCGGCGCGTCAGGAACGCGGTGAGCGGCACCATCACGCCCATGACCAGCTGGAAAATCGACGTGAGCCATTGCCCGGTGGTCACGGAGATGCCGAATTCCGATACGATGGTCGGCAGCGCGGCGGACAGCTGCAGCTGCGTGAAGTTGCCGACGAACGTGATGAACGTCAAGATGGCAAGCGAAGCGAGGGCCACGCGCGAAAGATGGCCGTTCACGTAGCTTTCGTTGCTGGAGAGCGGCGTGGACAGCGTGGATACGCGTTTACCGCCGGCTGTGCCGCCGCGCTTTGCGAGGGTTTTCTTCGGGTTCTTGCCGTTCGTGCTGGTTTCCGTGCTGCTGTCGTTATTGTCGCTGCGATTGGTCATTGTGCCGTATTCTCCTCCGTTCCGCCTCATGCGCCTGTGTATGCGTCATCCCTGTTTCGCTGCGTAGGGATTGTTGTATATGCATCATTTCTGCCGACCAATATACACTACTCCTACAGATGGGCAACCCGGGTGGAGGCGTGGGGAGAAGGTTGGGGGAGAAGGGCGCGGAGGAAAAATGTAGGGAAGGCCACGGAGGGGTGGGATGGAAGAACACAGAGAGGAGGGCGCAGGGAAGCGGAAGTAGAGTAGGGGGAGACGGAAATATGAGCACTCAGATATTGGCGGCGCGGAGATGCGGCGGTGCGGAAGTCGCGCCGCCGCATCTCCGTCAGTACGAGCCGGTGCCGCGCACGACGGCCACCACGGTCTTGAGCAGGATCGCGATGTCGCCGGTCAGCGACCAGTTCTGGATGTACGACACGTCGACGAATTCGGACTGCTCCTGCGTCAGGTTGCTGCGTCCGGACACCTGCCACGGACCGGTGATGCCGGGCTTCACCAGCAATCTGGCCGAATACAGCGTGCCGTAGCGCGCCACTTCCTCCGGCAGCGGCGGACGCGGGCCGACGAGGCTCATGTCGCCTTTGAGCACATTGAAGAACTGCGGAATCTCATCTATCGAGGTCTTGCGGATGAAATGGCCGATTCGCGTGACTCGCGGGTCGTTCTTGAGCTTGAAGACGAACCGGTCCTCCATACCGTATTCCTCGGCGAGCTGCTTCTTGATGGCTTCGGCGTTGACGTTCATGGAACGGAACTTGTACATCGTAAACGGCTTGCCGTAGATGCCTATGCGCTGCTGCCGGAAGAAGACGGGGCCGCCATCTTCGTGCTTGATCAGCAGCGCGACGACCAGCATGATCGGCGAACTGATGATGATCGCGATGAGAGAGAAGAAGATGTCGCTCAGGCGCTTGAATATTCTCGTGATGGTGGAGTACTGCGTGAGCTGCGCGGTGAGCACCGGCATCAGGGGATTGCTGCGGAAGTGGAGCTGCGCGGCGCTCAGGTCGGCCAGCGACGCGGGCTGCGCGAGCTCGATGCCCATGGATTCCATGGCGAGCGATAGGGCACGCATGGTTTCCGAATCGCGGGTGAGTACGTCGGCGATGAGCACGGTTTGCGCTTTCAGGTATTTCGCGGTGATCGGCAGATGGGAGTCCAGCGGCAGCGCGATCAGTTCGGCCTCGTCGCTGTCGTCTGCGGTGAAGGGGACCGAGAGGAGTCGTCTTGGTGCGTTTGGCGTGTTGCCTGCGCTCGCCTTGACGGGGCAGACCGCGATGGGGATGTATCCGAGCGACTTGCTGTTGCGCAGCTGCACGATGGTGTCGTGAATGCTCTCAGGCGAGCCGATGATGATCGTCGGATATCCGAAGCCCTTGCCTTCACGCCGGTGGCGGTGCAGGAACCGGCGTGCGAGCCACCGTTCGATGATGGTGAGCATCATCGTTGGTGTCATGACAATCGTGCAACAGCTGATTACACGCAGAGGTGAATGATGAATACAAGACGTGTCACCGTGGGAGTGGTCGTTCAGTACATAGTGTTGACGCTCGTGTTCATTCTGCTGGCGGGCCCGCTGGTATGGGAATTGTCGCTGGCGATCAAGGGGCCGAACGACAACGTGTACTCCCTGCCGCCATACCTGTTTCCGAAGGATTTCACGCTGAACAATTTCGTCGAGGTGTTCAGGCGTCTGCCATTGCTCCGGTATTTCGGCAATACGCTGATTGTCGTGGCAGGTAATGTTCTGGGCAACGTCGTCGGATGTACGCTGGCCGGGTACGCCTTCGGGTGCCTGAGATTCAGATGGCGCAACATCGGCTACATGCTGTTTGTCCTGGCCATCATCATGCCGACGGAGGGCATTCTGATCTCGACGTTCCTGCTGGTCAAGTCCATGGGATTGACGAATAGTCTGCTGGGCTTGATTCTGCCTGGCCTGATCGGCCCCCTGAACGTGCTCCTGATGACGAACGCATTCCGTTCCGTGCCGCAGGAGTTGATCGAGGCGGCCAAGGTTGATGGCGCCAACATGTGGCAGAGGTTCTTCCACATAGCTGCTCCGCAGGTAAAGGGCACGATGACCGTGATCGGCATCCTCTCGTTCGTGGGGAGCTACAATGACTTCCTCTGGCCGCTGGTCGTGCTCAGCGACGACAGGAAGTACACGCTCACACTCGGTCTGAACCGGCTTCAGGGAACGTTCTACACGGATCCGCGACTGGTGGCTGCTGGTGCGATCATCTCGCTCGTGCCCATAGTCATATTCTTCGCGCTGTTCCAGAAGAATCTGTTCCTCGGATTGCAGGAAGGCGGTCTCAAGGGATGATTTTGTTTGCGTCACGTTTGATGTTGATGCGGGGGTAGTGACATGCGCATACTGTACATGCCATTGGACGAGAGGCCCTGCAACAGGAAGTTTCCCATGATGCTGGCCTCCGGCTGCGGCGTCGAACTGATCACGCCGCCACAGTCGCTGTTGCCGGACAAGAAAAGGCCGGGTGATTGCGCTGCGTTGCATGATTTCCTGTTGGACCAGGCCAAGCTGTGCAACGCGGCCGTCATAGCGATCGACCTGCTGGTGTACGGAGGCTTGATACCGTCACGGTTGCACCACTTGGGTGCCGATGAGGTTCTGGAACGTCTGGATGTGATTCGTGAGCTACGTCTGCGTAATCCGACCCTCCGCATCTATGTCGCCTCCACTATCATGCGTGCACCCTCGTATGATTCCAGCGAGGAGGAGCCTGATTACTATGCGCGGTACGGACGAATGCTGTTTCGCCGGGCATGGTTGACGGATCGGAAGCAGCGTGAGGGACTCGACGAGTCGGAGCAGGATGAGCTTGCGAACATTGCTGTTCCGCAATCCGTGGTTGACGACTACGAGCATCGTCGGAGCGTGAATCTAGCCGTTAACCAGGCTTGTCTTCGTCTGGTTGAACAGGGGGCGGTCGATTATCTGATCCTTCCCCAGGACGATTCGAGCCCGTACGGATACACCGCGCGTGCCCAGCGTTCGTTGCAGCGGAGCATATGCGCGCAGCATCTGATGCGCAAGGTCGCAATGTATCCGGGTTCGGATGAGGTCGGGCAGACACTCGTGTCGCGTGCCATCTGCGATGTCATGGAACGGCATCCTGTGATTCGAGCACGATACTCGGGGGAATACGGTGCCGGAATCGTACCCTCGTACGAGGATCGTCCCCTGCGAGAGACCGTGCTGAGACACATTCGGGCTGCCGGTGCTAGGGTGTGGGACGGCTGTTCTGGAGCAGACATCGAATTGCTGGTCAATGTGCCGGGCAGACGCATGCAGGAAGCGTCTCAGGCAATCGACGGTCGTGACGTCACGTATGACTCCTACAGGAATCTGCCGGCGTTCATCGACACCATCGAACGCCTGCTGGTGCAGGAACGTACCGTGGCCTTGGCCGACAGCGCCTTCGCGAACGGCGGAGATCCCCTGCTGGTCGATGAGCTTGACCGTGACGGCATGATTCCTGCGCTGACGTCATACGCCGGATGGAACACCAACGGCAATACGCTTGGTACCTCCATATCCCAGGCGGTGGCCGCTCAGGTCCGTGGCACCGACACTGATCGAAGAATGCTCAACGTGAACGTAGCGTACCGGATCATAGAAGACGTGTTCTATCAGAGCATCGTCCGCTGGCAGGTTGACGCCCAGGTATCCGATCACGGAGGATCCTACCAGGACATCGGCGTCTGCCGGCGATGGGTCGAGGATCATACGCGCAACCTTCTGCAACACATGGTCGATGAGACGATGCTGTCGAAGGCGTTGCCTCTTCAGGTTGCACGAGTGAGTTTTCCATGGCGACGTTTGTTCGAGATCGATATGAATCTTGAAATCACCTGATGGGAGGCTGCATCATGAATCACCCGACTTATGTTCGTGAAAGGGGAGTCTGACAATGAACGACGGAACCGATGAAGAGGGCAAACTGATACTGGCGTTGGACGTCGGTGGCACAAAGATTGCGGGTAGTGTCCTGCGATTCTCATCGGGGCACATGCCTGAGCTGATCCGTCTGGTACAGGAGCCCACTCAGGCGCAGGAGGGCGGATTGGCTGTGCTGCAGCGGATCGTCGAGTTCTCCTGCGAGTTGCTGGGACGAATCGACCGGGAAGTGATGGGCATAGGTATCGGTGCCGCCGGTGTGATTGCGCTGGATGGTTCCATTGAATCCGCGACCTCGCTGATGCCGGGATGGTCGGGAATGCCCTTGGGGCCGGCATTGCGAGCCGCCACCGGGAAAACCGTTTCCGTTGTCGGAGATGTGCATGCGCACGCGCTGGGAGAAGCGCATTGGGGTGCGGGCCGCGATGTCTCCTCCATGCTGCTGGTCGCGGTTGGCACGGGCATCGGTGGCGCGATGGTGCTTGGCGGTCATGTTCTGCATGGTGCCCACAACGTTGGCGGTCACATAGGACATGTGTGCCATCCGGATGCTCGCCGCATCAGGTGTTCGTGCGGCCGGTACGGGCATGTGGAACCGATTGCCTCCGGACTGGGCATCGAACGTTGCTACCACAAGCTCAGCGGTAAGGACGCAAGGGGCGATCGCATCGCCGAAATGGCAAGGAACGGTGACAATGACGCGCAATCCGCAGTTCTCATGGCGGGACGTGCACTTGGGAATACCCTGGGGATGCAGGCCAACATGCTTGATCCTGAGATGATCGTGCTCTCCGGATCGGTGTGCGGTGCCGGTGAGCTGTGGCTGGACGCTGTGAGACAGGGCTATCAGGATCAGGTGATCGATGCCTTGTCGGACATTCCCATAGTGCCCGGAACACTGGGCGCTCAGGCTCCGATTCTGGGCGCGGCCGTTCCGCTGGCCCAGTACCTCGGACTGATCGAGGGCGATGAAGGCACGGCTGTGGAGAAGGATCCGATATGCGTGATTTCGTGAGTCAACTGCAGGGCGGACTGATCGTCAGCTGCCAGGCCTATCCGGGAGAGCCGATGAGACACCCGGAAACCATGGCGCAGATTGCACTGTCCGCTCAACTCGGTGGTGCGGCGGGCATCAGATGCCAGGGCTTGGCCGATATCAGTGCGGTCAAGGGGCAGGTGTCGGTACCGGTCATCGGCCTATGGAAGGAAGGCGAGAGCGGAGTGTACATTACGCCCACCTTGCGCCATGCACGCTGCTGCATGATGGCAGGTGCCGATATTGTCGCCCTTGACGCCACGTCGCGTCCTCGACCGGACGGCAGGACTCTCCGGCAGACGGTGGATGTTCTGAAGGAGGAAGGCGCCGTGCTCATGGCTGACTGCAGCTGTCTGGACGACGCCTTGCAGGCAGCCGATCTTGGCTTTGACTTCATCTCCACGACATTGGCCGGTTACACCGGCGGCCGGCCGATGTCCGACGAGCCGGACTGGGGCCTGCTGGAGTCCATGGTGGACAGACTCCCAAACGTGCCAGTCATTTGCGAGGGACGCATTCATACACCCCGGCAAGCGCGGCGTGCACGTGACATCGGAGCCTGGGCGGTGGTGGTGGGTACCGCCATCACTCATCCGAGGCGTGTGACCAGCTGGTTTAACGCCGCGCTGCACGAATAAAGATATTTAGTTATTCTTCGATGATGCACCTGCGGTGCAGATTAAGGCATCTAGGAGTGGAAAAGGGTTTCCATGGGTCGTTATCTGCTGCCTTTTGACTGCTGGAGGATGTTCTGTGCCTTCTCGTTGGCTTCTATGTAGGTTGCGTCTTCAAGCAGCTCCCTCAGTCTAGGGCTGCTCAGGAGCTGTTCGACTTTCAAGGCCAGCCAAGGGCCGCGGGCCATGTCCATGCCGACGGCGGCGCGGGATACCAGCTCATACTCCGCATCGGACAGCTTCGCCAGGACGGAACGGTACTGTTTGTCATCCTTCCAGTCGGTGTGGCCTGTGCGGAAGCGGGGTGCTCGGAAAGGTTTCTTGTTCTTTGCTGCCAGCTCCCCGGGTTCCACCATGGTCGCGGCTAGTCTGATGATCAATGCTTTCGTGACATGGTTGTCTTTGCTGGCCTGGTCGAGCATGTTTCCGACATGCAAAGACATCCTCATGAGCACGCTTCGCTTGTGATAATTCGTGTTTTCGTAGCTCATGGCTTGTTCCTTTCTATCCGCGTGCCAGCGGAAAGCGTTTTCCACCGTATTGTGCCGGCGACTTGGAGAATGCTTTCCAATGGATTGTCAATTTGGCCTGAAAAGTTTCCAAGACTGGTTGGGCTCGTGCGCTATGGGTTTGGCTGCGACTGGTGTATCTGCTGAGCAGCCAGGCGATGGCCGCGGTGGCGATGGCTTGCCACCAGTGTGTGGTGGCGGCAACGCCGTCTGTCATGAGAGTAAGAACCGACACGAACAGGCAAGTCGTTCGATGATCTCGGCCTGCGTGGCTGGCGTTCCGATGCCGCTGGCGTGCGTGCTGTCGTCCTCCAATGCGGCTTTCAACTCGTCCGCGTTCTTCGTCTTCATGTCGAGCCAACGGCTGGCGTGTTCCATCGCATTGAGCAGGGTCGCGTCGGTGAATCGTGCCGGAGGCTTGGTCTCTCCCTTGTGAAGCTCCGCCGGACAGACCGGGGTGAGCGTCACGTCTTCGACAAGGTTGGGCGGGATCGTGTCATGTCGGCTGACATTGTCCGGTTCGTCGTCGCTTGTGTCCTCTGCTTGCTGGCATGATAGTTCGATGGCTTTCCACCCCTCTTGCAGGGCTTGCTCCTGGCGTGTGGTGAAACCTGTCTCTAGATCCTCGTCGGTGATTCCGGTGGCTGTGGTGCCGCATTCAGGGCTGATGCGGGCTTGCACAGTGGTGATTTCCACGATTTGGTCGTCGCTGACGGCTTCCCACATGCGACGTACGATTCGTGTGAGAACGAGCCGTTCCTGTTCGTTCAAGTCTGCCAGGCATGTCTGGTTGACCCGGAGAGTGGGCAGGATCGCGGTGTGGCCGGCGACTTTCTTGTCGTTGACGGTCAGGCCCAGGCGAGGCTGGTCGGGGCGCGTGTCTGGGGCGATGAATCCGGTGACACGGTCGTCTCTCTGGGTGAGTCGGACGAGGGTTTCCAAATCGTCGTGCGTGATGTACTGGCTGTCGGTGCGCGGGTAGGTGGCCAGCTTCCGCTCGTACAGGCTCTGCAATGTGGAAAGGGCTTTGATCGCCGGTGAGCCCCATGCATGCGGGACATGTCTTTCTGCAAGCCGGTCAGATCATACAGGCGTGGTGGTTTCCTATCCTGTCGCTTACGCTCGACTTTGGTGATGGTCACGCGCATGCCAGGCATGTCCATGATGTCGAGCAGATGCCGTGCCCGGGGCTCCTGGTCGATGCGCTGGCTGGTCAAATGCCAGCCGCCCATGTCGAGGATGTTTTTCCAGAACGGAGTGGGCCGGTGGCTCTCAATCTGCCGGTCACGTCGGACGATCATGCCAAGGGTCGGCGTCTGGACCCGGCCGACAGTCAAGCGCCGGCCGTAGACGAGCGTGTAAGCGCGGCTGGCGTTCATGCCGATGAGCCAGTCGGCCTTGGAACGAAGTTCGGCGGCTGTGCCGAGTCCGTCGTATGCGGATTCCGGTTTCATCTCGCTCAGGGCCTGTCGGATGGCGGGTTCTTCCAGGCTGGCGACCCACAGACGCATGGCCGGCTTGTCCACGCCGGCATGGTGACGGAGGTATTGGATAACGCGACGGAAGATCGACTCGCCTTCCCGATCCGGGTCACATGCGTTGATGAGCGTGGTCACGTCATCTCGTTGGATGAGCTGTTGGACGGTCTTGAATTGCCTGTCGGCGCCTTTCTGCCGGTTGACGACAAGTTTCCAGTCAGGTGACGGGTCAAGGGGCAGCGTATCCATCCGCCAGCGCCCCCAATCGTGGTCCTGGTACTGGTCCGGGGTAGCGAGGTTGACGAGGTGGCCTTGCGCCCAGGTGACGAGCGTGTCCGCGCATTGCAGATACCCGTCCTTCCTGATGGCAGACGTGTCGAGTGCCTGGGCGATGGCTTGAGCGACGGAATGCTTTTCCGCGATGATGAGTCGGGTCATGACCGATGGGTCCTTTGTCGAAGGATCGTGTCTGATAGAACGAGGCAAGGGCCGGAATCATACGGCAGGTCATATGGTTCCGACCCCTGGTCGTGGATTGGCTGATCAAGCAAGGCCGATGAGTGGCGCGAACACGGCTGCCAGTCCGAGCAGACAGGCAAGCAGACACACGACCATGAGGATGTAGGCGATGACCTGGATGATTTTTTTGCCGACCGCGGAACCGTCCGTTTCCGTGAAGGCGGGGTGGCTGAGCCGCATCGCGACCATGCGACAGACGCCTGCCACGATCAATGCGACCAGGGTGAACACGATTTGTAGTGCTCCCGGCAGGTTCAGAGCGAACTGCCAGACCGATGACGCTATGTCGGCGATCATCCCGAGCAGATGTTCCATTGATTGTCCCATGAGATGTTGTCCCTTTTTCTGGATGAGCGGTCCAATGGTCGTCTCCCAGCATCCATCGGTTCTCGCGTCATGCCGGAGCGGCCCCTCTACACGTCTCCCAACGGCTGAAAGGTGTAGAGGGGGCCGCTCCGTCACTGCGCGTCGAAGGTAGGAGCATGACGGATGACAAGGCAAAGAGCCATGAGGAACGGAGATGCTGACGCAGCCGAACAACGAGATGCGTAATTTCAAACGCCAGGTACTGACGCGTGTGCGCGGGTTGCGTGAGGAACGCGAGAAAGCGGCGGACGAGTACGCATCCACGCTGGTGAACCTTCGAAGCCTGCGCGCCCGTCTGCAAGTAGCGGAGCATGAGGCGCAGACGGTCCGTGAACGTGCAAGGAAGGCCGGAAACACGGTTGCCGAACTGCTCGCCATCGAAGAACTGATTGAAAACAGTTGGAAGGACAGCCGGGAGCCGGCCGTATCTGAATCATCGGAGGGGGGCTGCTTCAGACATGCGCAAAGAGATGCAGGCTGCGTCTTCTGCGGATGACGAGCCCGTCATGGCAGCTGCCGGCGGCGACTGGCCGTCTGATGGTATGGAAGGCGGCATGTGATGGTGTCGAGGCCGGCGCCCAAGCCGATGTCGAAATGGGCGAAGGGCGCGTGCATGGGGGTTGCGATACTGCTGGTGCTCGCCTTGGGATCGCGGTCACTGATTGGACGAGGGGCGGCGACGAGAACGAGTCCTCGATCCAGACGGATGCTTCCATGACCGAGGAAGGTTCGTCATCCGACGGGAACGACGCGGACGGGTCGTGGCGTGGTCTGGAGACGGCGGGGATCCCCAAGCCCGGAGCGTGGTCACGGCAACGCATGTCCCTTGCCGCGATACGGGACGGCAAGATTGATTATGGAACGAAGGATGGCAAGACTGATTATTCGGCGGATCATCCGGTGGCCGGATTGTATGGAGCCATTGACACGGCGTTGGCAACCGTGAACCATCTGCTTGATCCCGAATCAAGCGATGACGAGTGGAATGATGTGATCCGCAATGGTCTGGCTGTGGACGGGGGCGGTGTGGAGCATCCGTTCTCTGACGCGTCGCGTTGGTGGTGGGCGCAACGACGGTTCCAACCTGACAGCTTGTGCTCTGGCCAGGCGGACAGCAACTATCTGGCGGCGAAACTGGATGACGGGTGTTCTCCTGACGGCGCATGGACGAGGAAGGCCACGGACGCGATCACGAACAACGTCTACTGGTACACGGACGCCACCGGGTTCCCGATCCCGGACGGGTTGCAGTTGGATTCCCGCGTGAACCCGCAGGAAATCGTGAGCCGTGCGTATGACGCGGTGCTGATTCCGATGGATGACGGTGATTGGCATGTGACCGTGTACTGTCCGGCCACGCTGAGCCGGCCTGTGGTGGATCGGGACGGCAATGAGATCGACATCACCAGGATGAAACCTGGCGACGAGGCGTATTGGAATCCTGCCTCCCATGTCGGTGTCGGCACCAAGCAGCATCCCTGCCAGACGGTGGAGGTCACAGTCGGCGGGCAGAAACCGTTCTGGGCCGCTGTGGATGGGGACTACCGATGAGACGCCGCGCGTGGGGACGACTTCCGGCAGCTCCTGGATCCGTTGCATGCATGCTGGTCACGTTGACAGCATGTTCCCCGTTGGATATGCTCGCCTTCCTGGGCGGGTGCAAGAACACGGGCGGTTCCAGCACGGTACAGGTGTCACAGGCATCAGGCGAATGGACGGGCCTGGTGGGCAGGCACCAGGATCAGATCAAGCAGATGTGGCCTGGGCAGGTGAGTTTCTGCGCACCATACGATTATGGGTTCCAATGCACCTGGTGGGCGTGCATGCGACAGAAGTCATTGGGACATGACATCGGCCAGTATTGGGGTAATGGCGGCGAATGGGACACGAGCGCCAGGAACGCTGGCTGGGAGCAGGGCGCACAGGCGGGTGGCATTATCGTGTTCAATCCGGGCGCCGGCGGTTCCAGCAGCGTGTACGGTCATGTGGTCGTCGTGGAACAGGTGAACGGGGACACGGTCCACACGAGCGAAGGCGGGACAGGGTGGGGCAAGGTCGCCACGCGCTCGTTCAGCGCGTCCCATCCTCCTGCAGGCATTTCCTACTGGCATCCCAAAGGCGGAGGAGGCGCCGGCGCGGAATCGGTCGTGCAGGCGGATTCCCCATCCCACTCCGGTCCGGCTTCTGGATTGGCTACATTGTATTAGACAGTCCGATGGGGGTCGATTGACATGAGGTTGGAGGCCGACGATGGCCGACCCGAGGCATCCCCGCCACTACGAGGAGTCGTTCAAGCGGCGGATCGTGCGGCTTTACGAGAACGGCAAGCCGGCGCGCGAGATCAAGGACGAGTACGACATCTCGCGTTCCACGCCGCACCGTTGGGTCCAGGGCATCCGCGACAGCGGCTCCGCGAAAGCCGCCGACAACCGCACCCCTGAGCGGAACGAGCCGGTCGAGCTGTGCAAGCGCAACGGACAGTTGGAGATGGAGGTGGACGTTTCAGAACAGGCGGCGCCGGTATTCGCGCGAAGGTAGCAGTGATACGGGCCGACGCCTCCCGCTGTCCGGTATCGGCGCAGTGCAGGATGCCGGGCGTTCCCCGCTCCGTCTGCTGCTGGATGATCGAACATCCCGAAGCCGGGCGGGTGGATCCGATCGCCGGCGACGTGCACGCGGTCCGGCGCGACGGCCATGAGCGCTGCGGCGCCGGGAAGATCAAGGCCGCGCTGGAGCGGAGGGGCGTCACCGCCTCCGGAAGGCGCATCGTCAACATCATGAAACGGCGGGGCATGGCGGGCGCGTACGCGCGCAGAACGTCCGAACCGCACAAGACGCGGGCCGACGAGGCCGGGCTCGCGAACATCCTCGACCGCGAGTTCGACGGCTACGGGCCGCGCGCCCACCTGGCCAGTGACCTGACGTACGTGCGCGTCGGCGGCAAGTGGGCGTACGCGTGCCCGCTCATCGACCTGGCGAACAGGGGCATCGCCGGCCACAGCGCCGACACGGGCCGCGCCGCCAACCTGGTCATGGCCGCGTTCGCCACGCTCGACTTCCCTCTGACCGGGGTGGAGGTGTTCCACACGGACCGGGGCGGCGGGTTCGACAACGCGAGGATCGACGAGCTGCTCGACGTGTTCGACATCAGAGGATCGCCGTCAGGGAAGGGCGACCCGTACGACAACGCCGTGGTCGAATCCACCGACAGGCTCCTGAAGAAGGAGCTCATATACCGGAACCACTACACCAGCCCGGAACAACTACGCTCCGACCCCGACGACTATGTGTGGTGGTCCGACAACCAAAGACTCCACTCCACCCTCGCATACCGGAGCCCGAAGGAATTCACCGAACAAGGACTCGTCCTCTAAGAAACCGTCCAACACACCGTTGCCAATCCAACCTTTCGTCTCGAGCTGCCTGATACTCTGCCGGACACGCACCGGCGTCGTCATTCCTTTCATCCCGAGGACCATGTGCTGGTTTCTGGCACTCGGGAATCCATCAGGAACCATACGGCACCGGCGCTTTTCTTCCGCCGATGCCGTTTCCAGCCGCCGTCCGCGTCCAATATGAACGCTTACGCCGTTCAGATTTGGTGGTGACGCCGTACACGTTATTTGACCATAAACACATTGGCTCCGGCTCCGTGGCCTCGCCGCTCCTTCCCCCCCCTCATCCTCCAATGATTGGGGATGACGGACGACACAGGGTCGGGGTGATCGGTGAGCATGTAGATCGCTCATTCGCAGCATCGTTTCATGTGCTCTTCGGATAGGCTCCTGTGTTGGTCAGTCGAGCATGCGTTTGACCGCGGTGTCGGCCCCTCCCTCCAGCTGGTTCGTAGTCGATGGCAGCTGGCCGTCCTTCGCGTGGGCCGGGTCGCAGAAGGCGGTATCTGTGCTTCGTGAGGTTGATTCGGCGGGTTCCAGACATCTATCTGCGTTTCAAGGGGCTGGTGGCAAAGTAGCCGGGGCATGAAAACCGCATGATTCCAATGGCCATCGGGCCGTCATACTTCGAATATCGCGTTTCAGCACCCCCTCGAAACGCAGATAGATGTCCGGTGACGCAAAAATCAACCCCTCGAAATGCAGATAGCGGTTTCGAGGGGCTGATTTCTTCGGGGCGTCGTCACTCGTTGCCGATGACACTGTTTGAGTTCAACGACTTGTTCACCAGCTCCTTGTAGTCCTTCGGCGACTCGGCGTTGGACGCGGCACCCAGTTTCTTGTTGGATGCCTGCGGCTCGGGAATGTCGATGGTGCTCTTCGGCCCGAGGCCGGCATCCGTGCGGCGCATCATGTCCTGCCACTCCTCGTATTCCACGCCGACGTAGCTCACGCCGTCCTGCTCGAATGCGTACGAGGGGCAGCCGGCGGTGTTCAGCGTCACGCTCTTGCCATAGAACTTCTGCCCGATGGACAGGAAGTCCGTCACGGACATATCGGTCGACAGGCCCTTCGAGAACTGACGTACCAAATCAGGCCACTTGGTGACCGGCTGATCCAGGATTTTGTTGATGATGGCCGTCAGCACGATGCGCTGCGCCTGGGCTCTCGAGAAATCGCCGCCCTGGACCTTGTAGCGTTCACGCGTGAAGACGAGTGTCTGCTCGCCGTTCAGCGTCTGCGTACCGGCCTTCAGGGACCCGCCGCCGTTGCCGCCGGAGAACGATTCCGGCACGTTCACCGTGATGCCGCCCAACTCGTCCACCAGTGCCACCATCTGACTGAAATCGACCTCCATGTAGTGCGTGATCGGCACTCCCGCAAACTTAGATACCGCGCGGATGGCGCCAGCCGCGCCGTCATATGAGTATGCGGCGTTGATCTTGCTGACACCACCGCCGATGTTGACCATCATGTCTCGCGGAATAGAGATGACATCGGCCTGCGCACGTTTCGGGTCGACGCGGACCAGCATGATGCTGTCGCTGCGGCCGTTCTCCTTGTTGCTGCGCCTGTCGGAGCCCATGAGCAGCGCGTAGAACGCGCCGTCCGAGTTCGGCTCGGGCCCGGACAGTGCCGCTTCGGCCTCCGCGTTGCGCATCGCGATGTTCTCGTCGACCATGTGCGCGTACCACCAGATTGCGATCACGGGGAAGACGACCAGGACCAGCACCAGGGCGAGGACGACCAGAAGCACTGCCAGGCGACGGCGCTTCTTCTTTCGGCTGCCGCTGCGCGAACCGCGCGAATGGGAACGGGAGGATCCACCGCTGTGGCCGCTGCCGCCGCTGCGATGCGCTTCGCCGCCCTCGTGGCCTTCCTGACCCAGAATCGGACCGGCCGCGGGGGCCGGATCCGCCACGTTCGCGAGCATATCCGCGTCATTGTCCGTGGACTCCCCGGCAGTGTCGCCGTCGGCCGATTCCCCGGCTTCCGCCTCTTCCTCGGCCATCTTGCGGAAAAATGCTGAAGATCGTCGGTCATCTTGTCAACAGGTGTATTTGGCCTGTTTGCAGTCATCTGCTCTTCCATCTAGGCCCTCGCCGCGCAAGTCTGCGCCCGCGGCGGAACACGTTTGTTCCAACTCGCGGGAAGACTGAATACCATCCCCCGCGAATCTCCTCCACCATCATAAACTTACGCAATGATTGGACAGTTTATGCAGGTTGCGCGGCTCTCGCCAGCGACCGTGCGTTTTGTGGCCCTTCCATGGCGACAACGCGGTTGTGATGGTGACGCGGTGACGATGCTCATGGCCTGTGGAAGCGATGACATGCTACCTGGGCGTATCGGCGCATGACATGGTCAGGACGGTACCGTATATAATGGCGTGAACGTTGAATATGCCGGTGAAACGGCCATAATAGGGAACAGAAGGCCGGGCGAATCCCGGAAAGCGGACATGAATCGGGGGCGGATGATGAACGAGCATGAAGCGCATGAGCGTGATATGCAATGGGACGATGCCGGCGACGGCGCGGGACTGCCCGAAACAGGGGAGCGTGACGCTGTGCAGGGCATTGAACCGGGCGCCGAGCGGCATGCGGCCGAATATAAGGCCGTAGCGCTGGGCGATGCCGTGATCGGTTCTGCCGCCGGTGCCAGTGGCGATGTTCCCGGCACTGACGTTGCTGACGATGCCGTGGCTGCTGATGCCGCCGGCGCTGCCGGACAGCAGGCCGCAGATGATGAGGGCATGCAGTTCCTCGACAATCCCGCGTGGGACATCCCCGACGTGATGTTCCCCTCGATGGGCGGCGTCAAGGACGCTTCATCGGGGAGCGGCCCATCGTATGGTGCTCCCAGTCCCTACGTTCCCCTGCCTGAACCGGAGGACACCGTGCGGCCGGTGCATGGCTCTGCCTCCGATCCGCTGGGGCTGGAGGGCGTGTCCGATATCCCCACCGTGCCGGAGGAGGAAGAGCCGCAAGGCAACAACGACGTCACTATGGTGATACAGCCGTTGAGTGCTTTCCCTACGCCCACGCAGAGCGTGCCACCTACAGCCGGAATGACGCCGCAGGCCGTGCCACTGCCGCCTGAGGCGGGCGCGGCGGTGCCTCCTCATGGGAGCGGAGAGCCGGGCGGCAAGGCGGACGGCAGTTCTCGAAAGCAACATGGCCACCGCCGCGCTATCATCATCGCCGTCGTCGCGGTCGTCGTCGTGGCGCTCGCCGCTACGGGCGGATTCCTGTGGTGGCGTCACGTGCAGAATCAGAACGAGCTCGATCAGGCGGCGAGCCTGTGCAAGACCTCGAAGACCAAGGCCGACAAGGCGTTTTCCGAATTGCAGTCCGCGCTCAGCGAAGCCAAGCCTGCGCAGCAGATTCCGCAAGGCGATGTGTCCGATCCGACCGTCCTGGAGACGCTGAACAGCGCGGTCACAAAGGCGTCCTCGGCCAGCGAGCCGGTCTCGTGCGACGTGGCGTTGGGCACCGAGACGCTGAACGCCAATGCCAGCAAGAACAAGCAGATCGCGCGCGCCAGCACCAAGGCGAAGACGAACGTCGCCAAGGCCACCAAGGCTGTGAACGACGGAAAGGCGGAGAAGGTCGAGTTTATCAAGCATGAACTGCAGACGGCCGTCACCGGCGCGCAGAAGATTTACGATGACAGCAAGGGCGTTGTGCTGGACGACTCGACCAGGACCACGCTGCAGTCCGCCATCGATCAGGCGAACGCGTTGCTGCAGCAGGATGACGCCGCTCTGAACGAGATGCAGCAGTCTATCACCGATGTGAAGGACGCCGGAGACGCGGTGACCGTGTCGATGAACGAGTACACCGCCCAGCAGAAGTATCTGGAGCAGCAGCGCCAGCAGGAGCAGCAGCGCCAGCAACAGCAACAACAGCAGCAACAGGACGACCAGAACGACAATGGCAACGACCTGAACGGCAGCACGGATTCGCAGATCGGTGATTCGCGGGGTCACGAGACCCAGCCGACCCACCCGCAAGGTAGCGACGACTGATAGATGGTGATTGGCGGTCGGCCATCCTGTTTGACCACCCCCAGTCGCTTCGCGACAGCCCCCCCCCGATGGCGGGGACATTACTCTCGCCCCCGCTGGCGGGGGCTGTCGCGAAGC
>OCPI01000246.1_pt1 | contig 26858 bp, 24 predicted proteins | sample 1476291 | NCBI WGS metagenome assembly OCPI01 (sample SAMEA2580054, study PRJEB22360) | human gut metagenome | reverse complement strand
CATTCCCGCGGCAGCAACCGACGCTGCTGAATCTACGCAGGCCGACTCTACGGAAACCGATGCGAAGGCCGAGGCCTCGGCAGAAGCACCGGCAGGCGACGCCGAAGCTCCCGAAGACTGGAAAGCTCACGCCCGACAGTGGGAACGACGTGCCAAGGCCGACCGCAAGCAGGTCGAGTCACTGACCGATCTGATCAAGGCATCGGATACGACGATCGAGGATCTGCGCACTCAAGTCGCCGATCTCCAGCGTGCTGCCGAGCGCGCCGAGAAGATCGCAGCCGCCGCGTCAGAGTATGGCGTCCCGGCGGATCTGATCCGCGGAGATACCGACGAGGAAATCGCAGAGTACGCGAAGCGCCTCGCAGAATGGCGCGGAGAATCAGCCGCGCCTGTGGTTCCGAAGCTTTCAGACTCCGGCGCAGGAAGCTTCCCTGCACGCCCGGCGAATCTGTCGATCGACGATCAGATTCTTGCCGCGCAGAAGGCCGGAGATTTCAAGGAGTCGTCCCGCTTGAAGGCGATCAAGCTCGCGCAGCTCGGACGCTCCTAACCATCCCATCAACACATTCTCTTCTTTAAGGAGTTCCTTTCATGGCAACCATCTCTGAAATGGCAACCACTTACAATTGCCCGAACTACGTCGGCGAGCTTTTCAGCGCGTCTCCCGAGGACACGCCTCTGCTTTCCGCGATCGGTGGCCTGACCGGCGGCGAATCCGTCGGCTCCACGGTCTTCACGTGGGAAGGCTACGATCTGCGCGATGCTGATGCTACTCGTCAGCGCACCGAAGGCGCAGACGCCACCGCGCTCGAAGCCCGCGCTCGCTTCTCAGCATTCAACGTCCTCGAAATCCATCAGGAAGCTGTCGCAGTGTCTTACACGAAGCTCGGCGCGACCCGTCAGGTTGGCTCCGGTACCGGCGCAACTCAGGTGACCACCGGCACTGTGCCCGCCGACGAGCTGGCATGGCAGGTCGAGCAGAAGCTCAAGGAGATCGCTCGCGATATCGAAAAGTCTTTCTTGACCGGCGTCTTCGCTCAGCCGACCACCAACGCGACTCCGCGAAAGACTCGCGGCCTGATCTCCGCGCTCACCACCAACACCGCGACCTCGACCCACAAGGCCTCGCAGCTCACCGAGGATGAAGTCCTCGACCTCATGCAAAAGGTCTGGGCCGCTGGCGGTATCCAAGAGTCCGAGACCTGCACAATCATCGTCAACGCGCCCCTCAAGCGCGCTCTCTCTCGTATCTTCATTAAGGACGCCAATTTCCGTCAGTCCGATCGCAACGTCGGTGGCGTCAACCTCCAGACCATCGAAACTGACTTCGGCACCTGCAACATCATGCTCAACCGATACATGCCGGTCGACAAGCTAGTCGTCGCATCCCTCGAGCAGCTCAAGCCCGCCTTCCTCGAAGTCCCCGGTAAGGGTCACGTCTTCGCCGAGCCTCTCGCAAAGACCGGCTCCGCCGACAAGGTCCAGCTCTACTGCGAGACCGGCCTCATCTACGGCAACGAAAAGGCACACGGCGTCCTCACCGTCGCACAGGGCTGATCAGAAAGAAGGAAAAACATGGCTAAGAAGACACCCATGACCACACTCACCTGCCCGGACCACCCGGAACTGCTCATCACGTTCCCGCGCGTCGAATTCCACGACGGACGCGCCGAAACCGACCCCGAAACCGCACAAACCGTCATCGACGAACTCGGCGACGACTACGGCATCGCGCTCGCGGCTGAGGTTCCGGCTGAAGGCTAATAGATAGGAGGGGGAGGCAAGTGCCAAATCCAGAAAGTCAATCTGTGGAGGGGTTTGCCTCCCTCTCCGACTACGAGGCTATGTATGGGGCTGTGCCTGCGTCTGATCGTGCGACGATCACCGCGCAGCTCCAGCGGGCCTCTCGGATCGTGCCCGAGTTCGTGGCATACGCGGGTATCGACGTGTATGCCGAGCGTGCCGCGGGCAAGATCCGCGCCGACACTTTGACGGACGTCGTCTGCGACATGGTCAATTACTCGGCGCGTCAGCAGGCAGGCGGCGTCATCCCCGGCGTCACGCAGGCCACAATGACCGGCGGTCCGTACAGCCAGTCTTACACGCTGTCCAGCCCGGCGGGGAGTCTGTCGTTCACTCGGCTTCATCGAAAGCGCCTCGGGATCCACACGAGTCGCTTCGTGTCGGTTCAGACGATCGGCGGGAAGCAATGATCCGGGGAGAACAGGTAACGCTTTTCGCGCCGCTCAAAGGGCCAGACGATTCATACGGCGTGCCGAGCGTCGAGTACAGCGCACAGCGCGTCATCGAGAATGTTCTGGTCGCTCCGTCGGGGACCGCGGATCTCGAGCCGGGCATGCGCCCGGACGGGGACTCGGTCACGCTGATTCTTCATTTCCCGAAGACTTTTACAGGGTCTTTGCGGGCGACTCGTCTAGCCGTCCGCGGGACGATGTACGCGGTCGTAGGGGATCCGCAGCCCTATACCGATGAGAACGTCCCCGGCGCGTGGAATCGCCCGGTCACGGTCCGTCTCGTAGAAGGGTGACGCTATGGGTAATCAGGTGAAGATCGAGCTGAATAATGCTGCTTTGCGTGAGCTCGCGACTCCCGCAGTCGTCCGCGCAGGCGAAGCGATCGCCCGAGCTGCAGGCCCGGGCTTCGTTTTCGATCTCAAGCAAGGCAAGAGGCGTCCGCACGGCGTCGTCAAGGCTAAGACTTTCGAGGCACGACGACGCAACCGCAAGGAAAACACGCTTCTAAAGGCAGTCGGAGCAGGAAGGGTCTAACAAGATGGATTCAACCGCGCTCCTGCGTGAGTGGCTGGGAAGCTATCTTCCACAGGTGCAAGTCGTAACGCAAGTTCCGGTCTCATGGACTGGCAAACTCGTATCAATCGAGCGTACAGGCGGAAAAATCGACGCTTTCTCGGATTCGCCGACTTTCGCGGTGCAGGCGTGGGCACCGTCGAAAGCCGAGGCTGCGGGTCTCGCTCAGCAGGCCGCTGCTGCGATTGATGGCTGGCCGCAGGTCGCTCCGGAGGTCGCCGACGCGAGGGTCGAATCTATGTATGATTTCGCGGATCCTGACAGTCGGAGTCAACGATTCCAGCTGACTGTCCACGCGGTTCTCTTTAATACGGCGCAGCCGACGGCTGCGCCTCCTCCTCCTCCTCCTCCTCCGATGGATTGGGATCACCTCTGATCCTCCTCTCTTTCTCTCACACAGTTTTTCACCCTTTTTAGAAAGGAAACAATCATATGGCACAGCCAAATTCCGGTCTCGTCACTACTGCTAAGCCTCAAAAGGGCGGAGCGGTCTCGTCTGCACCTCTAGGCACTGCGATCCCTGCCGACGCGGCAGCGACGCTGAATTCTGCTTTCGTCAAGCTCGGCTACGTTTCAGAAGACGGCCTCACCAACGGTAACGAAAAGGACAGTGAAGATATCAAGGAGTGGGGTGGAGATACTGTCCTCTCCGTCGGCACTGGTCGCAAGGAGACCTTCCAGCTGACCTTTATCCAGTCTCTTGATCCTGACGTCCTCAAGGAGGTCTACGGACAGGAAAACGTGAAGGTGACCTCGGGCAATAAGCTCGTGACCGTCGATCACAATGCCAAGGATATGCCTCACCGTGTCTTCGTGATCGAGATGATCATGGCAGGCGGATACATCAAGCGAATCGTCATCCCTGACGGTCAGGTGACCGAGGTCGGCGACGTCGTCTACAAGGCAGGTGAAGCAGTCGGATACGAAACGACCATCACAGCGTATCCCTCGGCTGTGATCGACGGCTCTACCGCTCGCGAGTACATCGCAGCTGTCTCCGGCGGTGCTCTGCCAGCCTGATCCGACTCTTTCCTAATCAATCCCCCGCACAGAAAGAACAATCATGGCAATTCATACGATTAAGGGCGTCAAGCTGAATATCGGCCCGCAGCAATTCGACGATATGGAGCTTCTTGAGCAGCTCGGAGAGATCCAAGACGGGAATCCGCTGGTCTTCCCGAAGGTCATGCTGCGCCTCGCTGGAGGCTCTAAGAAGAAGCGCGATGAGATTTATGACGCTCTGCGCGATAAAGATGGGCGCGTCTCCGTCGAGGCTGCATCTGAATTCTTCATGAAGGCGATGCAGGTCGCTGCCCCAAAATCGCCGTCTTCGCAGGATTAGTCCTCAATTATCCGGATGAGCTGGAGGCGGATTTCATCCGCTATTTCCAGCAGTCTTGGAGGGCTTTCGACTACGGCACTGCGGTCAGGTTGGCGGGCGTTATCGCTCGCCAGCCTGAATCGTGGACCTATCGCGCGGCCAATCCGGATTGGGAGTGGGGCGTCTCAGAGCACCTCGAAGCCCATCAAGCCGACGTGCTCATGACGCTCTTGTGGTCGAAGACCAAGGATGCGGCGAAGGGCAAGAACGCTCCGAAGCCGATTCCACGTCCACACGTTGGCGCGCGCAAGACGGCAGAGGCCGTCGAGGAGGTCTCTCCGGAGGCTATCGAAGCTTATCTGTCTCTTCCGCGCACCGCGGTCGATATGGAAGAGACAACTGTGAAAATCTAAATAGAGAGGGTGGAGTCCAGTGGCAGAAGGCGGAGCCGATCTCGGAAGCGCGTGGCTCAATGTTGTCCCGTCTTTTAACGGGATGAAAAGTGAAATCGCCAAAGAGCTAGGCGGCGTCGATGTCACTGGGGCTACCTCCTCGTGGGGCTCGCGACTCGGCGAGTCCCTCACTCGTGGGGTCGGCGGCGCGCTTGAGACGATCGGGAAGATCGGTCTCGGCGCAGTAGGTGCGGCTGTTGGTGGTCTCGGAGCTGCCCTCGGAGCCTACATCCCAGAGGCTATCAAGGCCTCAGATGCCACCGATAAATTCCAGAACACTCTGAAGTTTGCTGGCGTTGAGCCGGGGAAGATCAAGGATCTGACTGAAGCAGCTCAGTCTTACGCGGATAAGACGATCTATGATCTGCAGGACATCCAGTCGATGACATCGAAGCTCGCGGCGAACGGGGTCAAAGGCTTTGACAAGCTGGCCGAAGCAGCGGGCAACTTGACCGCTGCTGCGGGCGGCGGCAAGAACGAATTCGCGGGTTTTGGCTACGCGATGGTGCAGGTCAACGCAGCCGGTCGTCTGATGACTCAGGACTGGAATCAGATCTCGAACGCGATCCCCGGTGGCGCGGGCAAGATCATGCAGGCACTGAAAGACGCAGGGGCCTATACTGGCGATTTTCGCGACGCGATGGCGAAGGGCCAGATCTCCGCTGAAGAATTCAACGACGCGATCATGAAACTCGGCTTCGATGAAGTCGCGATCAAAGCAGCGCAGTCTGCGACCACATTTGAGGGCGCATGGGGAAACCTAGAAGCCTCCATAAACAAGCAGCTGACTAGCGCTCTTAAAGAGGTCAAGCCGCCTCTGACAGACCTTATTAACGGAATCGCCGACAATCTCGTCCCCGTGTTGGGCGATTACCTAGCACCTGCCGCGGAGCGCGCAGCAGATTGGATCCAACGTCTCGCTGACTCGGTCAAGAGCGGAGAGACGACAGTCGAGTCGCTCGCATCTAAGCTGGGCATAACTGCCGGGGGATTCACTGCTCTCATCGCCTCGGGATCGGGCTTGAAAAATTTCCAGCAGATCGCGGGATTCTTCGGAGGCCTCGACGGTGCCCTGGGCAAAGCCTCTGGTTCTCTTACGAGTTTCGCTAAGGGTATGCCCGAAGCTGGCAAGACTTTAGCATCCCTCAAGAGTCTTCCCGGTGAGGTGACCGGCGCTTTCGGACAAATGTCCAAGCGCATCACCGCAGCTCGCTTCGAGCTGACCGGCGTCTCCGATGGCTTCTTTGACACGCTTTTCGGAGGCACACGCCTCGGAAGCGCACTATCTTCAGCTAATGGGAAGCTCTCAGCTGGTATGAGTGCGCTAAAAGGCACTGTGTCCAAATCGTCGTCATTCGTGGTCAGCGGATTCGAGGGAATCGCTGAGCGGATGGCTCCGGCGGTCTCTCGTATCGGCGGCGTCGCGTCATCTATTGGCGATAAGATCGTCGGCCCGCTGGCACCGATCGGCGCGCGCGTGCGCGGTGCTTTCGCGCCTCTTGGCGCTGCTTTTGACGGATTCGGAGAGAAGCTGTCAGGCCTCGCGCCGAAGGCAAGCGAGTCTCTCGCTAAGATTGGCGGCCTGTTTGCTCCCGGTCGGATGCTGAAGTTCCTCTCGTTCGGCGGCTTGGCTGCTGCTGCTTTCGCTGGTATCGGTGCGATCGTCCAGCAGGGCGGCGTCGAGCTGATCGGTCAGATCAGCACAGCTCTGCGCAGCCTGCCTGTGGTGATCTCGGTCTACGGCGAGCAGATCGCGCGAGCCCTCCCCGAGGCCCTCGCGACCGGCACGAATGTCGTCACGATGGTCATCAATGCCATCACTCAGTCGATGCCACAGCTGTCGAACGCTTTCGGGAAGATCGTCCCGGCCTTGGTCAAGGGATTGTCTGACGCGCTCCCGGTGCTCCTACCAGCTATCGCTCAGATGATCACAGCGATCACGACAGCTCTCGTGGAGAACGCTCCGATGCTCATCGAATCCGGCCTCCAGCTCCTCCAAGGACTGGTCGACGGGATATTCGCAGCCCTCCCGGTCCTGATCGCAGCCCTCCCGCAAATCATCACGACCTTCATGGACGGATTCCTGCAGGCCCTGCCGCGCATCCTTGAGATGGGAACGCAGCTCCTCCAATCCGTCATTGACGGGATCTTGCAGACTCTGCCTGCGCTGATCGCGATGCTCCCTCAGATCATCACAACCATCATCACCGGACTCGTGCAGGCTCTGCCGATGATTATCGAGGCGGGCGTGGGGATGCTCAATGCCCTCATTAATGGTCTGATCCAAGCGATCCCGATGCTGATCGCAGCCCTCCCGCAGATCATCACGACGGTCGTGGACACGCTCCTCGCTAATCTCCCGATGATTATTGAGGCGGGCATCCAGCTCCTCGTCGGAGTCATCACCGGCATCGTGCAGGCGATCCCGCAGCTCATCGCGATGCTCCCACAGATCATCGTCACGATCGTCACGATCCTCGTACAGAACATCCCGAAGATCATCTCCGCGGGTATTCAGATCCTCGTCGGGCTGGTCACGGGTATCGTGCAGGCGATCCCGCAGATCGGCGGAGCGATCGCACAAGTCGGCTCAAGCATCCTCTCCGCTGTCGCGGGCTTCCCACGGATGCTCTTTGAGTCAGGAAAGAAGATCATCAGCGGACTCATCGACGGTATTAAGAGCATGTTCGCAGCTGCAAAAAACGCAGTCTCCGGTCTCCTCAGTGGTATCCGTAACCTCCTGCCATTCTCACCCGCTAAGGAGGGCCCTTTCTCGGGTCACGGATGGACCCTGTACTCAGGTCAATCCATCGTCGAAGCGCTCGCGGATGGCGCGCTCCAAAAGCAACACCTCTTTAAGGCTGCGATCGCGGAGACGATGGCCGCTGGTCAAGCACAGATTCGCGACCTCGAGGCCGGGCAAGTCAACGCACTCGGTGCTTACAGTCGGGCGTCGATGATGTCCGATTGGACTCTTGGCAAGACGCAGTCTGCTCGCGAGCTGGTCGTGCGCGACGTCAATGATCAGCTAGTTGGTCGTATGCGCGTCGAGGCATACGGAGTCACGGGCGATGCTCTCGGTAGCGTGTCTCGTGGATCGCTGCGTGAGCGTATCGGCGTCAGCCGCTAATCCCCTCCGCTCTTATACCTATATGTAAGGAGTAAAAGTTATGACGTGGTGGTCCGGATCCTCTGGATACCTCATGGTAGGCATCGACATTTATCAGCACGGGGATCCGAACTCCGGCTCGATCGAGCTGGAAATCGTCTACCGCGTCAAAGCGGATGGCTACGGGCACAATTTCAACAGTGCGCTTCATCGCTGGGGCGAGATCTCCGGCGATGTAGGCTTCTCCTTCTCGTCGGCTCGCGGGGGATACGACGAGAAGGAGATCTCACGTGAACGACGCACCTACCGCACCGAGTACGGCAGCGGTCGGCACGTGGAATTTTCTGCATCGATCGGCCCGATCTGGAATGGAGGCGCGCCACAGCTGACTGTCGGCTGGGATATCCCCGCGAAATCGTGGGGGAATCCTCCGACCCCGTCGAATTTCACCGCGGCGTCCCGGTCGGATGGCACGGTGCTCGTCACGTGGGATATGGCGAACGATCCGAATGCTCCCGCCGATTGGCTCGGCGTCGACCGCTGGGATGCCTCTTCCGCGCAGTATCGTCGCCTAGCTAATCTGCCCGCGTCGGCGCGTAGCTGGGTCGATAAGAACGTGCCCGCAAATGATCAGTATCGCTGGCGTATCCATGCGTGGCGAAATGATGGTGCGGAGTCGGGCTGGGTCGAGAATAAGGCCGGGTCGTCTAATACCACCTCTCCCGGCGATCTCTACTCGACGCCCGGCGCGCCCAAGGACGTCAAGGCCTCGAAGATTACCGGCGGTGCGATTCGCGTCACGTGGACCAAGACGACTCCATACCGTGATCAGTGGGGAGTCGAGATCTGGGATGGAGACACCAAAGTCGGAACCGCACCCGCTGGGGCGACATCGTGGACTCATTTGTCTTTCAATCCCTCGGTTACGCATCAGTACCGTGTCCGTCAGCTAGGTCCCGGCGGGCTTGTCTCCCCGTACAGCGAGACCTCCAATTCGGTCTATGTGTTGTCCGTCCCGGGTACTCCCGGAGGCCTCAAGCCCCAAGGACTCACAATCCCGGTGGGCGAGGGAGTGCTCGAGTGGATTCACGCGACACAAGACACAACCGCGCAGACCAAAGCGCAGGTGCGTGTCCGCTTGCGAGGCGAGAGCGACTGGGAGACCTACACGGTCACCGGAGACTCGCAGCAATACAGTCTCGCGGCATTCAGCGAGGGAACGTATGACTGGCAGGTGCGAACGTGGGGAATGTACAAGAGCGGCGAGGAGGCGGGCGCGTCTCCGTGGAGCGCGGTTTCGAGCTTCCTGATCTCCTCGCGTCCAGTCGTCGGTATACTCACGCCACAGACGACAATCGACACGAGTGCGCTCGTTGTCTCGTGGTCTTATAACCAGTCGTGGGCCGCGCCGCAGATCCTCGCGCGAGTTCGAGTTACAGACGTGACAGAGAATCGCGTCGTCGCCGATGAAACGATCCAGGGCGCAGCAACCTCATACAAGGTCGCCGAGCGCGCGGCCAACGGCCACGAGTACACGACTTCGGTCGTCGTGGTCTCTAACGAAGGCCTAGAATCCAAGCCAGCAATTCGCAAGAGCACAGTCCGATACGCACCGCCAGAAGCGCCGAAAGTAACTACTCAATGGGATGAATCGACCGGAGTCGTCTCCATCGGCATCACCAACCCTCCAGCGAAGCCGGGGAAGACAGTCGCAGCCGTCTCCAATCAGATCGATCGATCTCAAGACGACGGCCAGACATGGGAAACGATCGCAACTGATCTCCCGATCGACGTCACCATACAAGACCGCGAAGCACCATCCGCAGGCAAGACCCTCTACCGGGTCACGGCCTCCAGCGTCACTCCCTCCTCCGAATCGACAACAGTCACACTGACAACTGAAAGTCGACAAGTCTGGATCTCCGGAGGCCCCGGATACCGAACCTGCGTCGGCCTCCGATACAAGCCAGAAGTCACCGTCACCCCCAGCCTCCTACACCGCGAAGTCAAACACTTCGCAGGCCGCGCTCGCGGCGTGGAGGTCACAGGTACGGCTGTGAAGCGGTCGATCTCGGTCAGCGCAGTCCTCACCGACAGCGAGTATGCGACGCATGTGCAGAAACTCGAAGCGCTCGCGGTACTCCCGGCTCCTTTCTTGTATCGGGATCCGCTGGGGCGGCGGATTTACTGCAGTCTTTCGTCGGTGTCGGCGCCTCGGAGCGTCGGCGGTATGTGGAAGATCTCTTTGGATCTTGAGGAGGTGGAGGCGTGAGTCTGACTGGGCACCGTCAGGCGTCGATCGAGGTGATTCTTCTCGACTCTAGTGAGCGCGAGAAGGGTCGTCTCGACGGCGTCGAGGGGGGCGAGGTGTCGATGAGTGCGAGCTCGCGGCTCCGGACCTCGGGGACTCTCAATCTCATCGACCGCGGGCAGAAGATCGACTGGGCGAAAGACCGAGTCAAGATCGTCTACAAGCTTGCATCCGGCGAGTCATGGCCTCTCGGTGTCTTCCTTTTCGCCTCGCCGAAGCTCTCGTACAGCGAGGGCGGCTCGAGCTTGCAGGTCGAGCTGATCTCCAAGCTGTCCATGCTCGACGGGGATGCTTTCGTCGCTGCCTATCAGACAGTGCCCTCAAACCATCCCCTCACGCACGTCCGGCACCTCTTGACCGACGTCTCTCCGGTGAATATCAGCGACGGTGGGCCGATGCTCTCCTCCTCGATGGTTTGGGATGCGGGGACTCCGAAGCTCACCGCGATTAATGACATTTTGCAGGCGATCGGGTATTGGTCGTTGACTGTCGGTGCTAGCGGCGCCTTCGAGGCCTCGCCTTACGTGGAGCCTTTGCGTCGCGCGAAGGTGTGGGATTTCGTCGAGGGAGAAAACGCAATTCATCTCGCGGATTTCACGCGGGAGCAAGACCTAGCAGCTATTCCAAATCGCTATATTTGCGTGTCCCAGGGCGGCGGGGAGAAAGCCGGATTCGTCGGATACGCCGAGAATCGTGATCCCGCGTCGCCCACGTCCTATCAAGCGCGTGGGCGCTGGGTCTCCAAAGTCGAGACCGGTGTCGAGGCCGCGAATCAGCAGGTCATCACTGACCTCGCGATGCGGCGTCTCGCAGCGGCTTCTGGAGCCGTGGGGAAGATCGAGATCCAGCATCTCCCGCTCCCGCTTGCTCCTAATGATTTGGTTGGCTATCGATCGGGCGGAGTGAGCGTCCTTGCCACAGTCCAAGAGACCCGCATCCAGCTCGAACCGACGGCCCTCCAGACGACGACTCTTAAGGAGGTTGGCCGTTGGTAGACGATCTCACGACCTTCCTAGCCGAGCAGCTGGAAGCCGTCGCAGGAATCGCAGGCGAGAAAGTCTCCCTCCGATGGGGCACGATCTCAGCTGTCAATCCCGTATCTGTCATACTCGACGGACAATCCGCAGCGCTGACGAGTATCGACGTCGTCGGCTCTCCAGTCCAAGGGCAGCGCGTCCCGGTGCTACTGGCAGCGCGCCGAGCGCTCGTCCTCGCTTCCGGTAGTGCTGCAGCCGTGCAGACGAGTCCCGCGGTTCCCGTCGGCACGGTCATCGACTACGCGGGAGCGTCAGCTCCGGAGGACTACCTGCTCTGCGACGGAGCGACGTATCCAGTCGTCCAGTATCCCCAGCTCGTACAGGTCTTGGGAGGCCGCTTCCGGTTCGGTGATATGTTCCGTGTCCCAGATCTGCGAGGCCGCGTCTCAGTCATGGCCGACGGCTCCGGGGAATTCTCCTCGGTCGGTCAGACGGGCGGCGAAAAACGCCACCAAATCACGATCGCCGAAATGCCAGCTCACCAGCACGCTGGGAACTGGCGTGCATACCACGACTGCCAGAAGCGCAATGGCCGCCAAGAATACATCTCGCTCAATCAATCCGGAGGCCGCTGGGTCGGCACGATGGCAAATGAAGCGCTGACGGCTGCGGACACGGAGACGCAGCAGACCGTCGGCCATGACCGGGAAGCCCAACAGACCGGGGAAAGCCAGTCTATGAGCCTTCTACAGCCTTACTACACGGTACAGAAGATTATTCGAGCCAAATAAGGAGAAGTGCCTAGATGGCTGTTTTCACGGACTCAATCACCAAGACAGCGATCGACCTCGCGACACTGACGGATCGGGACCTCGCGGAGCTACAGACGATGGCCGAGCGAGAGATCCACCGTCGATCGGTGATCGCTGAGTCTCCCGAGAAGCTCAAGTCGCTTTTCGAGGAGTACGAGGCCGCGGGAGGCTCTCGCGGCTTCTTGCTCGACAGGGTCGATCCGTCCCTGCGTGCTCCTGCTCCGTCGACCCTGCCTCCTGCGGTCGACGAGCCTCTCTAACCCCCCCCATCCCATCCCATCCAATCCCATCGGAAGAAGGAACATCACAGTGCTAAATCACGAAAACGAAGAGGAACGCGTCCGTCAAATGCCCGAATTCGGCGACGGACCCGCAGACCCGCAGCCCGAAACCACGGAGGCCTGACATGGCAGACGCAACAAAGGTACTAGACATCGCAGGTTCACAGGTAGGCTACAACCGATGGGACGATCCCGAGGCAGGCACTAAGTATGGCCGATGGTACGCCAAGAAGACTGGCTCAGCCTATTTCGGCACGTCAGGAGTGTCTTTCTGCGCGATGGGCGTCTCGTGGGTCCTCGACCAAGCAGGCACCAGCCTCCTCGGCGACGGGCGTATCTACGCCTATGTACCGTGGATGGTACGAGATGCCTCGCAGATGGGGCGTCTAGTCGGCTTCTACGACATCCAGCCCGGCGACGTCCTCTGCTTCGACTGGGATGATGACGGCCTCGCCGATCACACGGGCTTCGCTGACTACCGCTCCGGCGAATACGTACACACCACCGAATTTAACACCGCTAATGGCGCGGGCTCACAATCCAACGGCGGCGGAGTCTACCGCCGCATACGCGCCCACGACGGTATCTGCGCGGTCATCCGCCCGGCATACGCTCCCGCACCTGCAGGAAACGGAAGCATCACAGTCGACGGATACTGGGGCGAAGACACGACACGGAAACTGCAGGAGATTCTGGGCACGACCGTCGACGGCATCGTCTCCAGCCAAGACGAGGACTATAAGGATGGCAATCCCGGCCTCACAACCGGCTGGGAATGGGTCTCCCTCCCCGAGGGCAGCGCAGTCATCGAAGCACTCCAAGCCACGCTAGGCGTCGAGCAGGACGGAATCTTCGGACCCGAGACAATCCACGCGCTCGAAGCCCATTACGGCTTTGACCCTGACGAAGGCCTCGACGCTCCCTCAAACACCGTCCGCGCACTCCAGCAGACCCTCAACAACGACGCAATCTAAGGAGACCGAGATGACACCCGAAATCATCACACTCGCATCAATCCCCGCAATCCTCGCACTCACCAACCTCGCCAAATCCCTCGGGCTCTCAGGCAAGATTTCTGCCCTCCTCGCTGTCGTCCTCGGCATCGCGCTCGCGGTCGGGCAGTATGAGCTTGCAGCGTATGGATGGTATCAAGCGGCAGCGCAGGGCATGATTCTCGGTCTCTCCGCTGCGGGCCTGTACGACGTCTCGAAGCTGCGAATCACCGGCTCGGACTCGTATGAGCCTATGCATCGTGCTGAATCGCGGTGAGGCGTAATTGCTACCATCGGCGATTAGCGACTTTCTCAGTGCGGATCTCGTCGAGACGCTCTCCTCCCTCCTAGTGATGGGGATCGGCGTCGTGATCGCTTATCTGAAGGTCGTGCAAAGCAAGATTAATAGTCAGCTGAGGGATCTCCACAGGGGGGTCTCTAAGGTGGGGTCGGTAGTCGAATCCGTCAAAGATCAGACCCATAATGATCACTCGACGAATCTGCGCGACGATATCGACGCTCTTGGCGGGAAGCTGGATGACGTCAGCGAGCTTCTCTCTGATGTGGCTCACACCCAGCAGCTGCAAGGTCAAGAGATCAGCGCTCACGGTAAGGTCCTCGCGCAGCTGCAGGCTGCGCAGCAGCAGGATCGTGCCGAACATATCGCGCTAGACGCGCACGCTCACGATGAACATGAGCGGATCTGGCAGGAGCTTGATCGTCTCAAGAAAAAGCTCTGAGCGACGAAACAGCCCTCTATCTCCGAGAAATCGGGGGTAGAGGGCGTTTTTTCGTTTGCTCAGGAGAAAATATTCTCTGAGAGGTCTATTTTCGATAAAAAATATCGATTTCGGCCCGCTCAGAAGTTCGCGCCATACGCGCGCAGGTTGAGACAAGCATTGACTGCCAGGGCGTAGCGGAGAATAGTGTCGAGGCGAGGGTTTGCGTCGTAGTGCTCAAACTCTGCGACAGTAGGTTGGGTGACGCCGATACGCTCGGCGACATCTTTTTGCGTAAGACCACTTTGTTTACGCAGATTGACAAGGGTGCGTAAAAAGTTCTCACGCTCGTCATGTAGCTGAAGCGCGAGGGCTTCAAGCGATTCGAGGTCTAGATTCTCGACCGTCATAGGGAATACCCTATATTTGTTCGTCGAATAGATCAAGGTAGTTTGTCTGAGAGGTCTATTCTCGATAAAAAATATCGATTTCGACACACTCAGCAGTACGCGGAATCCGTGAGTGCGGCGCCCCCGATGCGCCCCCAAGTTTTTATCTGAGTGTGTTTGTGCAGGTCAGATAGGGTAGTGGTGCGTTTCCCCCATCCTCCGCAGTTGAGCCCGGATTCTTTGTGAATCCGGGCTTCTTGTTGGTTTTGAGGAGCCTAGTAAACGGAATAGATCAGAATGGTGGTGTGGGAACTCTCTGCTCCCACACCACCATTTGGTAACTTGAACAGCTACCACTGGGGTTGCATCAATATTCTTAATAGCTCAGCCGGTATTCCAAAGCGATCCTGTTTTACTGCCACCTTCGAGCTGCCTCGCGAATTGCATCAACGTGAAGATAGATGTCTTCAACGGCAGAGATGTCTACACGCGTTTCATTCTTGTCGTCATCAAGGAATACGAGGTACTTATTTCGTCCGTTGAAGTAACAGCGCAAGATTGGGCGCCGGTTATTGTCATCTACGAGCACGGAGAAGTAACTCTTAGCATCGCGCCATGCAATGCGCTCGGGAGGCAGCTCCGCACAGGCAATTGCTTTAACAATATAGAATGCCGCGAGCTCATCTTCGGTGGTTTCAATGTCAGAAGAGGCTCGTGTTGGTGCCTCGTTTGATTCAGGGTCTGTAGCAATTTCAAAGGAGTTTGTCATTGCTGAGGGAATCACGGTATTACTGTCAGCTCCCAGAGCGTTCTTGAGACGATCATTAACGCGTTCCGCGAGAAACTGGTTCATTGCTTTACTGGTCAGAGGAATAAACTTCTCGAGAGCAGGTTGAGTGAGACGGCCACTGTACACACGAGATGCGAAAAGGCGGATGAAATCACTAGATGGCTCCCTGAACTCTGCCGCAATTTCGCGTTTGATTGCTCCGACGTACTTCAGTTCTTCTGCCGCGCTCATAATTGAGTCGAGGTCAAACTGATCTTTGGTGAGCTTCCGCAGCTCAGGAAGAAGAGTTTCGTCAATATCGGCAAGATCCAAAACGAGGAATGGCTTTTCGTCCATCTTGTTTGGCTGCTCAAGATCTGTGTAGAAATTGTATTGCCGTCCATTCGTAAGGATTGCAATCCTCGCGTTTGTTACCGAGAAATAGCGGAACAGTTGTCCTGCATGTGAGGGTGTGAGATCGCCGCTGATTTTCTTGCACTCGATAAGCATTCGGACAGTTCCCGCGCCCATGATTGCGTAATCGACTTTTTCGCCGCGCTTGACTCCGATATCGGCGGTGTATTCAGGAATGACCTCTTGAGGATCAAAAATGTCGTAGCCAAGAACTGTGGAGATAAATGGGAGGATGAACGCAGTCTTTGTCGCTTCCTCGGTTTCCGTTTGTTCCCAGTTCGTTACAACGCGAGAAGCGAGGAGCGAAAGCGAGTCTTCAAATGTCATGATGCGCGCCTTTACGAATTGATCATCTAGCTAGGCAGATTTGTCTGCCTAGCTAGATGATACAACTCACATAAAATATCCTGAAAATCGGCTCCTAATAAGCTGATTTACTTGGCGGCGGTTCAAGGTGCCCTCATTGTTGTAATGATAACGTTGGTCGACAGATCTTTGGTCCTTCGTGAGCCATAGCGCTGGTTCACACTTCTCTGGGTCGCCGCGTGCGCCTTGCTCTGTGTAAACTGTTCCCGGATCCTCCGTGTGACGGTATCATCCGAACCTCCCCAGGGCAGGAATGCAGCAAGGATAAGGGTGCGCTGCCGGGTACGCGGGGGATTCTTTTTTACCCGGGTACTCATGGATTGCGAAATCTGCGCTGTGTAAGTGCGCACATGTGGTTGTGGCAGCCTATCTGAACCATCAAATAAGACTTTTAATTTTGGCTTCTTAGAAGCCAATTTGTTCACCTTGAAAACTTGCCTATGTACGCAGCTCAATACTTATTTTCGATACAAAAATGAATCTCTATATACGGCTTCGCTCTTAACAAATAGACTTGCCCTGACCCATCTCTACTTTCAACAGGAGAACACAGTGCATAACGTCGGTTCGCGCTCCCTGTGGCGTCGCGCCGGTCAGATTCTGTCCATCTTGATCGTCGCAACCCTCGTGGTCTTTGGACTGGGAAATACCCCCAGCCGCGCCGCAACTCCCGTCCTCAACGTCAGCATCACCCCGGAAAAGACTTCATACAACTCCGGCGATACTCAGAAATACACCGTCTCTTGGTCGTGTACTTCGCTGACCGAGGACTGTGTGGACTCTGTCATTAAGGTGCGTATCCCTCACGCTGTTAACCAGAGTGGTGACGCTGTGGATAAGGCAGTGGCGGCAAACCTTGCGGCAACTGCCACTTCAGGAACACCTGCAGTCAGTGCCAACCTCACTCAGGGAACGGCTACAACCGACGCCTACGTTACCTACAACATGGGACGCATTCCGGCGGGTAACTCCTATCAGGCCGTGATCACCTTCGAGATGCCGAATAGCTACACGCCCGATCAGTCGACCGTTTCTCCCGAGGTCTCATTCACTTCGGGTGAGACGACCGTGACCGACGACACGAAGGTGACGAACCATGCCGAAACTACTCTTGGTCTGACCAAGAAGAAGCCCACCGCCATTGGTCCAAAGGGAAGCAATGTTACCTATTCGCTGACACCGACGATTTCCTCTGGAACGCTCGGCCCGAATCGAGGCAAGCTCGCCATGACCAATGTGAAGCTTGTCGACAAGCTTCCCTCATGCGCAACCTACGTCAGCACTACTTCCCAGGGCTCAACCGATGGATCCGAGTTCACTGGAGTAGAACCGACCTACGACGCAGCGACGCACTCATTGACTTGGAACCTTGGAACTCTGCGACCCAATGTCGTCGACCTCCAACTCAATGTCACTCTGAACTATCCAACGAGCTGCGCAGATAACACGGTTACGAACACCGCAACCGTTACGGGTAGCCCCTACGGTGATCCCACGAAGACCGCATCCGCTAATTCCTCGGTCTCACACGATTTTGCGGACAAGGTCTCTTATGGTGGTACCTTCTCCAAGAATGCACTGCAGCAGTTCAAGCGCGGTCAAAACGGCATGTGGTTGTACTGGTACAACAACACCTCAAACATGCCGGTTGTTCTGGAATACACCGACTACCTCAGTTGCGCCCTGACCTCGCCAACTGATGGATCAACAGACTGCGCTAACCCTCTGATGTTCGCTCGCGGGGCAGAGCTCAACACGACTTCTCCGGTCGAATTCACCTACTGGACCAACAAGGGCAACACGGGAACGCAAACCCTGACGGCCTCGAAGAAGTTTGACGCTTCAGGTCTGGCAAGCGACGAATACATCACGAAGTTCCACTACAAGCAGACTTTGAGCCCCTCAGAGAGCGGCCGTTTCATTGTCCAGGGTCAGATCAACGCAAAGACTCCGACAACCGAAGCTGGCGCCGACTACGTGCGGGCGGATACAAACTCCAATGCGTGGAAGGCCGGAACCGATCCCTCGTGGGTTCGCGTTCAGAACTGTGTCACCGACCTGTCGATGAAGTCCGAAGATGGAGCGCACACCATTGGTATCCCCGCGGATAACCTCTGTGACATCCTCCTGCTTGAAACCTCGCGTCCTTCGTACTACAACGCAAAGTCGACCATTGCGAACTCCCAGGCAGCCCCGGGACAGGAAGTAACCTTCTCAATCGTTGCCAACAACCGGACGATGTCTGCCCCGGCTCAGCCGATCATTGCTGACCTTCTTCCCTGTGGCATGACCTACGTTGAGAACTCGGTTTCAGGCGGACCCAAGGGTTACACCGCAACTGTTGATTCTTCGCGTTGGGTGACGGACGCAAGCGGATGTTCTCGCCAATTGGTGACCATCACGTGGCCCGGCTTCAAGGGAGTTGACGCAACAGGTGTCACCTTGCGCGGCCTTGTTACGAACAAGATGAAGCCCGGAACATACACGAACCAGGCATTCATCTCTCCGGCAGAGCGCGAATACCAGAACGCAGATCCCTGCTTCTACTCCGGCACCACCGATATCTACGACATCAATGCCAATGGCTCTGTCACCGATAAGGTCTGCCCCGTGACCTCAGGCATGAGTGTCAACGAACTGGCAGCCGCCGGTGTTGTCCTCGAAAGCCTCGGCTCGGTCCCCGGATCGGTGTACATGAAGTACAACGACGGCACCTCCCTCATTCGCCAGGGTGAAAACGGCACCTTCCGTATCACCCCGACCAACACCGGTAACGCCAACCTCTCGGATATGACCGTTTACGGCACCCTGCCGCACGTCGGCGACACGGCGGTTCGCACCAGCGCAAGCCGTAGTTCCGAGTGGGCACCCATCATGACCGGACCGATCCAGGTCCAGGCTGGCGATGGAATTGACCCCTCTCAGGTCACCATCGAGTACTCGACCTCATACAACCCCTGCCGCGGCGAGGTCATGGAACGCGGAAAGTCCAAGGCTGACGCTCCTGCGGGATGCGATAACAACTGGACCTCGAACCCGAGCTCGTGGAGCGACGTTAAGTCTTACCGCATCTATATCAACGGCAAGACCAACCCGATTGAGGGCGGCGCATCGATCCCTCTCATCGTCCCAATCAAGGCGCCTGATAACGCTGATGGCGTGGCCTACGAATCGGTTGCAATTGCAGCAACTCAGGCCTCCTCAAACCAAGCGGTCTTCCCCAGCGAACCCTTCAAGGTCGCTATCGCCTCGGCCTTTGACGTCGCGCTGAACAAGACTGTTACTTCCGACGCTTCGGCACTCTCGCCCGGCGATGAAGTAACCTTCCGCGTCGACGCCGGGAATACGGGTCAGGGACTCTCCGCGAACACCAAGGTTTTGGAGAAACTGCCTGACGGCGTCACCTTCGTGAAGTCCGAATCCTTCATGTGCCCCACCGGCTACGTGTCGGGAACCCCGGATGCGTGCGAGGCCGGCGCCGCTGCAGGCACCTACGATGTGAACAGTGGAGTGTGGACCGTCGGCGACCTGACCGCGGGAAGCCACGCCTCGCTGTACGTGACAGTTCGTTTGAACGACGGAACAGATGGCAAGACCATCACCAACAACGTTGAATTCAAGGATCTGCCTCCCTACGACGTGAACTTGAACAACAACAAGGCCTCGACGACCATCACCGTCAAGCACCGTCTCTCGGGCAAGGTGTACTTCGATAAGAATGACTCCTCGTCCTACACAGCCGGTGAAGAGGGCTTCAATGGTGTCACCGTGAACCTTGTGGACGCAGCCGGAGCAGTTGTTGCCACCACGACGACTGATGCAGATGGTAACTACTCCTTCACAGGGCTCAACGCGGGTACCTACACGGTGAAGGTCGTCAAGGATGGCCAACTCGTCAACCTGACCCAGACCGAGGACCCCGACGGCACAAAGGACAACGCCTCCGGTGCGATCACGCTTAACGCGGATAACCCGGTTCGTGAGAACGTCAATTTTGGGTACGTGAAGAAGCATGCAATCTCAGGCAACATCTACCTGGATGAAAACCGAGATCAGACGAAGAACGGTGAGGACGTCAACCTCTCGGGCGTGACGGTCACCCTGGTCGATGGCTCGGGCAATGTTGTCGCAATAACTACCACTGACGCCTCGGGAAATTACAACTTCCCCGGCCTGAGCGACGGTACCTACACCGTCAAGGTGGATACGACGGGTAAGCTGGCCGGCCTCGAACAGACCGAAGATCCCAGCGGCGCGAAGAACTCGCAGTCAATGCCCATTACCTTCACGCGTAATGATCCGGATGTCACCAATGTGAATTTCGGTTACGCGAAGGACTACTCGATCGCCGGTAATGTCTACCGCGATTCGAACCGTTCCGAATCTAAGGATGCAACTGAAACTGTCTTCCAGGGTGTCACCGTGAACCTGGTTGATGCTTCGGGCAATGTCGTTGCAACGACCACGACCGATGCGGATGGAAACTACTCCTTCTCCAAGTTGCCTGCAGGCGACTACACCGTGAAGGTTGTCAAGGATGGCGTCATCAAGGACATGGACCAGACTGAAGACCCTGACGGTACGAAGGACAGTGCCTCCGGCAAGATTTCGATCGGTGCGGACAACCCGACCCAGACTGGTGTGAACTTCGGATACATCGAGAACAACTCGATCAGCGGCACGATCTTCCGTGACGAGGCCCGTAACGGCGTTAAGGATCCCAGTGATCCCCGTTTCCCCTCGGTCAAGGTGACCTTGCTCGATGAGAACGGAAACGTCGTGGCGACCACGACCACGGATTCGAATGGCGCATACAAGTTCTCGCACCTGCCCGATGGCAAGTACCGCGTGAAGGTTGATACGACCGGTATCTTGAACGGCCTGGAGCAGACTCTTGATCCCGATACGCTCAAGGATTCTCAGTCCGAGCTTATTGAGCTTGGGGAGTCAAACCCGATCGTTGAGAACGTCGACTTCGGATACATGGAGAAGGAAGTTCCTGCGGCTCCGCAGCCTCCGCAGCCTCCGCAGCCTTCGAAGCAGCCGACCCCGAAGACTCCCGGTTCTCAGTTGGCACGTACGGGTGCCGAGGCCGGAGTCCTGAGTGCGGGGCTTGCCGCACTCATCGTGGGCGGTGCGCTCCTTGCACTTCGTCGCCGAGGCCGCATCTCCTAATGCGCGTCGCCGCCGCTGAGTCGGTGGCGTAGACGTGAGTGAGTGGAGGTCCAAGTGGGAAACTGCTTGGGCCTCCACTTTTATGATTTTCGCTGTGTTCTTGCGGCTTGTGGTGAAAACAGGACGCAAATGAGCGTGCGGGGCCGTAAAGTTCAAGTGTGACGACAGCTCTTTATCGCCGGTACAGGCCCGATACCTTTGAACAGGTCATCGGCCAGGAACACGTGACCAAACCCCTCCAGGCAGCTCTGCGTGCCCACAGGGTGAATCATGCGTACTTATTTTCTGGTCCGCGCGGGTGTGGAAAGACGACCTCTGCGCGTATTTTGGCGCGTTGCCTGAACTGCGCTGAAGGTCCAACGGATACGCCTTGCGGTCAATGCGAGTCCTGTCGTGAACTGGCAACCGGTGGCCCGGGTTCACTCGACGTTGTTGAAATCGACGCCGCCTCGCACGGTGGTGTGGATGACGCGCGTGACCTACGTGAGCGCGCCACTTTTGCACCGGTGCGTGACCGCTACAAGGTCTTCATCATCGACGAAGCCCACATGGTCAGCCCCCAGGGCTTTAATGCCCTGCTTAAGCTCGTGGAAGAGCCGCCCGAGCACGTGAAGTTTATCTTTGCGACGACGGAACCCGAGCGCGTCATTGGAACCATCCGCTCCCGTACGCATCACTATCCCTTCCGCTTGGTTCCACCGGATATTTTGGAACCCTACCTGCAGACTCTGTGCGATGAGGAGCATATTCGCGTCGGTGAAGGTGTCCTTTCCCTGGTCATCCGCGCCGGTGGCGGTTCTGTGCGTGACTCTCTGTCGGTCTTGGACCAGTTGATGGCCGGGGCAATCGATGGCGAGATCGCATATAAGACCGCCGTTGCTCTCTTGGGTTACACGGATACTGCGCTTTTGGATGAGACTGTAGATGCTCTTGCAGGGGGTGACGGCGGTGCTGCGTATCGCGTGATCGAAAAAATGGTGTCTTCGGGTCATGACCCGCGTCGTTTTGTCGAAGATTTCTTGCAGCGCTTGCGCGATCTGTTGATTATTGCCGTCGCGGGTGATGGCGCCAACGATGTGTTGGTGGGTACGCCTCACGATCAGTTTGAACGTATGAGCGTCCAGGCAAAGAACTGGGGCACGCAGGCCTTGTCGCGCGCTGCTGACCTCACTGACGAGGCCCTTCGCTCCATGACTGGCGCGACCTCACCTAGGCTGCAGCTTGAGTTGCTCATCGGCCGAATCTTGGTGCCCGGTGGAGGCGTTGATGTCACTGCTGGTGCCTATGGGGTAGCACCCGCAGCGGTCGCTGGCCCGATGGCGGGTACCCCGGGACCGCTCTCTGGTGGAGTCGGCTTGGTTGGGGGCGGTGCTCCTGCCGAGGCCCCGGCTGGCTCGGGTTCATTTGGTGCTCGTCAGGCGCGTGAGGCTCTTGCACGTAAGAAAGCCCAGAAGAGCGGAGACCACCAGGGTGCCTCGGTGGCGCCAGAAGCTTCCGCCGATGGTCGCACTGATTCGCCTCGACAGGCAGAACATGCACCCCAGTCTCAGCCCTCATCTGGCGACTGGGAGGTCACTCGCCCTGCTGCTCATAGCGATGCACCTGCCCAGCACAGCGCTCCTGTTGATACTCCCGCTGCTGCACCCGTGCAGGTTTCACACTCTGCTGCTGCACCCAATGCGGATCTTGTGCGGCAGCGCTGGGGAGATGTTGTTGAGCGTTTGGCTACGCACAGCAGGGTTGTGTGGAGTTTGCTGTCTCAAAATGGGCAATTGGGTGCCGTTGACGGAGATCAATTGGTCATCCTCTTCCCCAGCCAAGGAATGGTCGCAAGCTTTACAAACGGAGGACGCGCGCAGATCGTGGAGGACACGATCTATGACGTCTTGGGTGTTCGTTTGCACGTCAGTGCACAGGTGGGGCAATCCGGCGGTGGGCCGGCAGTTTCAACGCCTTCTGCCAATGCACACTCCAGCGCGGCTCCTGTGCAGAGCTTCCCAGCGCAGGCCGCCCCTCTTCACTCCACGGCCGCTCAGGCTTCACCTGCTCAAGAATCGCACCCCTCTGGGCTGGACAGCTCAGATGCGTCGGCGCACGAAGCCGCACCGGCACCGGAATTCCATGTTCCGGCGGAACCGATCGATGCCTCGAAAACCTATGATCCACAGGCACCAGAATCTTACGATTGGCATACTCAGGCGCCGCCCCCTTTTGATCCGGGGGATCAGGTTGAAGAGGTAGAGCAGGATTCGCAGGAAGTACCTGCTCCGTCACCTGAACCTGATGATGAACCAGAGGATGAGCCTGTCGCGACTTCAGGTTGGAGTGAAACTGTCGTTCAGCCTCCAAGTTTTGACCCGCGTGAAGAAGAGTCAGCTCCTGAAGTTCCAAACTTCGCTGAAGTTACGCCCCTTCCTTCGCAGCGTTTTGCGCGTATGGAAGATGACGACGCACCTTCAACTGATGCGAGCGAGGAAGAAGCAGCAGCAGCCTCAGCAGACGCCTCGGCAGAGGAAGAAGCGCAGGAAATTCCCGCAACTCCCAGCGTTTCTGCGGCAGAGGACGACAGTGCCAGCATCGATGATCAGGATATGTCCGAATCGAACCTCTTTGGAATTCCAGCAGTTTTGGACATTTTGGGCGGAACCATCATCGAACAAAAGACTGACGACCAGGGCGGGTGGTGACGCATGTACGAAGGAGCTCTTCAAGACCTCATCGATGAATTGGGACAACTTCCCGGAGTGGGGCCAAAGAGCGCGCAGCGTATGGCTTTGCACCTTCTCGAGGCCGAGCCCGAGGATGTCGAGCGTCTGACCACTGCGATCAATGCGGTCCGTCATCAGGTCAAGCACTGTGTTGTTTGCGGGAACCTCACCGAAGATGATGAATGCTCGATCTGTCGTGATCCGCGGCGTGATCCCAGCGTGATCTGTGTTGTCCAAGAACCCAAGGACATCCAGGCCATTGAGAACTCGCGGGTATTCCGCGGACGCTACCACGTTTTGGGCGGTGCCATTGATCCCATCCACGGGATTGGCCCCGATCAGCTCAGTATTCGTCAGCTTCTGGGACGCCTGTCAGATGGTGTTGTTCAAGAGGTCATCATCGCGACAAACCCGAATATTGAAGGTGAGGCAACCGCCTCGTACCTAGCACGCACCCTTTCGACAATTGGTGTGACGACAACGCGACTCGCCATGGGACTTCCCGTGGGCGGCGATTTGGAATATGCGGATTCCATTACCCTGGGACGGGCAATGGAAGGCCGGCGCAATATGTCCTGAATTTCCACGGAAATTATGAAAGGATCGCGACGTGAGTACATCAGCGTCCAGCTTTATTCGCCCCGATGGGACGCCCGCGCGCATTCTTGTCGTCGACGATGAATCCGTCCTCGCTGAACTTTTGGGGTCGGCCTTGAGACATCAGGGCTGGGAGACAAAAACCGCAGCAAACGGTTGGGAAGCACTGGATAAGGCCGATACTTTTGACCCCGATGTCGTCGTCTTGGATATCCAGATGCCCGGACTGGATGGAATGGAAACCTTGGAACGCCTGCGCAAGCGCAAGCCCCACCTTCCTGTCCTGTTCTTGACGGCGCGTGACGCCGTTGCCGACCGCGTTGCTGGACTGCGTGCAGGTGCAGATGACTACGTCACTAAGCCTTTTGACCTCGATGAAGTCACTGCGCGTATTGATGCACTGCTTCGCCGATCTGGGATGGCTTCGGTCACCGCTGAACGTGTTCTGACCGTTGGCGACCTGACCTTGGACGAAGACTCTCACGATGTTGCGCGCGGCGGTGAAGCAATTACGCTCACCAACACTGAATTCGAGCTGCTGCGCTACTTCATGGAAAACCCAAATGTTGTCTTGTCGAAGTCGCAGATCCTCGATCGCGTGTGGTCCTACGATTTTGGCGGTCAGGCGAATATCGTTGAGCTCTACATTTCGTATTTGCGTAAGAAGATTGACGCTGGGCGCGAACCCATGATTCACACGGTCAGGGGAGCCGGTTATATCCTCAGGCCCGCCTCGTAGGAGCATCGATGACAGCCTCTGCCCCCCAAGGTGCGTCATCAAGCGGTGCGCGTCGGAAGCGTTCACGCCTGTTGACAGTGCGTTTGAGCCGTTTTCTTGCGGCTGCCGTCGCCATCGCTCTGGTGACAATGCTTGCCGCCTCGGCGCTTGCAATGCATTCGTGGATGACTTCCAAGATCGATAGCTCGCTCGAATCCATGCTCAGCAGGCTTGAAAAGAACGCAGAGCTCAGTTTGCAACAACCTGTTCCTCCGCCCCCGCCTCCGACGGCCGGGTCACAGGATGATCACGATGATCACCACGGTCCATCGCAGTCGAAATCCCCAAGTTCCTCCGCCTCGCCAAGTGAACACGGCCCGCGCGGCTTGCGAGGCCCAGGTTCTTCAGAAGGCCAGTTGCAGCTCATCAAAGACAATGATGAGATCGTTTCGGGTGTCGTCAAGCAATTTGATGTGGTGGAGCTCGATAGTGCTGCTCAGCAGCAGATTCTCTCCTTGCGCTGTGATGGACACGGACACAATGTCAGCTTGCCGAATTTAGGTACTTTCAGGATCATGTGCGCTCAATCAGAGTCGCGGACACTGGTCGTTGGTCTGTCTTTGGCAGCCAATAACTCGACGCTGATTATGTTGGTGGCTCTTGAAGGCCTCATCGCTTTGGTCGTGATCGCCGGCGCAACTTTCATCGGTCGCAAGTGGATCCGCAGGGAAATGCTTCCTTTGGGCGAGGTAGCGGCAACCGCGCGGAATATCGGTTCCCAAGATCTGATCGCCGCACCGACTGTTGACACTTTTGATCGCGTTGATAGCTCCATTGCCCAACCCGGGGATGAAGTTGGCGATGTCGGTTTCGCGTTGAATACCATGATCGACAATGTTGAAACTGCGCTTCAGGCCCGCGCGGAATCCGAGCAGCGCCTGCGTCAATTCGTCGCCGATGCCTCGCACGAACTCCGAACTCCTTTGGCATCAATTCAGGGTTACACGCAGCTTCTTCAACGAGGGGCAACAGACCAAGAGCTCGCGCTTTCGCGAATTGCGTCTGAGTCCGCGCGTATGTCCGGTCTGGTTGAGGATCTTCTGCTGTTGGCTCGCCTTGATGCGGGACGTGAGCTGGCCAGTGATCCGGTCGACGTGATCCCATTGGCTATCGACGCAGTGTCAGACGCCCATGCAGCAGGTCCGGATCATCAGTGGAGCTTGGACCTTCCCGAAATTGATGACGAGGCCGATTCCTGCACTTCCTGCACCGTGCTGGGTGATGAGTCTGCGCTTCGCCAGGTCTTCGCAAACCTGGTCAATAACGCGAGGATCCACACTCCCGCTGGCACTCACGTCAAAGTTGGAGTGCAAACGATCGCCGGTACCGCATCGACGCCGGGGTTTGTTCGCCTGAGCGTTGCCGATGATGGACCGGGAATTGCACCCGAGCTGCGTGCGACTGTCTTTGATCGCTTCGTCCGAGGCGACACTTCGCGCTCACGTCAGGGGAAGGGATCCTCGGGGCTGGGCCTGTCGATCGTTTCCTCGATTGCCGAGGCCTTGGGTGGCCGAGTGGATGTCGATACCTTATGCGAAGGAGAAGGTCAGCCCGGCGAACACGGAACGACCTTCTCGGTGATCCTGCCTGCGATGGAATTGTGACCTGCACAATTTATAAGAAAAGCGAATGACAGAATGGCATAAATTCGGTATTCTGAAGTTAATCGTTCAGCCCGCCTCAACCGATATGGTTGAGAGTGGGCTGGATCTTTATCTGCGAATGACGAGGATGTCTTCGATGTCAAAGGAACTTAAGCCGGCAACGACGATTAGCGAACAGATAAAGACATTACGCGAACGGGGTTAAAGGACGAAAAGAGTTGGTCTGAGCCCGACCTTTCGGCTTTGTGGTGCG
>OCPI01000245.1_pt1 | contig 26863 bp, 28 predicted proteins | sample 1476291 | NCBI WGS metagenome assembly OCPI01 (sample SAMEA2580054, study PRJEB22360) | human gut metagenome | reverse complement strand
CAGAGGACGACGGTGGCGCGACTGGCCAAGCTGACGCGGAACCTGCTGATCGTTAAAGGATTTTATTTTCGTTAAGCGGAAAGTGAAAGAAATGATGCAATGAGGGGAAAAATCTATTCAATATTTAACAATCACTTATGGTTACTATGAGTCTGTATGGCCCTTATCCCTGTCGCGCTTTATTGAAATGATAACCATTCTCATATTAACATATACCGTATTGATCAACTCTCCTGAATCTGGCTATGTCACCTTCATCCGCCATCGCCTCTCCGCTGACGCTTGCCTCGCTCTATAGCGACCATCATGGCTGGCTGAAAAAATGGCTTACCCATAAGCTGCAATCCGCTTATGATGCCGACGACGTAGCGCAGGACACCTTTGTCCGAATTATGGCCGGCGAGTCGCTGTTGACGATTCGCGATCCAAAATCTTTTCTCTGCACGATTGCTAAACGGGTGATGATCGACCTGTTCCGCCGCAACGCCCTGGAACGCGCCTGGCTCGACATGCTCTCTCAGCTACCGCCAGAGCTCTCTCCCTCACCGGAGCTACGGCAGAGCCAGCTCGAACTGTTACAGCAGATTGATGCCATGCTGGACGGGCTTAACGCAAAAGCCCGGGAAGCGTTTATGCTCTCGCAGCTTGAAGGGCTGGCCTACGCCGATATCGCCAGCCGCCTGGCGGTTTCCGTCAGTTCGGTTAAGAAATATATCGCGAAAGCTACCGAGCACTGCCTGCTGTTCCGTCTGGAGAATGGCCTGTGAAACCGACGCTAAGCGAATCCCGTCGTCAGGCGCTGCGTTCCGCCTCGCACTGGTACGCGGTCCTCAGCGATGGGCGCGTGAGTCCGCAGCAGGAGGCCCGCTGGCAGCAGTGGTATGAGCAAAACAACGAAAATCAGTGGGCGTGGCAGCAGGTAGAAAACCTGCGTCAGCAGATGGGGCAACTGCCCGGCGGGCTGGCCAGCCGTGCTCTTCACGATAGCCGCCTGGCGCGTCGCCACGTGCTGAAAGGGCTGATGCTTTTGCTGGCGGCCGGAGGCAGCTGGCGGCTCTGGGAGTCCGAGCTGGCGGAGGGCCTGCGCGCCGACTACCGGACGGCGAAAAGGATATCTCGCCCGCAGCGGCTTGCCGACGGTTCGCTGCTGACGCTGAATAGCGAAAGTGCCGCCGACGTCCGTTTTGACGCGCGGCAGCGCATGGTTCATTTACGCTACGGCGAAATCGCCATCAGGACCGCTCACGACAGCCGGCAGCGGCCTTTTCGGGTGCAAACGCGGGAAGGCACTCTCACCGCGCTCGGGACCGAATTCACCGTCCGTCAGTTTGCCGGCGGCACCCGGCTGGCGGTACAGCAGCATGCCGTAGAAGTGGTTTTACCGTCCGGCAGCGCCCAACGCGTTAACGCCGGGGAAAGCCTGTGGTTTACCCGCGATCGCTTCGCCGCCCTGGTTAAGCTCAACGGCGGCGAGGATAGCTGGACCCGGGGCGTACTGACCTTCCGCGACGCCCCGCTGAGCGAGGTAGTCGAAACCCTCGCCCGCTATCGCTCCGGGGTGCTGCGCTGCGATCCAGCCGTGGCCGATTTACGCCTGAGCGGCACCTTCCCGCTGGGCGATTCTGATGCCATTCTGCAGGTTATCGCGCAAACGCTGCCGATTACGTTGCGGTCTGTCACCCGCTACTGGGTCACGCTCGTTCCGGCCTGAGAAAAAAAATCGAAAAAATTCTCATTATCCATTATCCCTTTTCCCCTGCTCGTTCGACTTATCTGATGAATATAACCAAAACGATGGTGGAGAAGAGATGACGCCTTTACGCGTTTTACGCAAACCGATGCCTCTGGTGATGGCAATCCGTTTAAGCCTGCTGCCGCTAGCGGGGCTGGCTGCCGCGCCGGTATTCGCCGCCGCGCAGTATGATATTGCCGCCGGGGAGTTAGACCACGCCCTGAACCAATATGCCGCCCGCAGCGGTATCACGCTTTCCGCCGACGCCAGCCTGACGCGCGGCAAGCATAGCCCGGGCCTGCACGGCAGCTTTGAAACCGAAGAGGGTTTACGCAGGCTGCTGCACGGCAGCGGATTACGGCTCAAGCCGCTGGGCAAGAACGTCTGGACCCTGGAGCTGGAGCCCGCGTCCGTGACTGCAGAATCCACCCTCACCGTCGTCGGGGACTGGCTTGGCGAAGCGCGCGAAAATGATGTCTTTGAGCACGCCGGCGCCCGCGACGTGATCCGTCGGGAGGATTTCGCCAAAACCGGCGCCGCCACGATGCGCGAAGTGCTGAACCGGATCCCCGGCGTCAACGCGCCGGAAAATACCGGCACCGGCAGTCACGACCTGGCGATGAACTTCGGTATTCGTGGCCTCAACCCGCGGCTTGCCAGCCGTTCCACGGTGCTGATGGACGGTATCCCGGTTCCCTTTGCCCCCTACGGCCAGCCGCAGCTTTCGCTGGCGCCGGTCTCGCTCGGCAATATGGACGCCATCGATGTCGTGCGCGGCGGCGGCGCGGTGCGCTACGGGCCGCAGAGCGTCGGCGGCGTGGTGAACTTCGTCACCCGCGCCATCCCCGAGGATTTTGGCATTCAGGGCGGCATTGAAGGGCAGCTCAGCCCCACCTCTTCGCAAAACAACCCGAAAGAGACGCATAACCTCGCGATCGGCGGCACGGCGGACAACGGTTTCGGATCCGCCCTGCTTTACTCCGGCACCCGGGGCAGCGACTGGCGCGAACACAGCGCCACGCGGATTGATGATGTGATGCTGAAAAGCAAATACGCGCCCAACGAAGTCCATACCTTTAACAGCCTGCTGCAATACTATGACGGCGAAGCCGATATGCCCGGCGGCCTCTCCCGCGCCGACTACAACGCCGACCGCTGGCAGTCCACGCGTCCTTATGACCGCTTTTGGGGGCGCCGCCAGCTCGCCAGCCTCGGCTACCAGTACCAGCCGGATGCGCAGCATAAATTTAATATTCAGGGGTTCTATACCCATACCCTGCGCAGCGGCTACCTAGAACAGGGTAAGCGCATTACCCTCTCCCCGCGCGAATATTGGGTCCGCGGCATCGAGCCGCGCTACAGCCAAAGCTTTATGATCGGCCCATCCGCCCACGAAGTCGGCGTCGGCTATCGCTACGTCAACGAATCGACCCACGAGATGCGTTACTACACCGCGACCACCAGCGGCGAGCTGCCCAGCACCGCCAGCCCGTACGATCGCGATACCCGTTCCGGCACCGAAGCCCACGCCTGGTATATCGACGATCGCGTGGATATCGGCAACTGGACGATTACGCCAGGTATGCGCTTTGAGCACATTGAGTCTTATCAGGACAATAATCTGCTCGGCACCCGCGAACGGGTCAGCTATAACGCCCCGCTCCCGGCGCTGAATGTTCTTTATCACCTCACCGACAGCTGGAATCTTTATGCCAACACAGAAGGCTCATTCGGCACCGTACAGTACAGCCAGATTGGCAAGGCTGTGCAAAGCGGCAATGTGGAACCGGAAAAAGCGAGAACCTGGGAAGTCGGCACCCGCTACGACGACGGCGCGCTGACCGCAGAGATGGGGCTGTTCCTGATTAACTTCAACAATCAGTACGATTCCAACCAGACCAATGACACGGTCACCGCCCGTGGTAAAACGCGTCATAGCGGCCTGGAAGCGCAAACCCGTTACGCCCTCGGCGAGCTTTCACCCGCGCTTGATAATCTCTCTGTCTACGCCAGCTATGCGTACGTCAATGCTGAAATCCGCGAGAAAGGCGACACCTACGGTAACCAGGTTCCCTTCTCGCCGAAGCACAAAGGCACCTTTGGTGTCGATTACAAGCCCGGCAGCTGGACGTTTAACCTCAACGGCGACTTCCAGTCGAGCCAGTTTGCCGATAACGCCAATACCGTTGCCGAAAGCGCCGATGGCAGCACCGGCCGCATTCCCGGCTATATGCTGTGGGGCGCTCGCGTAGCCTATGACTTTGGCCCGCAGATGGCCAATCTCAACCTCGCGCTGGGGGTGAAAAACATCTTCGACCATGCGTATTACACCCGCTCGTACGACGATAACAACAAAGGGCTTTACGCCGGTCAGCCGCGCACGCTGTACCTGCAAGGATCAATGAAGTTCTGATGATAGAGCGTTGCCGGACAGCGCTATTCGCGCCCTGTCCGGCAAGCTGGAGTGAATAATGTTTAGCCTTGTTCGTCTGTGTATTTTCAGCCTGCTGTTTCTGGCGGGCCCGCTCTTTGCCGCCACCGTACAGGATGAGCGCGGTCGCTTTACGCTTGATAAAACGCCGCAGCGCATCGTCGTGCTTGAACTCTCCTTTGTCGACGCGCTGGCGGCGGTTGACGTTAGCCCGACAGGCGTGGCCGATGACAACGATCCGTCGCGTATTCTGGCGGACGTACGCGCACGTCTGAAGCCCTGGCAGTCGGTGGGCACCCGCGCCCAGCCTTCACTGGAGGCCATCAGCGCGCTGCATCCCGATCTGATCGTCGCCGATAGCAGTCGCCATGCCGGAATTTACGCCGCCCTGAGGCAGATTGCCCCGGTGCTGCTGTTGAAATCGCGCAATGAAACCTGGGAGGAGAACCTGCAGTCAGCGGCGATTATCGGCAAAGTAGTGGGTAAGGATAAGGAGATGCAGCAGCGTCTGGCGCTGCATCGGCAAAAAATGGCGGCGTTTTCCCGACAGCTGCCGGCTGGCGCCAGCGTGCTGTTTGGCACCTCCCGCGAACAGCAGTTTAATCTTCACTCAACGCAAACTTTTACCGGCAGCGTGCTGACGGCGCTTGGCCTGAAAGTTCCGCCGCCGAGCGGCGGCGCGCCGATGGCGGCGATAAATTTCGAACAGCTGCTGGCCCTGAATCCGCAATGGCTGCTGGTCGCTCATTACCGTAGTGAAAGTATCGTGAAAAAATGGCAGCAGGACTCCCTGTGGCCAATGCTGCAGGCCGAGCAGAAAGGGCAGGTCGCCGCCGTCGACAGCAACAGCTGGGCGCGGATGCGCGGGATCTTCGCCGCCGAGCGTATTGCCAGCGATATGGTTAAAATTGTCCACCACCGGGCGGTTGATATCACGCCATGAAACCGTTCCGTCGCGCGTTTTTTATCTGGGGATGGCCGCTGCTGGCCCTCAGCGGCCTGTTCTGGCTGAGCCTGTTCTGCTATTCGCCCATCCCGATTTCGCCGCTCAACGCCCTTCACGCCCTGCTGGCGCCTGAGTCTCCTTCGCTTGCGGAGGCGCTGGTGCTTAATCTGCGCCTGCCCCGCAGCCTGGTGGCGGTAATGCTCGGCGCCTCGCTGGCAATGTCGGGGGCGTTATTACAAACGCTTACCCATAACCCGCTGGCATCGCCTTCACTGCTCGGCATTAATAGCGGCGCGGCGCTGGCGATGGCGCTGACCAGCGCACTCAGTCCGGCACCGCTGGCGGGCTTTTCGCTGGCGCTGATTGCCGCCTGCGGCGGCGGAATAAGCTGGCTGCTGGTGATGAGCGCCGGCGGCGGCTGGCGTCAACAGCAGGATCGCCAACGGTTGATCCTCGCCGGTATTGCTCTCTCGGCGCTATGCATGGCGTTGACCAGAATGACCCTGCTGCTGGCGGAAGATCGCGCCTGGGGCATTCTTACCTGGCTTGCGGGAGGCGTTTCCCACGTGCGCTGGGCCGAGTTCTGGCAGCTTTTCCCTTTTGTCGCGCTGATTACCCCCGGCGTATTCCTGCTGGCCAACGCGCTTAATCTGCTTAACGTCAGCGATACCTCCGCCCATTCGCTGGGGGTGAATTTGCCGCGCCTGCGCCTGCTTATCAACGCGGCCGCGTTGCTACTTACCGGCGCCAGCGTCAGCGTCGCCGGACCGATTGCCTTTGTTGGCCTGCTGGTCCCGCATCTGGCGCGTTTTTGGGCGGGTCACGATCATCGTACTTTTTTGCCGATCAGCGCCCTGCTGGGCGCCCTGTTTATGCTGCTGGCGGATATGCTCGCCAGAGCGTTGGCCTGGCCGGGTGAACTGCCCGCGGGCGCGGTGCTGGCGCTGGCGGGCGGGCCCTGTTTTGTCTGGCTGGTCAGGAGACGCGGGTGAAACAACGCATCGTGTTTTTATGGCTCGCGCTCACGCTGTTAACCCTGTTCTCGCTGCGGATGGGGGCGATCCCGCTGACGTGGCGAGCGCTGCTCAGCGGATGGCATGCGGACAGCGAGTATCACTACGTCCTTATGCAATATCGCCTGCCGCGCGTGGTGCTGGCGCTGATTATCGGCGCCGCGCTGGCGGTTTCCGGGGCGCTGGTTCAGGGTATTGTGCATAATCCGCTGGCCTCGCCGGACATTCTGGGCATTAACCACGGGGCGAACCTGACCTCGGTGGCGGCACTGTGGTTTTTACCGTCCCTGCCCCTGCCGTGGCTGCCGCTGCTGGCCTTTATCGGCGGAATGGTGGCGATGGTGATACCGCTCGCCCTTGCCGGTTTTTCTCGCCCAATGCGCCTGGCGCTGACCGGCATCGCGCTGTCGGCCTGCTGGGCCAGCGTGACCGACTACCTCTTACTGTCGCGGCCGCAGGAGATCAATAACGCGCTGCTGTGGCTGACCGGAAGCCTATGGGCCAGAGACGGCGCATTCGTCATCATCGTCCTGCCCCTGCTGGCGATTTTGCTGCCCTTAAGCTTCGCCCTCAGTCGCGATCTCGACCTGCTGGCGCTAGGCCATGAGCGCGCGGGAACGCTCGGCGTCAACGTACGCTGGCTTAACGGCTACGGCTTAACGCTGGCGGTGGCCCTCGCGTCGATCGGCGTCGCGGTCTGCGGTCCTGTCGCCTTTATCAGCCTTGTGGTGCCGCATCTTGTGCGTCGCCTCTTCGGCGGCCGCCATCGCCGTTTATTGCCGCTCTCTGCGCTCACGGGCGGACTGGTTCTGCTGCTCGCCGATCTGCTGGCGCGAACGCTGCATCCGCCGCTTGAGCTGCCGGCAGGCGTGCTGACGGCGATTATCGGCGCCCCCTGGTTTATCTGGCTTCTTGTGAGAATGCGTTAAATGGAACTGCGAATAGAAAAGCTAACCGCTGGCTATGGCGGCAAGCGCGTTATCAACAATCTCGATCTGACGCTACCGGGCGGTAAAATTACCGCGCTGCTGGGGCCAAACGGCTGCGGTAAATCAACGCTGCTGAAGTGTTTCTCTCGCCTCCTGACGCCCATCGCCGGCGAGGTCTGGCTCAATGATGTCCCCTTAAACCGCCTCTCCGCCCGTCAGCTGGCGCGGCGACTGGCGCTGCTGCCGCAGCAGCATCACGTTCCGGAAGGCGTCACCGTACGCGAGCTGGTCGGCTACGGCCGGAGTCCGTGGCTACCGCTGTGGGGGCGGCTTTCCGCGCAGGATCGACAGCAGGTCGACAGCGCGCTACAACGAACCGGCATCGCTGCGCTGGCGGAACGACCGCTGACCGCCCTTTCCGGCGGCCAGCGGCAGCGGGCTTTTCTGGCGCTGCTGCTGGCGCAGGACACGCCGCTGGTGCTGCTCGATGAGCCAACGACCTGGCTGGATATTCATCATCAGGTGGCGCTGATGACGCTGATGCGCGAGCTGCAGACGATGGGCAAAACCGTGGTCACCGTACTGCACGACCTGAACCAGGCCAGCCGCTACTGCGACCATCTGGTGGTGCTTGAAAGGGGCCAGGTGCAGGCTCAGGGCTTGGCGGAAACGGTACTGACGCCGGAGATGCTGCGGGAGATTTTTCACCTGGAGGCGGAGATTCACCCGGAGCCGGTGTCGCAGCGCCCGATGTGCGTGGTGAAATTACCAAGTTATGGCACAGAACATACCATAATCGTCTCAAACAGTGAGGCTTCTTCGTTACGGAGTGACTGATACCACAACCCTTTGTCATGATAGGCCAGTTGGGAAGCCGAGCGTTTTCTGGTGCCCTTTCGGCGGTGGATCCAAATACTGGCAAACGGTTGTGAAGATCGACGGGCGGCCAAATGTAAACGAACTGTGCGCGGTGGCAGACCAATATGGCGACAGGGTAAAATGCAGCGCAAGTGGCGCCACGCTTACCCATTTGGGCACAGATTTTCCTGATGCCGGATAGATGTAAGCAACAACACAAAACCAGATTCAGTACTTGCAAAACGGAGGTAGTCCGCAGATGTAAAAAGTGGCCTCAGAAATACCCATCTTTCGGCAGACTCCCCGACACGGGTGCCGGTTTCGGCCTGTTTCAGCGCAAATGCTATCTGTTCTTCGGTATAGCGGGTCTTTTTCATGGCGATGTGCCTCTCTGTGAGATGGAAGAAAGACCGGAGACTTCAGTTTAGCCTGGCACTGTTTTCAGGGAGGAGATCATTTCTGTAAGCGCACCCGTTTTAGTTCCACGCACTTTTTGAGATTTCCGGGGTTTCAGCCATCAGCCGGTATTCTTCCGGCGTCAGGTTATTCAGGGATTCGTGGGGGCGCTCGCCGTTATATTCAGCCAGCCAGCGCTCTGTAATTTCCCGTGCTTCATTCAGTGTTCTGAACAGATAAAAATCCAGTATTTCTGTTCTGTATGTCCGGTTGAACCGTTCGAAAGGCATTCTGCGTTGGCTTGCCGGGCCTGATAAACTCCAGCATCACACCATGCTCTTCTGCCCATTGTGCCAGCATCAGCGAGACCAGTTCCGGACCGTTATCCATCCGCATCTTTAGCGGATATCCGCGGTTTGCCACGATCCTGTCCAGCACTCTTACGACCCGCTGCGCCGGGATATTCAGGTCAATTTCGATCGCCAGTGCTTCGCGGTTAAAATCATCCACCACGTTGAAGGTCCGGAAGCGTCTGCCGCACACCAGCGCATCGTGCATAAAATCGATGGACCAGCTCTGGTTCATCGCCTCTGGTGTTGCCAGCGGAGCCGGATTCCCTTTACGCTAAACGCAGACTGTCGTGGTCTGATGTGACTTACTGACGGAATGAAGTCCAGGAAAGTCATCTTCAACACAGATGTCGAATTCCGCCTCAAATGTACAACCGTGCTCAGTCGTACGAATGACATGTCATCAACCTGTTTTGTGCTCAGAACGCAGTTTCCAGTGAATCCGTAACACAATATTCGTCATCCACCAGCGGCAGATAGCGCCATTTGTCAAATGCAGTGCAGGGATGCGAAATACCGCAACCAACCCAATCTCCCGGCTCCAGCTTCTCATCTTCCGGCAGCAGCAGATACGCATGCTGATCGTTGACATCGCTGATGCACAAATGTGTCGCCCGACGCGGTGAGCTGCCATCGGCATTGCGTATCCACAGCGGGTTGGGCAGATCCTGATCGAAAGGCACATCGCGGCGGCCAAAATCCACAAAGGCCAGCCCCGGTTCCGGGCGTGATAACACGCGGCCCCAAATCTCCAGTGCAGCGTCAAAGTGATGGCTAGCGCCAGGTTGTGCGAAAGGCGCAATGCGGGCGTACAGTCCGCTATCGTGTGCCATGTAGGCACCGGAACGGATCAAAGGTGTCACTGGCAACGGCAATGTTACGTTGCTAAAGCATTCGCTCACCACGTCAAACCACGCGCCGCCACCGGCGCTGAGAATAATATGATCGGTGCTGAACAGTTGTTTTTCCGCCAGCCGTGTGGCGGTAACGATCATCATCTGACAGTAATCTTTGACTCGCTGTATGCCTGCGGTATCGCGTCCCGCCCCTAGCGCGCCTTCATAACCGGCAACGCCGACTAGCAGTAACGAGGAGCTGGCATTGATCGCCTCAGCAATCACCAGCGCTTCCTGTTGTGAACGGCAACCAGTACGACCACCGCTCACCGACATCTCCAGCAGCACGGCAATCTGCACGCCGCCGAGATGCTGCTCCAGCAGTTTTACGCCTTGCAGTGAATCAACATAACAGAGGAAACCGTGGTCAGGATGCGTTTTCTGCCATTGTGCGATCCAGCGGATACCTGTTGGATCGACCAGCTCGTTAGCAAGAAACACATTGCGAATACCGAACTGACGCAGCGCACGTACCTGCGCGGGTGTCGCCGCGCCTAATCCCCATGCGCCGCCTTCAGTTATCGCCCGGCGCAGAATAGCGGGCGACATTGACGTCTTACCGTGGGCTGCCAGCATCACACCATGCTCACGGCAGAACGCGGCAAGCTGGCGCAGATTATTCTCCAGCGCCGATTGCTTCATGATCATCAGCGGTGAAAACACCTCATCGCTGCTGAAAATGGCAGAACCTCGTGCTAACGGCGTGTCACCCAAACCTGCAACCGATTTAAAGCGTGGTGCGCACTGTTGGGCATCCAGCAAACCATCCGCCTGTAGCGGAAAGCGAATTGACATGAGTTCCTCCTGTTAGTGCTCAAGCACCCGTGATAGGAATTGTTGAGTGCGTGGATTTTTCGGATTCACGAATATTTGCTCGGGGGAGCCCTGCTCAGCGATAACCCCCTGATCCATAAACACCACGCGATCGGCGGTTTTACGCGCGAACCCCATTTCATGCGTGACGACCACCATCGTCATGCCTTCACGCGCCAGACTACGCATTACCTCCATCACTTCCCCGACAAGTTCGGGATCGAGTGCGGAGGTGGCTTCATCAAAGAACATGATTTTCGGCTCAACCGCCAGCGCACGGGCAATAGCAACACGCTGCTGCTGACCGCCAGAAAGCTGTGCCGGATAGTGATGCGCCCGCTCGGCAAGCCCTACACGCGTGAGCGCCGCCATGCCACGCTTGTTCGCTTCGGCTTCGGACAGTTTTTGCGCTTTAATCAGCGCCAGCGTAACGTTGCCGAGCGCGGTTTTATGTGGAAACAGGTTAAACTGCTGAAACACCATACCAACATGGCCGCAAATTTCGCTACTGCGTTTGCGGTCATGTAACGGCACCTGATTGACCCAGATCTCTCCACCATCGGCAGTTTCCAACCCACTCATAATACGTAGCACGGTACTTTTACCGGAGCCGGACGCGCCTATCAGCACCAGCACTTCACCGGGTGATACATCAAGGCTGATCTCTTTCAGCACCTGGGTTGAGCCAAAAGATTTGGTAATGCGGCTCAGAGTAATGGCAGACTGGCTCATGATAACTGGCTCCTGGTTTGATGATGTTGAACCCAACGGGAAAGTGGGAAGCAGATGGCGAAGTAGAGCAGGGCAACCAGGCCGTAAATGATCACAGGCTGGCCGATGCGATCAACAATCGCCTGGCCCTGATGCATCATTTCAGACATGCCGATCATGCTGACGATCGAGGTATCTTTAATCAGTGATAGATACTGGCCGACTAACGGCGGCACCACGATGCCGCGCGTTTGTGGCAGCACCACGCTCATAAAGGTCTGGCTTTTGGAGAGGCCGAGAATCCAGGAGACCTCCCATTGGCCTTTTGGCACGGCTTCAATGCCTGCGCGGAACACTTCGGCTATATAAGCGCCCTGATAAATGCTCAGACCGAGAATGCCAGCGGCAAACAGGTTGATCTCATAGCCGAAGTAAGCGACGCCAAAGTAAATAAACATCAGGGTAATCAGTACCGGTGTACCGCGAAACAGCTCGGTATAGAGCACGGCGATCTGTTTGGCGACTGTCAAACGGCTGGTGCGTAATATGGCGGCCAGCAAACCGAGCAGCGTGCTGCCGATAATGGCGGCGATGGACAGCAGCAGCGTAATCCCCAACCCTTTCAGCAGGATAGGTAACGAACTGGTGATTAACTCGCTCATAGCGCGTTCTCCCGTTTCACTGGATTAGTCAGCCATTTTTTTGCCCACCACCAAGCGGACTTTTTTACCGGTGTAACCAGCGGCGGATGGAACATGCGCCGTCCCGCCACCGTGCCGAGCCATGAGAACAGATTGCTCAGCAGCAGATAGACCAGCGCGACAATGCTGAAGGTCTGGATATAGAGTAGTGTGCGCGCGTTGATCACCGTGGCGGTGCCGGTCAACTCCGGCAGTGCAATCGCCGACAGCAACGAGGTGCCCAGCAGCAACTGAATCAGGTTATTGATGATTGCTGGCCATACCGCACGCGCCGCCTGCGGCAGCACCACGCTGAGGAAAATTTGCGCACGCGGAATGCCAAGGATATACGCCGCTTCCAACTGACCTTTCTGCACGGATTCTATTCCGGTGCGGAACGTTTCCGAGAGATAAGCGCCGACATTAATGCCCAACGCCAGTACGCCCGCCGTAAAAGCGCTCATGGTGATGCCGAGTGATGGCAAGCCGAAGAAGATAATGAAAATCTGCAACAGCACCGGTGTATTACGGATAAATTCGACATAGCAGTGACTGATCCAGCGCAGCGGTGCTAGCGGAGAGGCTTTTGCCAGCGCCGACAGCAAGCCCAGCATTACTGCCAGCACAAACGCCAGCAGTGTTACCTGCAATGTTAGCCAGGCGGCGGCGAGGAAAGTATCGGCATAACGCCACAGGGTTAGCCATTGATAACTCATGGTTTGACTCCTTCGGGCGGCGCGGCATCAGCTGTCGCGCCGTAGACGATCAATATTGCGGATTCAGCGGGTAACGCGGCTTGCTGCCAAACCATTTCTGGTACAGTTGGGCGTTTTCGCCGGAAGCGTTGATTTCGAAAAGGAATTCGTTGAGGTAGTTGGTCCAGACCAGGTCGCCCTGTTTCACACCAAAGGCGTTGTATTCGAGCGGCACCAGCGCTTCGTTGGTCACCGTCAGGGTTGGATTGAGTTTGGCCTGGTAAGCGAGGAAGTTGTTATCCTCGATCATCGCATCCGCCTGACCCTGTTTAACCGCCAGAATCGCGGCCTGTGATGAGTCATATTCCTGAATCTTCACATCAATCCCCAGATTTCGTACTTCGTCACCGTTGGTGGAGCCTTTCACAGTGGCAATGGTTTTGCCTGCCATGTCGTGTGCGGATTGAATGCCGCTGTCTTTGCGTACCAGCATTGCTTCACTGGCCACCACATATGGATTGGTAAAACCAATCTCTTTGGCGCGTTCAAGATTACGGGTGAAGTTACAGAACACCACATCGACTTTATTGGTCTGCAGGTTCGGAATGCGGTTGGCGCTGGTGGTATTGACCATCTCCAGCTTCACGCCCATCTCTTTGGCCAGTGCTTTGGCGAGATCCACGTCATAACCATCAGGATTGCCCTCTTTGTCGTAGAAGCCGAATGGCGCAAAACTCAGGCAATCACCAACACGTAATGTGCCGCGCTGCAGGACGATTTGCAGCGTTGATTGTGGTGCGGCGCCAGCTTCTTTTTTCTCTTCCGTGGGCGTACAGCCTGTTAAAGCCAGTAATACCAGCGCAGCAGCGCCGAATTTAATCGATGTTGTGTTCATTTCTACGCTCTCTATAAAACTTATACGAATCAATACCTGCCCGATATTTCACAGCAAAATGGAAAGCATCAACTAATAACAGACTGCCTTAGTGTTGGAGAAGAAATAAAAACAGCCAGTCTGTTTAACGGTGATAATTATTTTCGATCGGTACGGAAGCATTTCATGTCTACTTCCACTTTGCAGTCCACCACTAAATCCTGCACGCTACAAATACGTGCGGGCGGGTTGCCGTTGAATATCTCACTGAATACTTTATTAAACGAACTGAAATAACGTGCATCGGTTAATACCGCTGTAACGTGCACCACATCCTCAAGGCGATAACCGGCTTCACGCATGATCGCCAGGCAGTTGTCGAATGCCAGCCGCGTCTGTTCGATGATGCCACCTTCCACCACTTCACCATCGCGCATTGGTGTCTGGCCGGAGATATAAAGCCAGCCACCGGCTTCTACCGCACGGGCGAACGGGAGTTTCTGTCCGCCCGTGCCGGTGCCACCTTCAATGCCATAACGTCTTATCGCCATGCAACCCTTCCTGTTTAGTCGAAAAGTTTTACAATCTAAAAATCCGATATACCAGACTAAAATCCGCAATAGCGGACGAAAGGAGAATTGCACAGATAATTTGCTTTTGCAATATATGAGTCGCCATTTTAATCGCGATGTGAATTGCGTCGTACTGTCCACACAACGAATAAACATATTGCACCAAAATGAGCCCCCAAAATAGAACACTGCAAATTAACCTGATAGATAAATTTAAAGGAGGTGGGTAATTGCTATTTTGGCGTGTATGATACTGCTCTTTTTTAGAGTATTCCATGCGCACTAATGTAACAGGAGAGTGAGCTATGCCGCATGAAAAACCATCACGGGCACGAGGAGTTGACCGAGTTATCGAAATCTTTCGTCAGTTGCATATTTCTCGTCAGCCAATGGCAATGCGCGACTTAATTGAAGCGACAGGAGCCCCACGCTCAAGCGTTTATGAGTTGGTGAGCCTGCTCAGTGAAGCAGGTTTAGTTGAGTTGGACGCAGATGGCGCCGTATTTTTTGGCCGTGAGATGCACTATTACGGTGCAGACTACATGACCCACAATGATATGATCCGCCGTGCACATCAATTAATGGTTGAGATTGTGGCACGACACGGCGAAACCGTGCAGCTATGTATGCTAGAGGGGAATAAGTACACCGTTGTGCTTTCTGAAAGCAATGCGCATCCGTTCAAAATCACCTCTGATATCGGCGTGCGAGTGCCTATCACGTGGACCGCCACAGGTCGTTTGCTATTGAGTAACTGGTCGGATAGCGCGATTCTCAATCTGATCCCTGAAGAGGATTATCGTCTCGCCAGCGGGCAGATACTCGATAAGCAAACCTTTCTCGATGAAATCCATCGCGCAGGTAAACTCGGTTATTGCCTGACAGAAGGGTTGTCTGAAAGTTTTACCTGCTGCATGGCCGCGCCAATTCGCTCGCATAGCGGTCAGGCGGTGGCGGCGATCTGTTTTATGATCAGCCGAGATACACCGGAGGAACGTCGGCAGATGCTGTTGCAGGAACTGATCAGCTCGGGTAAAAAGCTGTCGGATTTCACCTGACCACACCGTCTTTTTAGGGCTGAGGAATCCTCGCTCATCTCCAAATGACGTAGAACAATGGATAAAGGGCAGCAGATTACTGCCCTTATATATTAGCGATTAACCCAGATCCTCACCGTTCGAAGCAATCACCTTGCGATACCAGCCAAAACTTTTCTTACGGGTACGTTTAAGCGTTCCGTTACCCATATCATCCTGATCAACATGAATAAAACCATAGCGCTTGGACATTTGTGATGTACTTGCGCTGACCATATCAATAGGCCCCCACCAGGTATATCCAAATAGATCGACACCGTCAGCAATCGCTTCCTGCATTTGTTCAATATGCAGCCGCAGGTAATCGATACGGTAGTCATCCTCAATAATGCCATCACTGCCCGGAACATCTACGGCCCCAAGACCATTTTCCGCCACAAACAGGGGTTTCTGATAGCGGTCATATAACTGATTCAGCGCCAGTCTGAGTCCTTTCGGGTCAATCTGCCATCCCCAGTCGCTTTCAGGCAGGTACGGATTGCGAATCCCACCAGTGATCAGATTCCCTTTTACACCTTCCAGTTTTTCAGGGTGTGCGCTCACGGTGCTGGACATGTAATAACTGAAGGACACAAAATCGACAGGGTATTGACGCAATATTTCATCGTCACCGCGTTCTTTTTGCAGCACCACACCTTTCGCGGCAAACATTCTGTCTGCCCAGGCAGGATAAGCACCCCGCGCCTGTACGTCGCTGAAGAACAGGGAAACACGTTGTGCATCTTCGCAAGCCTGAATATCGTCAGGATGGCAGGTATGCGGGTACAGGATCTGATAGCTGATCATGCAGCCCACTTTAGACTCTGGGATAATCTCGTGGCAGGCTTTAGTGGCGAGAGCGCTCGCTACGAACTGATGATGCGCGCCCTGATACTTGGCCTGTTCAAGTGCTGGATGATTTTCTTCAATAACCCCTACGCTCACGTACGGGTGGTGTTTTACGCAGTTAATTTCGTTAAACGTCATCCAATACTTAACTTTGTGCCGATAACGCTCAAAGACGGTCATTGCAAACTGCAGATAAAAATCGATCACCTGACGGTTTGGCCAGCCGCCGTATTCAGTAACCAGCGTGAGTGGCATTTCATAATGCGAGAGTGAGACCACGGGCTCAATGTTATGACGACGCAGCGTGTCAAACACACGATCATAGAAAGCCATACCGGCTTCATTCGGCTCGGATTCGTCACCACGCGGGAAGAGACGAGTCCAGGCGATCGACATGCGGAAGCATTTGAATCCCATTTCGGCAAAGAGCGCGATGTCCTCTTCATAATGGTGATAAAAGTCATTGCCTTTGCGCTTAGGATAATATTTTTTACTGGCAGGCTCCTGCGCCTCTGCAACCTGGGCGTGCGTCATCCCGGCCCACTGATCCAGCCATGTCTCTTTTGGGGCATTAATATCAAAGATAAAGACATCGGAAACTGATAAGCCTTTGCCATCTGCGTCATGCGCACCTTCAAGCTGATTGGCTGCTGTTGCGCCACCCCAGAGAAAATTATCCGGAAATGATTTAGAAAATGTCATGTAGTTCCCCTTACACAGCTGCCGCTGTCAGTTTTAAAAAAGCTTCACGTGGTTCCACATCATTCTGTGAAATCAGGCTGATATCGTCATAACGTTCGGTATTGGTCACAATGATGATGATGCTGGGATCGATGTTTTGTGCGTGCAACGCATCAAGGTCGAAGCTGATAAGCGGCTCACCAACTCTGACAAGTTGCTCGTCTTCAACATGGCGCGTAAAGCCCTTACCACCCAGCTTGACGGTATCGATACCAATATGAATCAGAACTTCGGCGCCAGATTCGCTCTCCAGCGTGATAGCATGGTTGGTGGAAAATACGGAGCCTACACGGCCATTCACCGGTGAAACCAACTGACCATTGACCGGGACGATAGCAATACCTTTACCAAAGACCTCATCGGCAAATACCGGATCGCTGACCTCTGAAAGTGGGAGGAGTTTTCCCTCGGCCGGCGCGTACAGCTGCTCTCCTGCCGCAACATTGACGGGGCTGATGCCCGCCTTAACATCGTTACCGAGCGCGGGAACGACTGGGTTCTCAGGCACGACAGCTGGCTGCGTATCGGCTGCTTCTTCGAAGCCCAGCACCACGGTAACCAGCGCAGCTACGGCGAAGGCTAACCCGATGCTGGCAAGCGCCCAGCCAAACCCCTCGCCGGCAAGGGCTGGCAAACCTGACAATCCACTCAAGGCATACGCATATGCCTTCACGCCCATGGTCATTGCCAGACATCCGCCTGCCGCACCGCCAATCAGGGCCGCGGCAAACGGCTTTTTGAAGCGGATGTTAATCCCGTACATAGCGGGTTCGGAGACCCCCATCAGTGCGCTGAAGGAGGTTGAAAGGGCCAGAGACTTTGTTTTCTTGTTACGGGAGCGTAGGAACACCCCAAAAGCAGCCCCTGCCTGTCCAAAGTTTGCAACAAACATCAGGGGTTTAATGGGATCGAATCCCAGACGTGTGATGTTATTAATCATGATGGGTACGAGCACATAGTGCATACCGGTAATGATCATCAGTGATAATGTCCCACCCACGACTATTCCGGCAAGCGGGCCCATATTTTCTACAAGCCAGATGATCCCACCGGAGAGCGAATTGCCGATGAAAATACCGGCCGGTCCAATGAAAATAAGCATCACTGGCGCCACAATCATCAGGCTCAACAGAGGGGAAAACATCATCCGGATGGAGGCAGGTATAATCCGATTAAAGAAGCGTTCAACGTAACTCAGAAGCCAGATTGAGAATAAAATGGGAATCACCGAGTTAGCATACGATACCGGCGAAACTGTTAACCCGGCAAAGGCCACGGGATCGTCTGACTTCAGTAATGTAGTCAGCGTCGGGTGAAAAAGAATAGCCGCCAGTGCGACGGACAGATAAGGGTTGGCACCAAACTTCAGACCGGCACTGAAGGCCAGTACCATCGGCATGAAATAAAATACTCCATCGCTGATGGCCATCATGATCTGATACGTCTGATTCGTGGCTGTGACCCATCCGAAGGTGACGAAAAGTGATAAAACCCCCTTCAGGATACCGGCCCCGGCGATGGCAGGAATGATTGGTGAGAAGATGCCTGAAATGACTTCGAAAGCCAGTGATACAGGATTACGGCGCTTTTCCTGTACTTCTGGAGCAGCTTTATCGTCGGTGACAAGGCGCGGGATCTCATCCTGTATTGCCTTCAGAACCTGAGTGACCTTGTTGCCGATGATGACCTGGAATTGATCGCCCGAGAGATTGACTCCCATAACGCCATCCACCTGCATCAACGCCTCGCGGTCGGGTTTGTCGTTATCTTTCAGACTGAATCGCAGACGTGTAATGCAGTGAAAGACTGAATTGATATTTGCGTCGCCGCCAATAAGCGCAATGATCCTGCGCGCGGTATGTTGATAATCCACAGAAATACTCTCCAGATTTAGGGCAACACTTGCCCGTTCACAAACGCCGGTATTAGCCGGACACCTTGCTTCCTCTGGGGTTTGCCTGATTTAACAGTAACAAGCCTAAATAGAATTTTTTTGACGGTTGATTACGTTACCAATATGTACCGTCAGGTATAACTTCTCTGAACTGCTCATTGCATGGTTGTAATTCTTCGCCACAAATTCGCTTATGGCCTGAACACATTCCAGTGTCTTTTCATAACGTTTGGGCATCTGCTCAAACAACTCTACATCGTCATTACACAGAATTTCGCCTGCCATCACTCGCTGTGCAAAAAACTTCAGGTGCGTAACATATCTCTGATAATTCAGACTTTGCTCGTCAATGCTGATGGCAAACCAGTACTTCACGATATTCTGAATCTGAAAAATAAGTCGGGTCATTTCCATCACCTGTCCGTCAGGAACGTTCATCGAGGCGTTGACGATATGCAGGGTGATGCTGCAGGCCTCAGCGTCCGGTAATAGCTGTCCGGTACGCGAGGCAATCAAAGCGAGAGCCTGCCGCCCGATAAGGTATTCTTTACGGTATAAATGCCGAACTTCCCACTCCAGCGGATTCTGGATTTCCAGCCCTTCTTCGTGACGTTTGAGGGCAAAGTTAAGATGATCTGCCAGCGTGACGTACAGCCCGTCGCTGAGCGTATGGCTCAGTGAATTGCGCGCTAGGGTAACAATGTCATCCGTGAGCTGGATTACTTCCACAGGAACTTCGTTAAGTAGCACCTTGAAGCGCTCCGCGGTTGAGCCTTCTGTCAGACTGAAAGTCTTTTCAACGTTGTTTTCTCTAACAACGTCACCAACCCGAGCATTAAACCCCAGACCTCGCCCCGTCAGAATAAACTCTGCACCGCTTGCATCGGAAACGCTGACGACATTGTTATTCAGGACCTGTTTGATAATCATCGCCAACTCCAGAAAAGCAAAACGGGCAAAACATAAGTACAACCAGGGAATTATCCCTGCAGCTGAATTTACGTTTTGCCCGCCGAACGGTAACAAGCTGTATATATGGGCAAACGATATAATTCAAACTTATGAACTGTCAAGAAAGCGTAAATCCATGAACCGTCTTTCATTCAAAAGTGTGATCACCGTTTGATTATAGTGACGGGCTGAGGCCTCTGAGAGTTTAGCCACACTTGCCCATCTGACATTCATTATAAACCAATGATGTACAGATAAGCAGAAAGTGTAAACATAGAGACCATTGTTGAAACCAGTACGCATTTTTCATCAGCGATTTCGCTACCCGGGCAAAGATTATACGCCGTTTAACTTCACCCTGAAGCCCGGTCTCGATGATGATAATCCCGATTCCAAATAGCACAGATACCGTCAGAATCGTTGCTATCAGGGTGGGGGCAAGAGCCTCATGACCTAAAAATACGATGGCCAAAGGAAAACCAATAAAACCGGTATTCGCATATCCGGCATTCAGACCATCAATGGCTGCATCTGCAAGATGACGGGTACGTCTCAGATTCCTGATGACCGCTGAGGGATTAAATCTCACTAGAGACATTAAAGGACATGCCGTGCTTGCTCCCCGGTTATCACCAAACCGCTCCCTTCTCCCTCATGTTCTGACTGCCCCCCGTAAAATGTGTTACCACAAAATCAAACGCCCCAACTGACGCAGGTTCCAGCGTCGCCCGTCGCTGCTCAGCTCGGTAACGCTCAGCGGGTGGATGTCGATACGGGCGAAGGCCTGAATCGGCGCGCCAAGCACCGCAACTGCCATCGCGCGGATCGTTGCGGCGGATACCACAGCGTAGTGGTTACACCTCTGCTCCGCCCTCCGCGTCAGCCAATCGCCGCAGCGCGCTGCCAGCTGTTCAAGCGACTCACCGCCCGGCGGCCTCGCGCCGCTCAGCCAGGCAGAGAACGCCTTGTCATCCTGAATAATGACCTGCTTTAACGGCAGCCCGGCCCAGTCGCCGTAATTGAGATCCCTGAGCGCGTCGTCCACTTCGGTCGACAGCGCAAGCGCAGCGGCGGTTTGCCGGGCGGCCAGTTGGGGTGCGCACCAAACCGTCTGATTCGTCGACAGTATTCCCCGCAACAGACACGCCTGCCCTTGAGCCTGCTCGGTCAGTGGTTCATCCCGGGGGAAACGACCTTCCCGGCTCGCTGTACTTTCCCCCTGACAAATCAGCATCAGCATGGCGGTCACTGATACTCGTGGGGCAAGCGCTGCCTGCGAGTCTGCAGCACGTTTTCCGCCAGCGCACCGAACATCACCCCAATCACACTCCACAGCACAAAGTTGATGCCAAAGGAGCACAGGCGGAAACGCCACAGCAGGTCGGCCGAAAAGCGGTCGGGTACGTCGTTCACCGACGGCATCAGAGCACACGCTGCCAGCATCAACGCCGCGCCGAACGCTACGGCCAGAATCGGCGCATTCCAGCCACTGAAGCGTGAACGCAGCCGACGCGCGCACCAGATCGAGGCCGCCATGATACCGACGGAAGCCAGCAACATGATGAAGTACAGCACCGTGCGGTAACCGATGGTTTCCGGGTTGCCTACCGCAGGCGGATTGGGTGGGTACTTGATCCCCGGCATTAGACTCAATGTCAGGAAACCCGCCAACGCAAGGCACAATGCCAGCGCGCGCGGATTCGACGGCCCGATGCGCTGGTAACAGAACGACCAGACCAGCGCCAGCCCGCCGCCCAGCGCAGCGCCCATCAGTGCCATGCCAGCCAGCAGCCCCGCGCCGGACTGCGTCTGACGGCTGAACTCGTCCACCTCGCCGTCATCGCTTTGCCCGTGCTGATGGCCCACTTCCGCCTGATGTTCGTGGGCCGCCATGCTCTCCTCGAAAGCGATGGCGCGATCGACCTGAGGCTCGGCGAAATGGTGCGCGAACACAAAGGCCGCTACCCCGGCCACGATACCCGCCATCATCCCCTTGAATAACAATTTTCCGATCATGGCGTTGTCCTCAGTGGCAGGGGAACCCTAACAAATGGCGCGCGTCGTGGAAGAATTCATGCACTTGGCTGCCGGAAAACATCGACGTCGCCCCCTGCTCCGCGCCGACGAAATAAATTGCTAGCAGCATCAACAAGGTGGCGAACACCGCCCACGGCACTAGCTCCACCAACGGTATTGGCTCGGCCTGAACGTCGGTTGTCATTGTCATGTCACTCATCATACTTCTCCTTCGTTTAAGGTTGTGGATCAACCGCCGGACTCACCGTCACCGGGACGCGCTGAGGCGCGTGGTGATGATCGTGCGCTGGCGGGCACGCCGCGTTCGCCAGCACGACAGGCTGACCATGGGGTGTGTTGAGATAGGCGTGCCGCCACTCCTGCACCCTCGATGCGATTTCCTGTTCTCCCGCCACGCCCAGCGAGGCCACCATGTTCTCCATCGCCGCGGCCCACTGGCGGTAGTAGGCATCATTCACACTCTCACCGGGCCGTGCGGGTGCGGCTTTGATCTCGTCACTAAATACCTTGACCCATTCCTTCCAGGCGAAATGTCCGGCCTGATGCAGGTGAACGATCAGAGAAAATGCCTGCGCCTGCCAGGGATGGTCGAAAACCGGCACGCCTTCGTCACGCGTGAGGCTAATCGCTGCGTAGTCGTTGCTCATGGTGCCTCCAGATAGTCGTCCCAAAGATCAATGTACACGCGGTCTGGCAGCGTGTTGCCCCACAATTCCCGAGCGGTGAAGCTCACGCTATAAACGTGCTGGGGATGCGCCCCCAGACTATGCGCCAGCGTATCCGGCGTGCCGAACACCCCGTGGGCGATCTCGATGGTGCCAATCTTGCCTCGCACGTAGCGCGGCATACGCGTGTGGGTAGACGGGTTAATATTTTTGGCCCTCACCCGGTCTCCCACCTGGAAACGGGAGACTGCATCGTGGTCAATGCGCGCCGATGCGCCGGTTTTCATCACCATATCGGCCATCTCCGGCGTTAATACTGGCGTACCGGGCGGGCATGGTACCGGTTTCACCGCACCTTGTAATTCGGCGGCGGTGATCACCCCCTTTTCCAGCAACAGGGTTTCGAACGAATGCAGCCAGTGCTCGTAATAGCTTTCCTCCAGGTACTGGGCCGGATCCATACGCTCAATGGCATGGCGGAATTCGTCCACGTTAAAATAACCGCCGACGAACAACCCGGGAAACAGCGAGAAAACCCGGCGTTCCCAGTCATGATGAAACACCGGCTCATTGGCTTCGCCAATCACCGGCCCCATGCCGTGCATGCCGCCTAGATCGTGTATCCCGTTCATTGCTTGCTCCCCCTCACTCGCCGGGCAGCCGGGGCAGGCCGGTGCCAATCATCGAATCGCGCGTGACCAGCTCCGCCAACTGCGCTTCACTCCAGCCTTCTGTGCCCGCAGGGCGCTCAGGCAGCACCAGATAGCGCAGTTCGGCGCTGCTGTCCCAAACGCGCACCTCTTTGTTTTCGGGAATGTTCAAACCGAATTCGGCCAGCACCGCACGTGGCTCAATGACAATGCGCGAACGGTACGGCGCGGACTTGAACCATACCGGCGGCAGACCCAGCACCGGCCAGGGGTAGCAGGAGCACAAGGTACAGACGAATACGTTATGTACCGCAGCGGTGTTTTCCACTACCACCATGTCCTCGCCCTGGACGCCAGAAAAGCCCAGTTCAGCGATGGCTTTGGTGCCGTCCGCCAGCAGCCGCGCCTTATACGCCGGATCCGCCCAGGCTTTCGCCACTACTTGTGCGCCATTGCGAGGCCCGACCTTATGCTCATAGGTGTCAACCAGTTGATCGAGCGCCGCCAGATCGATCATACCTTTCTCTAGCAGCAGCGACTCCAGCGCCTTGACCCGCAGGACGATCTCCTCTGGCGGTTCGGTATGATCGTGTTCATGTTGATAGCTCATATCATTCTCCTGTATCAGTGTGGAACCAATGACGGTTAAAAACGTCGCCAGTCGCCAAGCGCTTCAAGCACGGCGGCAGCCTGGTAGAGCGTGCTTTCCGAGTAACGCCGCCCCACCAGCATCAGCCCTACTGGCAAATCGTCCACCAAACCGCAGGGCACAGTCATGGCCGGATGGCCGGTGATGTTCTGCGGCACCGTGTTGCCGAGCATTTCCAGCGCCCGGTGCACGAACTCCGGCATCGGACAGCCCGCCTCCGGCAATGGCTGGGAGACAATCGGCAACGTCGGCATCACTAGCAGGTCATACCGATCCAGCGCCCGCTCATAGCTGGCGATGACCCTGCGCCGGATATTCTGGGCCTTGGCGTAATAGCGGCCGTGATAGCGCTCCAACCCGTACTGGCCGACGAACATGCACAGCTTGAGCGGCGCGGAGAGTGAGTCAGCCTGGTCGCGCCAACCGATCTGCTTGTCCAGCAGTGCGATGTCGTATTGACCGTTCCAGTTAAAGCCCATGCCGTTGTGCATCATCTGCATCATCAGCCCTTCGCAGCCGATAGATTGCCACAGCGCCCCCGCCAGACCGTGCTCCGCCACTGACGCCGTCCCGACCATGGCCCCCATCCTTTCCAAACGGGCAATGGCTTCATGCACCTTCGCCTCCACCCGCATATCCATATTCGGCAACTGGAAACCTTCAGTCAGGATACCGATCTTCAATCCGTCCACGCCCCGGCCCAGCGCTTCGCTGTAAGCCTCAACTTTGGGCGCGTACTGACGCGGATCCAGTCCGTCCTCACCGGCGATGACCTCCAGCATCAGCGCATTGTCGCGCACGTTGGCCGTCATTGGCCCGGCGTGATCCACGGTGGCTTCGATGGGCATGATACCGGTGTAGGGCACCAGACCGTGGGTCGGCTTCATACCGTAGATGCCGCAAAATGCAGCGGGGATGCGGATGGAGCCCCCCTGATCGCCGCCGATGGCCATGTCCACGTCACCGGAGGCCACCAGCGCCGCACTACCCGAGGATGAGCCGCCAGCGGAATAGCCGTGACGCAGCGGGTTGTGCACCGGCCCCGCATCCGAGGTGTGGCTGCCACCTGACAGACAGTAATGTTCACAGTTGGCCTTGCCGAGAATGGTGGCACCAGCGTCCAGCAGGCGTGTCACCACCGTAGCGTCATAAGACGGAACGAAACCTTCCAGCGCGGCGGCGCCGCTCATCATCGGCACACCAGCCAGCGCCACGTTGTCCTTAAGGGCCACGGTATGTCCGGCCAGCTTGCCCTCCCCTGCCCCTTTTACCTCGCTTTTGTAACACCAGGCGTTGTGCGGGTTTTCCGCGTCGGTGGGACGGTAACCCGCCGTGCGCGGATAACGAATTTCAGGAATGTCATCGGGCTGTTGGTCGATAAGATCATATGCATCGAAACTTCCCTGCATCAGGCTGAGATATTCACCTGCCTGTTTCGGCGTCAACTGCATATGCAAACGTTGGGCGAGCGCCTGGAGCTGTTCTGGAGTGGGTCGCGTGATAGCCATAAATTTTCTTTCCTTATTCCCCCCAATCGAAATGATGCGGATGGATATGCGGGAAAAATAGTGAGTACGGAGACGTCGCGTGGCTAAGCTCATCCCATAGGGGATGGTCTAATGCAGCAACGGTGCAAGGAACACTCTAGGCCGATCACACCCGGTGCTGCTTGGTTCGGAAAGACAATTTTTGTATTGTTTGAGCCAGCTCGGCGATCGTCAGGGAAATGTATGTACGGTGCAGGATAGAAATAGCAAAGTACTTAGAAATCAATCAATTTAAAATAATCACCTGAGAAGTTGTCTTTCTTGAGAATTTGACCAGCCATTCGCCAGTAAGACAAAAGACACATCAGCTTTCCAGTAGAGACGCCAAAGGCTTTGCAGAAAGCGTTGCTTAAGTAATAGAAGTCGGGAAAACCGATATTCAGCGCCGCCTGAGTGATGCCATCGATATAGGAGCCACTGACACCGTAGCCAGTAAATAGCCGAATGTTGCATTGCCACTTCTTAGCGCTCTTTAATGGCGGCATAGCGGTTAAAGATATTCATCAGCAGCAAGGCAGTGAATTCCAGACTGATAGTAGAGCCGCCTCGAAAGTTAAAGCCCTGCAGTTCCGGGCGGTCAATAGCATAAGGCGCGCCACCCAGCCACCAGACCAGCAGCGGCAGATCTATCGATAATAAGTTCTACGCGCAGGTGAGCGACTGGTTGCAGACTTCCTTGCCGCTCTTGCCGCTCGCATAGCCGTCGCGCCAGCCTCGACAGGACGATATATAACGCCAGCGCCGCTGGCAGCTCCCAAAACGTCCACAACTAATTGTTTGAAAGGTTAAAATTCTATCAGCTGACCGGATCGTGACTCTCTATGGGCTATAAAGATACGTGTAATCTTTAGATTTTTAATAGATAAATTAATCTTCATATCATTCTGCTCATCAGTAAGCGTAAAGTGATTGCTGTATTAACGGCTATTTATTGGCGAGATCTACGTACCATGGCAGAAGTTCTGCCACTTTGTTCGATGGCCATTCCGGCAACACGCTAAGGATATATCTAAGGTAAGCTTCCGGATCGATACCGTTCAGCCTGCACGTTCCGATCAATCCATACAGCAGAGCTCCGCGCTCACCGCCATGATCGCTGCCGAAGAAGATGTAGTTCTTTTTACCCAGGCATATCGCCCGTAAGGCCCGCTCCGCTGCGTTGTTATCTGCGTCTGCAAGACCGTCCTCGCAGTAGTAGCACAGGGCATCCCACTGGTTCAGGGCATACGCAAACGCTTCACCCAGACGGGACTTTTTCGAGAGCGTCGCGCTTTTTTCTACCAGCCACTCATGCAGGGATGCCAGCAGTGGCTTACTTTGGAATTGTCTTGCTGCCAGCCGCTCAGTTGCCGGGAGACCACGTATGGCTTCTTCGACTGCGTACAGCTCACCGATACGTTCCAGGACTTCCTCTGCTGTGGCCGTTTGAGTACTTATATAGAGGTCGTGGATTTTTCTGCGCGCATGGGCCCAGCATGCAGCTTCAGTTAACGGACCGCCTTCACGTTCTGCGCTGAAAAACCGATCGTAGCCTGCGAAGGCATCCGCCTGCAACACACCATGATAATGGCGAAGATGCTGCTGAGGATGCATCCCCTGTCGATCAGGGGAGAAGGCGAACCACGCCGTTGGCGGGTCTGACGAGCCAGCGTTCCGGTCATCGCGAACATACGTCCAGATGCGCCCGGTTTTCGTCTTCTTTCTGCCCGGTGCCAGTACCGGCACCGGAGTGTCATCCGTATGCAGTTTGCGGCAGTCCATCAAGTAGCGGTAAAGGGCCTCATCCAGCGGGGCCATTAACCGGCAACAGGCATCCACCCAGTTGGAGAGCAGAGCCCGCGCCATGACGGGCAAGGATTTCGCACTGACGATACAGCGGCAGGTGTTCGCAGTATTTGGCCGTTAACA
>OCPI01000239.1_pt1 | contig 27465 bp, 17 predicted proteins | sample 1476291 | NCBI WGS metagenome assembly OCPI01 (sample SAMEA2580054, study PRJEB22360) | human gut metagenome | reverse complement strand
AATCAGGCTTGCCAGTGCGGAGACGGCACCGCTACTCAGGGCGTCGACCGGCTGACGAATAGTTGTCAGCCCCGGAGAAATGTAGCCGAGGTAGCTGGAGTCGTCGTAGCCGACGATGGAAATGTCATCGGGAACCTGTAGGCCCTGGAGTGTCAGTGACTTGAAAGCGCTCAAGGCCAGTTCATCGCTGGCGCACACGATTGCGCTCACGCCTGCATCTATCAGACGTGCTGTCGCAGCCTGTGCGGTACCTAAGCCGTAGGGTGCCCATTCCACATACTGCGGCTTGAGGTCGAGCCCTGTACGGTTCGCAAAGTCAAGGGCAGAGTTGTATTTCGTGATACTGGGGTAGTGGTTTGGATTCCCCAAAAGCAAACCGATGCGCGTATGCCCCTGATTGACCAGGTGTTGAAGAGCCATTTCCGTTGCCAGGCGGTCATCTGTGCGAATGAAGTAACCCGGCAAGTCGGGATCGCCCGCATTGATGAAAACCATTGGAATTCGATGCTCAGCAAGGCGTTGATAGATCGAATAGTCGTTGCCCTTGGAGTCGTACTGGCCGGAAAGGAAGATCGCACCATCAATCTGTTCTGAAAGCACCATTGACAGCAGTGTTTCTTCGCTGGTGCCGCCAGATGTGTAGGTACACAAGAAAGGCAAAATATTGCGTGCCGTCAGTTGAGTACTTATTGCCGTGAGTAAAGATGCGAAAACGGGATTGACCAAGTTGGGGGTAACGACTGCTACATGTCGAGGCTGATTACGACCAACAGTGCTCGTAATCCCCATGCTTTTCGCAGTATTGAGCACGGCCTGGCGAGTATCGTCGGAAACGCCTGGTTTTCCGTTGAGAACGCGCGATACCGTCGCTTGGCTGACGCCGACTTCAGCGGCAACGTCTGCAAGTGTTTTCACTATTGTCTCCGTATTCCACCATTGGATTGGGTGGGAGTTACCTGAATGCCCTAAGTGTATATGAAATCGTTATTTACGTAAAGGCATGAAAGGCTTGCGCAAGACTTGCTTTCATTGTTACAGTCATGTCTGTCAGAAGGAACTGGTCATTGTGGATCGGCTCTCTGAGAGTGCATAGCTGCATAGCTTCACAGCAAGCGAACGATAATCTAAGGAAGGATTATCTCCAATGATGAAACATTCACCTGTGGCGCCCGTACTGGCAAGCGCACTGGTTGCCGCATTGGCGTTGAGCGCATGTTCCAAAGGCGCATCATCCGACAACTCCGCATCGGATGGCCGCCCCGTCGTGACCGTCCAGATCGTTAAGGACGCGCGCACCAAGCCCATGAGTGACCTGAAGTGGACGAAGGACCTTGAAACTGCATGTGGATGCAGCATCAAGTGGCTGGAGACCGCGGCATCCTCGTGGGATCAGCAAAAGAGTGCCGCTCTGGCAGCCGGCGATGTTGCCGACCTGACCATTGCGGGCTTTGATTCAAGCGATATGGCAGAATTTGGCTCGCTGTTCATGGACCTCACTCCTGAACTGGGCAACCTGCCGAACGTGAAGAAGATGTTCGATGCAGAACCCTACTCGCGGATCGTTTCTACCAACACCAAGAACCAGATCCTCGGCGTGGGTCGTTCCACCGTTCCTCTCTCGGCCAATACCGGTAGCCACATGTTCATTAACAAGGCATGGCTTGACAAGCTGGGCTTGGCAGTTCCCACCACGTGGGATGAACTCAAGACAGTGCTCAAGGCATTCAAGACCCAGGACCCCAATGGCAACGGTGTTGCTGATGAGATTCCCTTGGACTTCAACAAGCCCGGAACCAATGGATTTGAAGGCTTTAATCCCAACCTATTCTTGAGCTCCGAAGGCATTACCCTGAGCTCTGACTCCAGCTTGGGAATGTACGCCGATAAGGGCACCGTGAAGAACTACCTGACCGATGAGCGTTACAAGGACTTCGTGAAGTTCATGAACGAGCTGTGGTCGGAAGGCCTGATTGCTCAGGATGCATTCACCCACGACTGGTCCACCTACACCGGTCATGCAAAGGGTGATGGAAAGACCGCAACGGTTGGTATGTCCTGGATGTGGACCCCCTCAGATCTCTTCGGTTCTGAGCTGGGCAAGCAGTACATCACCATTCCGTCCCTGAAGGCGAAGGATGGGCAGACCACTCCGGTTGTGTGGGCATGGGGCGGCGACTCAATGGCCTATGGCGCCAACCAGATCGTTGCAAAGGCTGAGCCTGCAAATAAGGAAGCAACACTTAAGCTGCTGGATTCCTTCTACACGCCTGAGATTGGTATTCAGGCAACCTACGGTGCATTCGGTGAGTGCGTCGAAAAGGGAGCTGATGGCACCTACACGGTTCTCGAACCGGCTGATAAGAGCAAGAATGCCGGTGACTGGCAGTTCACCAACTCGCTTGCTGACCGCGCTCCCGTGTGGATCAACAGCGAATGGAAGCTGAAGCTGCCCGCAGAACACACCGAGGTCTTCCCCGTGGACGCTGTCTACAACAATGATTGGTCCAATATCGACCTCAACTCTGATGTTCTGTATGGAAACATGCCGACCACTGATGAGCAGGCAGATATCCTCTCTCGTAATGCAACCGGTATCAACCAGAACGCGATGGCGAAGTTCGCACAGTGGGTCACCAAGGGTGGTGTCGATAACGAATGGGATCAGTACGTTGCTGATCTCGAGGCAAACCACCTTGCAGAGAGCATCAAGGTCAAGCAGGACATCTACGATGCCTACAAGGCTCAGATGAAGCAGCAGGGCGTTGATCTGAACTCCATGTTCAAGACTCAGTCCGTCGACAAGTCGGCGAAGTTCACCAAGTAGTTCACGGCTGGCGTGCCCTGTGAGAATTCATAGGGCACGCCAGTTTTCTACACCTGGGTTTTCTGTATACGTCTTGAGTGCAGAATTCCCCCCCATCAACTTTCCTCCCTCCATATCTCTTTCGCATTGCTGCAATGCTGCCGCAGTGCATTTCACCCACATTGAGTTCCTGAATGAGGAAGGTAACTGATGTTCTTTGGATTTCTCCATCGAGTGTTTGGGGCGGTGGGCCATGCCTTCGGGCATATCCCTCATCTGTTCCATATGCACCATCCGTTGATCACTATTTTTGCTGGTCATCGAGTTGTGGCCATCTTCGTCACCGTGACTACGACGATCGTCATCGGTGTCGGTGGAGTGACCATTATTATTGGCCCAACAAATGGCGATACAACCCCGCAGATTCCTGGCCAAGAGCAGACCACTCCAACGCCGAAGCCAGAAAAAACTCCTACGCGCGAAGATAAAATTCGTACTTGGTGGCACGAAAATGGCGTGAAAGACGCCGAAAAGCCCCTTGCTAACAATGAGGTCCGTGAATCACCTTTCTATTCGGTATCGGTGTCGGCTGTCGACGGTACTGATTCGGACAATAGTTCGTTTACCTATATGTCGATCCCGCGCAACGGTAACCCCATGCGTTCGGACCTCAACGACGATGGTGCAAAGTTCCAAGCCGACAATCACGTGACCATGAGCTGGTCCTCGTTCGAATATGACACCGATGTCTACGTCGATGTCACTTTGCAGACTGGGGCGAAATTAACCGATGCCAATCAGGTTACTGTGCGCCCTGCCAAGGCGAATATTGAAAAGAAGCTGCTGGACGACAAGACTGTGCGTCTGTACATTCCTCAGAGTAACGACGGCTACCGTCTATCCGTAGAGTTTGCCCCCGAACTTATGGATGTGTACCGCTACCAGGGTGGGCTCACCCTTGAGGGCGGAGAAGGTCACGAATACGTGGGAACCGAGCCGAAGAACTCCATGTTGCTCTTTGCTCAGCCCTGGGCCTCGCGCGTCGATCCGACAACCATCCCCACCGAGGCCGACGGAACGATTACTTACGTGACCCCGGGTGAGGTCACCAACTTAGATACCGTCGATACCGACATTGTGTACTTCAAGGCCGGTACCTACTGGATGACGAACAAGTACTCTGCAAACCTTCCTGATCGCGTGAAGTGGGTCTACTTTGAGCCCGGTGCCTTCGTGAAGGGAGCCTTCCAATTTGGGGTCAATGAAAACATCACGAACTACAAGGTCACGGGATACGGTGTGCTCTCGAGTGAGCAGTACCTCTATGAGACTGACATGTCGAATGGATACAAGACCCTGGAGCATAAGGATGGTGCAAACTGCCATGCCACCTGCGTTAAAGCTCTGAAGTTTACCTCTACCACTCCGCATCAGGTTCTTGATCTGCAAGGCGTGACCATCAAGGAGCCGTCATACCACTCCTTCGTGGAATACGGTTTCCGACCTGCTGACCCCGAAAAGGGCAGTATGAGCGATGCTGAGTTTGCCGAGGCCGTGGCCCGTAACAGTGCGATCGAGGGGGCGAACGAGCAGTCCTTCAGTCAGCGCGTTCGTAACTACCAGCAAGTGGGATCCTGGTACTGGCAGACCGATGGAATGGAGCTGTACCCCGGATCGACGATGAAGAGCTCTTTCTTCCATACGAATGACGACGCGATGAAGCTCTACCACAGCAACGTCGATGTTTCGAATGTCGTGGTGTGGAAGAACGATAACGGCCCGGTCTTCCAGTGGGGCTGGAACTACCGCAACACTGAGAATGTGAAGGTCGATGGAACGACCGTCGTGCACAGCCTGATGAATAACTCGGGTGCAACCAACACCTGTGTATTCAACTCATCCCCGCACTGGAACGGTGGCGCCTTCGATTACTCCGATCCTTCAACGACTTTGAAGAACTGGACCATTTCCAACACCGTCGTGGAAGGAAGTGTGAACTGTGGTTTCCGTATCTACGCCCTGTCGAATATGGAGAACTTCAAGATCATTAACTTCCATGTGGATTCGTGGAATGGGCAACCTGAAGCAAATGTCGTGAGCCGTCTGACCCGTCCTGCAAATAAGGCGGGCAAGAAGGTGATGATTGGCAATGAAACCGTCGACCACAACGGTATTGAGATTCGTAACTTCAGTGTCGGTGACACCTTCGTGACGAAGGCCGGCGGAAACTGGGCATCCAATGAGCTTGGACGTTTGGATTTCGATGCAGACTGCTGGGATAACTGGAACGCCACCGCAGACGGCAAGCCTGAGAATATGCCGACGCTGAGCGTTGAAGGCCTGAAGGACCAAGACTCTTTGGACTCTCGTCATCTTTCGTTTAAGGGAACGACCGATGGCAATCGCGTTGTTGTAACGGTCAATGGAACGAACACGGAACTGCCTGTTATCGATGGTGCATTCAGCGCTGATCTCACCTTGGATCGCGCGATCAACTCGGTGCGCGTGAGCGCCTACTCACCCGAAAACACGGTAAGCCGAGCGAGCTACACTATCTACTCTTTCGGTGACAAGATTGGCACCTTGAGTGATCCCAGTGGCGATGACAACGGTGCCGGTACGGTTGTTTACCCCAAGAGTGAGAACTTCAATCCGGGCAGCTTTGACCTGCTTGAAACCTCTGTCTATCGCGATAACGATCACTACCAGTTTGTAACGCGAATGGGTGCTCCCGTGAACAACCCGTGGGGCATGAACCAGATGAGTACTCAGCGACTGAATATCTACATTCGCAGCCAGGCCAATACCTCAACTGATGTGACGCCTCTGCTAGCGGGGACGAACACCTTTGCCAATGGTGGTTGGGATTATGTTCTGATTGCTGATGGGCGTTCAGAGTCGTTGCCCTACAACATGGGTGTTTACGATAATGCGGGCAAGCTCAAGGGGGAGGTGACCTTGAAGGTTGCCGGTGACCGAATCATGATGTCCGTTGACCGCAGTGCACTCGATGGCGTGGACTTGGCAAAGGCCTCGTACCAGGTGTCGATCTATTCCTCCTCGGAAGATGGGGAAGGCGTGGGCAATGTTCGTCCGATCTATTCGGCCGAATGCTACGCGGGCGGAAAGGGATGTCCTGACTTCGTGAAGAACTTCCGCTTCGGCGGCGGAAAGGGCATCTTCACAAATGAGTCCCCGTATGACTCGGACACCACGGATTCCAATGCAATTGACATCATCTCGGGTGCAATCGAGCAGTCCAAGGCTCTGAGTGTGAACGAAGACGGCAAGGTAGTGGTTCCCTTTGTTGGCTTCGATGCGCGCCACTAGAGATAGTGAAAAGTGCGTAAGCTGGAGTTAGAAGTGGGCTTCTCAGTAAAACGCTGTGATCAGCGGGAATGATTCCGAGGAAACCCAAAATATTCAGGGGTGGGCATGAAAGTGTCCACCCCTGAATGTGTTTTGTAATACTTGCGCAAGGATTGCGTACTTGTTACGCTAAAGGGGTAGCGCATAGACGCGCCTCCAACCCCTCGCAAGAACATGCGGCAATGTTGACGACTGAGAAAGTTATTGCGATGACAAAGCAATTAAATGCTGATTTCGCTGCGACTCGCAACGCTGCGGCGAAGACCCCCTGGTGGTCGAACGCTGTGGTCTACCAGATTTATCCGCGCTCCTTTCAGGATGCAAATGGCGACGGGATCGGTGATATCCAAGGAATCACCCGGCGCCTGCCCTATGTGGCAGAACTTGGCATTGACGTAATTTGGCTGTGCCCCATGTACGTGTCGCCCCAAGATGATAACGGCTACGACATTGCCGACTACCAGAACATCGACCCCATGTTCGGCACTCTCGATGACATGGATGAACTGCTTCGCACCGCCCACAGCTTGGGCCTGAAAGTCATTATGGATTTGGTGGTTAACCACTCCTCTGATGAGCACGCGTGGTTCATCGAATCCCGTGACAAAACCAGCGACAAAGCAGACTGGTATTGGTGGATGCCCGCAAAGGAAGGGCATGTCCCTGGCGAAATCGGAGCCGAACCCAATAGCTGGGGGAGCTATTTTGGTGGATCTGCGTGGACCTATGATCCGCAGCGCGGTGAATACTATTTCCATCAGTTCTCGGCCAAACAGCCCGACCTCAATTGGGAACGACCCGAACTTCGCCAGGCGGTCTACGAGATGATGAACTGGTGGATGGACCGCGGAATTGACGGATTCCGCATGGACGTCATCAGTCAGATCTCCAAGACATTGGATAGCCGTGGAATGCTCCCCGGAACCGATGGATCCGATAAGGAAATTTACGCCGTCGGCTCCGACGGATATTCCTCGCCCTTTGATTTCTGCACGGATGGCCCGCGCTTGGATGAGTTTCTCCATGAAATGTACGAGGCCGTCTTTGCGGGTCGGGAAGGCTTCCTGACCGTCGGCGAGGGGCCGGGTATTTCCATTACCCGCGCAGCACACATCACCAACCCAGCCAGCGAAGAACTCGACATGCTCTTCCTTTTCGACCACGTTGGCATTGATGACGATGGTCCAGCAGGGAAGTGGTCCGTCGTGCCGTGGAAGGTTCGCGACCTACGCAATGTCTTCGCGGGCTACGAAGAAATTGTGCGCGACGGCGGATGGACCAGCCTCTTCTACTGCAACCACGACCAGCCCCGCGTCGTGTCGCGTTGGGGAGACGACAGTACGGAAGAACTGCGCTCTCGAAGCGCAAAGGCACTTGGCCTCGTCCTTCATATGCACAAGGGAACCCCCTACATTTACCAGGGGGAGGAACTGGGAATGACGAACGCAGGCTTTACCAGCCTCGACCAGTATCGCGACGTCGAATCCCTGAACCACTACAGGCAATATGTCGAAGAAGCGGGGATCTTGACGCATGACGAAATGATGAATGCGCTGGCTCTCAAGGGTCGCGATAATTCGCGAACTCCCATGCAATGGGATGACACAGCCTATGCAGGTTTCATCGATGAAGACGCCGGGCAGGCCCCCTGGATTTCCGTCAATGCAAACAAGGAGGTCATTAACGCAAAGCATCAGCAAGACGATCCCGATTCGGTCTACCACTTCTTCAAGCGACTCATTGAGCTGCGGCACACCAAAGACATTGTTGTTGCCGGAGACTGGGAATTAATTGCGCAAGATTCTGACTCCGTCTACGCCTTCACAAGGCACTTGGGGAATGAGAGCTTGGTCGTCGTTGCCAATCTGTCCAGTGACACCGTTGACCTGCCAACAGAAGTTGCAGAACTGGTGGGGGAGCCTCTGCGTGAGCGCGTCCTCATCACTAACCAGGATGCCGCCCTCACATGCGAGGAACTGCAGGATCGCCACCTGCGTCCGTGGACGGCCTTCGCTTACATACTCGGCTAAATTCTTGGACGAAACGAAGAGGTTGCTATGTCCACCACAGAAGTTCAGCCACGCGGCACAGAGCCGTTACGCTCCACCCCTGCCTCTAAGCAGGCCAGCACAAAAGTGAAGAAGACGCCGAAGGCTAAGGGGGCTCCCTGGTGGACTCCCGCGGGCCTCGCGAACCATTTCCGACTGTACTGGCAGTTGTGGATCATGGTTTTGCCGGCGATCATTCTGGTCCTGATCTTCAGCTACGGGCCAATGTATGGAATCCAGCTGGCTTTCCGTGACTTCGATGTCAGCAAGGGCATTACGGGCGGAAAGTGGGAAGGACTGAAGTACTTTAATCAGTTCTTCAAAGACCCGATGTTCTGGCAGATCATCCGCAATACCTTACGCATCAGCTTGTGGACCCTGGTCATGGGCTTTTTCGCCCCGATCATTCTGGCTTTGCTGATCAACCAGATCTCAAGCAAGAGAACGAAAACTTTCGTTCAGACCATTACCTACATGCCTCACTTCATCTCGACAGTGGTCATGGTCTCGATGCTCAATATCTTCCTTGCGCCAAATTCCGGTTTGATCAGTAAGTTCTTCGGAGGCGCGGACCTCATGGGAACCGCCTCTGCATTCACGCCCATCTACTGGATGAGCGAAATCTGGCAGCACGCCGGATGGAACTGCATCATCTACTTGGCTGCGCTGTCATCAATCGACACCGCGCTTTACGAGGCCGCGAAAATCGACGGTGCCGGGCGAATGCAGTTGATTCGATACATCGACATCCCGGCGATCTTGCCGACCGCGGGAATCCTTCTGATCTTGAATATGGGCTCGGTGCTGGGTGTTGGTTTTGAAAAGGTTTGGCTGATGCAGAACACGCTGAATATCCCGGCCTCTGAAGTCATCGCCACCTATACCTACCGCATCGGTATCTTGGCCCACCACTACAGCTATTCCACGGCAATCGGTTTGTTCAACAGCGTTGTGAACTTCATCTTCCTGGTGACCGCGAACAAGATTGCAAAGAAGACCAGCGACACCAGCTTGTTCTAGAACCGGCGTGAAGAAAGGACTGAATCATGTCTGCAGCAACACCTGCCGCAAAGATTTCCGGTCACACGGCCGGGAAGGGAACATCGGGGGATAGGGCAAGCGAACCGAAGCCCAAGAAGAACCTTGGCGCATTGTGGCGAACGCGCTCTGCCTCTGACTGGATCATTGATGGAATCATCGCTTTGATCATCGCGGCCATTGTTCTGGCAATTTTGTACCCGATGTGGTTCATCATTGTCGCGTCTTTCTCAGACCCGAACTTGGTATCGACCGGTAAAGTCACGGTTCTCCCCAAGGGCATTAATTTCAAGGGGTACTTGAAGATCTTGGAAGATACGCGTATCTGGATTGGCTACCGCAACACCTTGCTTTACTCGCTCTTGGGCACAGCAGTGAACCTGATCGTCACGCTTCCGGCAGCCTTCGCCCTGTCCCGTAAAGAATTCAAGCCGCGTCGCGTGATCTTGTTCTTCTTTACCTTCACGATGTTCTTCGGCGGCGGCCTGATCCCCAGCTACCTGCTGATGAAACAGCTGGGACTGCTGAACAGCATCTGGGTTTTCATCATTCCGGGGGCCTTCAGCGTATTCAATATGATCATTGCCCGCTCCTTCTTCGAGGCCTCGATCCCCGAAGAACTTCATGATGCGGCGCAGGTCGACGGACTGTCGTACTTCGGGTATTTCAACAAGATCGTGTTGCCACTGTCGACGGCGATTATCGCGGTTATTGGCCTGTACTACTTCGTCGGGCACTGGAACGATTACTTCACCGGTTTGATCTACATTCGCGACCAGAACCTGCAGCCTTTGCAAAACGTCTTGCAAAACATTTTGTTGGCGAACCAGACGCAAGTTGGCGCAGTCGGAATGACAGCAATGGATTCGCAGAACTTTGCGGATCAGATCAAGTTCGGCGTGATTATCGTTTCGACAATTCCTCTGCTGATCATCTACCCCTTCTTGCAGAAGTACTTCAACAAGGGCGTCATGATCGGCGCCGTCAAAGGCTAGAACAATGACCAGAGCTGCCCTGACCTACGAGCGTTTATGCCGCATCGTGCTGATGGTGTTTGTCGTCAACGTTGCGATGCTCGTCCACACGCTCATGGGACTGATCCTGGGAGGATTCTTCCCCTCAATCGCCGCAGCATATGCGACCTTTCGGACGTGGCTTATCGACGAGGATCAGTCGTGGCGCATTCGCCAGACATGGACGGTGTTTCACCGCGCGTGGAAAGACGAACTCACCCAGGCCAATCTCTTCGGTTGGGTGCAACTGCTCATCGGCCTCGCCCTGGCGTGGGACTACTACCTGGTGAATTGGAACGACCTGGGTGGAGTCATCGGCGTTGGCGTCTCGGGCCTTCTGCTTTTACTCAACCTTGTGTTCTGGACCGTGGCAGCGCTGTCATGGTCAGTACGTGCGAATTTCGATGAACCCCTTCCTTGGATTCTTCGTATGTCGCTGAACATGACAGTGGCCCGCCCGCTGTGCACCCTGCTTCTTCTTGCCTTCACGGTCATCATCGGCTGGACCTGGAGTCAGTGGCCGGGCGTGTTTATGGTCTTCGGTGCTGCGGTTCCGATCTTTGCTGTCCAGGCAGTCATCTATAGTTTTGGAGGGCTGCCGGGAATGAGCGTCAAGGACCGACCCTCCCCAAACCCTGCCGACGAGGCCGTCGCTGAGCGCGGGGGAGTAGTCGCTTAAGCCTGCCGAGGCCTCGGCAATGAGAGAACCCGACAACTTTCCTTCCCACTACCTTCTTCCAACCACCTAAAAACCCGTAACCCAGGAGACCCAATGTTTCCCATCCCCTCTGTGAAGGCGCAGATGAACCCCCAGACCACTTTTGTTGGGGAGCGGTGGCGAATCGGCTTCCTGACCGATGCCCTGGTCCGCCTCGAGTGGTCGGATTCTGGAGTCTTTGAAGACGAGGCGACGCAGGTCGTCCTCAACCGCAGTTTCGGGGAAACTCCAAAAGTTACCTACTCCCAGCGAGGCGGAATGCACGTGTGGGAGACCTCTTCCATCCGCCTGGTTTTTGACGGTCAGAGCTTTAGCAAAGAAGGGCTGAGCGCTGTCGTTAAGAACGCGGGAGGAGGCTTTGGGACCACGTGGCACTACGGAGATGAGGCGCATGAAAACCTCAAGGGGACCGCGCGCACTCTGGATGGTGTGAACGGGGCCTGCGAATTGGGCATGGGACTGATCAGTCGTGATGGATGGGCGGTCCTGGATGACTCGAAATCGAATCTCTTGCAGAGTGATGAAGCTGCGTGCAAGGCAGGTTGCGTGACACGTCCGCGCGGCCACTCAGAAATTGATATCTATTTCTTCAGCTACGGGAACCGTTACGCAGATGCCATTCGCGACTTCTACCGTTTGAGCGGTCCGACTCCACTTCTGCCGCGTTGGGCTTTGGGGAACTGGTGGAGCCGCTACTACCCCTATTCGCAGGATGAGTACCTCGCGCTGATGGATCGTTTCGATGCGGAAGGAATTCCATTCACAACCGCTGTTTTGGATATGGATTGGCACATCACCGATGTTGATCCACGCTTTGGCTCAGGATGGACCGGGTACTCGTGGAATCGCGAGCTAATTCCAGATCCTCAAGCTTTTACGGAAGCCCTGCATAATCGAGGCTTGCGTATTTCTGCGAATGTGCATCCCCGCGATGGAATACGTGCCTGTGAGGATGCCTATCCCAAGGCCGCCGAAACAATGGGAATTGACCCGGCCAGCGAAGAACCGGTGGAGTTCGACCTGACAGATCCGAGCTTCATTCGCGCCTATTTCGACATGCATCATGATCTGGAGACTGATGGCGTCGATTTTTGGTGGATCGATTGGCAACAGGGCGGTGTTTCGCGTCAAAAAGGTCTGGACCCGCTGTGGATCCTCAACTACCTGCACTATATGGACATGGTCGCGGCATCTTCAGAAGGTGAGGGGCAGGATCACGAGCTCCCGCTGATTCTCAGCCGTTACGCGGGCCCAGGATCGCACCGCTATCCCGTGGGCTTCTCCGGAGACACAGTTGTCAGCTGGGAATCCTTGAAATTCCAGCCCTACTTCACGTCAACGGCCTCGAATATCGGATATGGCTGGTGGAGCCACGATATTGGCGGACACATGCTGGGCGTGCGCGACGAAGAACTGGAAGCACGCTGGTACCAGCTGGGTGTATTCAGCCCGATTAACCGACTGCATTCGAGTCTGTCGCCTTTCGTGGGCAAGGAACCGTGGAATTTCCAGCAACCCGTGCGCGATATCATGCGCGATGCGCTGATCCTGCGTCACCGCCTCATTCCTTACCTACACACAATGAATTGGCGTGCCGCCAGCGAGGGCGCGCCGCTGGTGACTCCCATGTACTGGTCTCACCCAGATGAAGGGATCGCCTACGACGTGCATGAACAATTCATGTTCGGCACGCAGTTGATGGTTGCTCCCGTGGTGACCCCGCGCGATACGAACACGCGCCAGGAGCGCACGCGCATGTGGTTCCCGCGCGGCCAATGGTTCGATTTCTTTACCGGACGCCGCTACGACGCCGAAATGGATGGTGGGCTGCGCCTGAATGTTTGGCGGCCACTGGAACTTCTTCCTGTTTTTGCCCCCGCAGGCGGGATTGTCCCCCTCCAAGAGCTGGATCAGAACATTAACGATTGCGGGAATCCCCAAGCGCTGGAAATCCTTGTCTTCCCCGGTGCTGATGGACACTTCACCCTGCGTGAAGATGATGGCCGCTACCCAGGTGTCAATTGCGAGCAGCGCAGCGGCGAAGTGCGAACCAAGATCGTTTACAACGACGCCTGTGGAACGCTGACCATTCACCCCGCAAAGGGCTGCACTGATGCGCTGCCCGCGCTCCGCTCGTGGACCGTGACCATGCGAGGCATTGAGAAACCAACGCAGGTGAGTGTCAACGGAGAGTCCGCTGAGTTTACTTACGATCCTGATACCCTCAGCGCGCGCGTGACAATTCACGAGGCCGAGGCCAGCAAGGAGCTAGAAGTTTCCTTTGCGGGTGGAAAGCGTCCCACCTTTGCGGAAAACCCTGTTGAAAACGATATCTACCAGGCGCTGCTTCGCTGCGAGATGGATGCTCTGGCGAAAGATGATGCCTACGCGATGGTGCGTCGTCTAGGGCGTCGGGCACTTCCACAGCTACGCACTCTGGATAGAGGAAAAGAAGCGGGCATATTCCGCTCGGAAATGCCCGCCTCAGTGATCGAAATGATCGAGGAGATTTTGCTTCGCAGCTAGCGCTTCTTGTGTGTCATCACGGTGCTGACTCCCGCAATGATAATGAGGAGCACACCCATGATCGCCAGGGTCCCAATGGCAACCAGCGCAAGGTTTGCCGCCTTGACAAAAGCCATGGCAATCAGTGCGATAGCAGTGAAGATGATGATGCACGCCCAGAGTAGCTGCCCGATGCGCACGCCCCGATAGGGAGCTTCCTTCACGTCCTCGGCTGACCACACGTGAGCGGGGGGAACAATTGGGGTGTTTTGCGGCTCAAATGTGTGTTCCGAGGCCGGGGTAAAGTCGGGCGTCGCCCCTTCCCCCGCGCCTGCCGCGGCGCCTGTCCAGGCTGTAGAAGTGTCGGGCGCCTCGGCCTCGGTGCTGATATCGGCCTCGGTGTCAGCCTCGGCAGTAGTTTTTTGGTCCTCGATCGGAGCATCTGCGAAGGAAGGCAGCGGTTTTGTTTCATCGTCGCCAACCGGCAGGGGAGTGGTCTGGTCAAAGTCGTTTGTACTCATGACAATTCCTTTCAGTGCTGGCCGGCTGCGGGTGATTCAGAGGACGCGCTTGGTGAAGGCGACTGACTCTGGCTGGCTGATGGAGAAGTTCCCGTGGAAGGAGCGGCGCTGGGTGTGGGCGAAGGAACCGCGGAAGGCCAGGGATCCCGATCGACAGAGCTTCCCGTTTCGTCGATGTCCAGGGTGACAAGCTGGTTTGCATTGAGGTAAACAGTGATCCCCTGACCTTCCTTCCAGCTGGGAGAGGTCAGAACTGTGGGGCTATTACTGTCGAAGCCCTTCCACTTTTGGTCGCCACTGAGATCAAGATCGAAGGTAATCGGTTGCTTCTGAGCAACGATGCGAATGGACTGACCGTCGCGAACTCGGATGTTCGCGTAGGGAATCACCTGGGAGTTAACGGTGATGTCCTTGGTCAGACCATCGGGCGCATGAGAGAGGTCAAGCTCTAGATTGATGACATTGGAACCGTTGGAACTTCCAATTGTGTCTGAGCGCCAATCGGCATCGGTATCAATGTTTCCCGCCACGGATGAGTAGTGGAGCGGAGCGGCGGTGGAGTATGCCATGCCTCCCAGCAGCGCTGGAATTGCGAAGAACATGCCTAGTACCGACAAGATGGTGAGCATGACCGAGGAACGATCGCGAAGAGCGGCGATCAGGTGTGCAATGCCGACGATGAGCAGGCAGGCGGCCGCGCCAGTCAAGGCAATCTGTACGCTTCGATCAACCTGTTCCGGGGTGCTGTATCCATTTCGGTAGAGCAGGAAGAAAGTTCCTGCCAGTGCAAGGAAGACCAGCCCGTAGACGCATAAGACCAAAGCGCGGGGGACGACTCGAGAGCGGAGTGCGGGCTGCGTGACAAAGGGCGCGAAACGCTTTCCTGCGCTTTGCGGAATTGTTTGTCCCGAGGCCTGGGGCTGAGATTCACCGGGGGTGAAGGGAGTCTGGACCGGTGGAGTCTGAACGGGAGGAGTCTGAACGGAAGGAGCGTGCACAGGGGCCTGAGCCGCTGTTGTCTGTGCCGCCGAAGGCGGTGCGGGAGGGAAAGAATAGTAGTCCGAAGATGTCGGGCCACCCTGCGTACGCCAATCAGGAATTGTATCTGGCATGGTTTCTTCTCCTTGGGGAGAGGCAGGAGTAAAGGAAGATGAGGCCGCCTGGAAGGATGGCTGCGCCGGTGGTGTCGCACTCCAGTACTGACCCTGTGCGGGGCCAGTGCCAGTCTGCCTGGGCTTTGCAAGCAGGACCGCAATCACGACAATTGCGACAGGGAAGACCAGAAACAGAGGAATCCACACGAAAGCGTGAAAGATGCCGAGCGCGATTCCTGAAGTCCCACCGCCACAGACCGCTAAGAGGATTGCTCCGATGATCGCAGCATCGAAATTGCCCTTGAGCATTTCGTCAACGTGGATACGGCCATCTTTGGCCTCGGGAAGGAAAACCCACGCTAAGGCGTAGAGGGCGCACACTATGGGGAAGAAGAGCGCGGCAACAACGACGGCAATTCTGAGGGAGTTCACGTCCCATCCATAGCGCTGTGCCAAACCTTGGCACACGCCGCCGATGACGCGTGGCTCTCCACGGAAGAAGCCGGAGTAACGCAACGATTTCATGAATCCTTTGTTCATGATTCCACTGTGCCCGTATGGATGGCGAAAAGATATGGGGGGATGCCCTGATCGATCCCCGATTCTTTCCCCAGCCTTGCGCTTCCACTCCCGATTCGTGTGAAGATACAGATGTGAGCAATGAGCAGCAAGTGTGGCAATCGGGCGAGCAGAAGCCCCGTGGGTATCAGTGGAACCCACCAGAGCTGCGCGAACCCACACGTGTTCTGCATCGTTCCAGCGCGTCTTCAACCGATATGCCTCTGCCTTGGATCGGCGGGGTCTGTGCGGGAATTGCCTCGATGCTCGGGGTGTCTGCCGGAATTATTCGCTTTGCTTTCGTCGCGGCCCTACCGGCTTTGGCAGTTCCGCTTTTCCTGTATCTCTGGCTGTGGCTTACTCTTCCCGACGATCCCGGCATTGCCCAAAGCGCCCCCGAACGCCTGCGTGTTCCGCTGGCCTCGGCAGAAGAAATCGTTCGCCGCGAATACGACCAACGCAACTTGCGCATGCTCTTGGTCGGATTGGGTGCGGTGGGTCTTGCCCTTGCAATTGCCTACCTGCTTTTTACGGGAGTAGCGGGACTGCGCGATATTGCCGCAGCGGTCCTAGTCCTTGGTGGAATCGCGGCAGTTTGGACGCAGAGTACTCGCGCGCACTCATGGAAAAACCCGCTCTTCATCCTCATCACTCTGGCCGGAATGATCTTGGTTGCCAGTGGATTGGTACTGGCTTCATTCCGTGGGCAATCACCGTGGGATATGGCACGAGGTGCAATCCTGGGTGGCTCCCTGATCCTCTCCTTTGGAGTCGCGATCATTCCCCTTTGGGTGAGAACTTCCCAAGAAAACACGCGAGCGAAAGAGCGCGAGAAACGCGAAGCTGAGCGTGCTGACGTGGCCGCACACCTGCACGATTCTGTCCTCCAAACACTTACGTTGATCCGCAATAACGCCGATAATCCAAGCTCCGTGCGAGCGCTGGCCCTGGGGCAGGAACGCGAGTTGCGCTCGTGGTTGTACACGGGGCGTGAAGAAGCGGCAGATTCCCTTGCCGAGGCCCTGCGCGAGGCAATTTCGACGCTGGAGACAACTTTTGGTGTTGAAGTCGGCGTTGTGACGGTTTCCGATATACGCCCAGGTCCCGGTGAGTTGGCGATGGTCGCCGCTGCTTCCGAGGCCGTCTCCAACGCAATTCGCCATGCACGTCCGCCCGTGAGCGTCTACATGGAAGTGGGGCCGAAGTGTTCGGAGATCTTCGTTAAAGACTGTGGAGACGGCTTTGATATCTCTGCGATTCCCGAGGACCGTCACGGCGTGCGTAATTCGATTTTCGGCCGCATGGAACGAGCAGGAGGAACCGCTCAAATCCGCCATCTAGCCAGTGGAACCGAGGTCCATCTCTCCATGCCTGTAGATACACTTGAGTGACGATGCCCGCTGAAGGAGACAATTCCATGACAATTCGGATTCTGGTCATTGATGATCACGCCTTGGTACGTGCGGGCGTGCGCGCTGAGCTCGAATCCAGTGGCGCCGATTTTGACATTGTTGGCGAGGCGAGCGACGTTGAGGGAGCTATTGCGGCCTGCCACGCCCTCACGCCGGATGTCGCCCTCCTGGACGTTCACCTGCCTGGAGGAAACGGTGGCGGCGGCGCTGAGGTTGCGGCCTCGTGCGGTGACGTTGAGGGGCTCCGTTTCCTTGCGCTCTCGGTGTCAGATTCCCCCGAAGACGTTGTATCGGTCATTCGTGCGGGCGCTCGCGGATACGTCACCAAGTCGATCTCGACCCCTGAGCTTGTCGAGGCCATCCAGCGCGTTGCCGCGGGAGATGCTGCCTTTTCGCCGCGCTTGGCCGGTTTTGTTTTGGATGCTTTCGGAGGGGCGGGCGCCCCCATTGCCGCTCACGATGATGAATTGGATGTGCTGTCAGCTAGGGAGCAGGAAGTCATGCGTCTCATCGCGCGTGGATACCCCTACAAAGAGGTTGCCTCTGAGCTCTTTATTTCTATCAAAACCGTGGAAACACACGTGTCTGCCGTGCTGCGCAAGCTACAGCTATCGAATCGAAATGAGCTCACGCACTGGGCCATGCAAAGACACATCATTTAGTCTTTCAGGTGCCTTGCGGTGAAGTTCACCCGCGTGCTGGGCGCTTCATGGACAAAGATGCGGGGTAGGGGCGATACCATGAGTAGTCCTTGCACCACGATGCCTTGGGAGTGGCGATCATGCACGCAATCGGTTTCGACCGCGATCAGTATCTAGCCCTTCAATCTGAACACATTGCGCAACGTCGCCAGCAGTTCGGTGGGACCCTGTACTTGGAGTTTGGCGGCAAGCTCGTTGATGACATGCACGCCTCTCGCGTTCTTCCCGGATTCACCCCGGATAACAAGATTGTCATGCTTGCCGAGCTTGCTGACGAGGCCGAAATTGTCGTCGCCGTCAACGCCTTGGATTTCCAGCGTCGCAAGATGCGTGAAGATCTGGGAATCACCTATGAAGATGACGTCTTCCGTCACATCGATATGTTCCGCGAATACGGGCTGTACGTGGGCAATGTCGTCATCACCCGCTGGAGTGATTCCAACGACCAAGCGCATGCCTTCAAGCGCAAGCTCGAAGCCCGCGGAATCAAGGTCGCGCGTCACTATCCCATCGAGGGCTACCCCAATAACATCGATCTCATCGTTTCTGACGAAGGTTTGGGGCGTAACGAATACGTCCATACGACTCGTCCGCTGGTTATTGTTACCGCTCCCGGTCCCGGTTCAGGCAAGCTCGCAACCTGCCTCTCTCAGCTCTACCACGATCACAAGCGCGGAATGACCTCGGGATACGCGAAGTTCGAGACCTTCCCGATCTGGAATCTTCCCTTGGATCACCCCGTCAACGTCGCCTACGAAGCGGCCACTGTTGACTTGGATGATGTCAACATGATTGACCACTTCCACTTGAAGGCTCATGGCGAAACGACGGTTAACTACAACCGCGATATCGAGGCCTTCCCCGTCCTTCGTCGCCTGCTCGAGAAGATCATGGGGGCCTCTCCCTACCAGTCACCCACCGACATGGGCGTCAACATGGCGGGCTTTTGCATCAGCAATGACGAGGTCTGCCGCGAGGCCTCGAAGCAGGAAATTATTCGCCGTTGGTACAAGGCTTTGGCCTTGGAAGCGCGCGAGGATCTTCCGCCCGTACAGTCTGAGCGTGCGGCTCGCCTGATGACCGCAATAAACCTGAGCAGTGCGGACCGCCCGGTTGTTGCCCCCGCGCTTGAGCGCGCGCGTGAAACTGGATATCCCGCTGCTGCAATGGAATTGAGCGACGGACGCATTGTTACTGGAAAGACCTCGGACTTGCTGGGGCCCTGCTCTGCAATGCTTCTCAATGCGATGAAGCTCCTTGCGGGTATTGACGATGATGAGAAGTTGCTTGCCCCCGAGCAGATTGAGCCCATTCAAAAGCTCAAGACTGAGCACTTGGGCAGCCGCAATCCCCGCTTGCACACCGATGAGGTGCTGATCGCTTTGGCTGGATCCGCGCGCTCCAACGAACGTGCAGCAGCGGCCTTGAACCAGCTGTCGAAACTGGCTGGTTGCGATGTGCACTCTTCAGTTCTGCTGGGCAGCGTTGATGAAGGCATTCTTCGCCAGCTCGGTATGAATGTCACTGCCGAACCCGTTCACGCAACCAAGGGCGTCTACCACAAGCACTGAAAATGGATCAGGATCACTCACTTCCCAATCTCGGCTCTTTCCTCGATTTCGGTTCCGATCAGGCTGAGGACCTTCCCCTCTACGACCCAAGCTCCTCGAGCAACGAAATGGGCGTGGGAGCGGGTTCTTCTGTTGCTACTTCGGATCAGGGATCGCCTCAATGGGGCCAGGCGAGCGGCCACGGTAGTTGGACGCAGCACAGTGACCCTGAAAGCCTTCTCAAGGGCTTGAATGACCAGCAACGTGCGGCGGTCGAGCATCGGGGCGTTCCTTTGCTCATCATGGCCGGTGCGGGCTCTGGGAAGACACGCGTTCTGACACATCGGATTGCGTACCTGTTGGCAACCGGTCAAGCCCGTGCGGGCGAGATTTTGGCGATTACCTTCACCAATAAGGCAGCAGCTGAGATGCGCGAGCGCGTCGAGGCCCTGGTGGGCGGGGGAGCCGCGCGCAGGATGTGGGTGTCGACTTTCCACTCGGCGTGTGTGCGATTACTTCGCGCGGAATACCGTGCGGCCGGTTTGCGCTCGACTTTTAGCATCTACGATTCGCAGGACTCGCAGCGCCTGATCCAGATGGTGCTTAAGAGCGCGGATGTCGATATTAAACGATTCACGCCCAAGCTGGTTGCCGCGCGTATTTCAGACCTTAAGAACGAGCTCATTTCCTGGCAGGAATACCGAGATACCGCGCCGAATGATCCGATTTCGCGAGTTGTCGCTTCGGCCTATGAAGAATATGAGAAGCGCCTTGCCCAGTCCAATGCTTTGGACTTTGATGACCTGATTTCGCGTACGGTGCGCCTGCTCAAAGACAACCCGGCGATCGCCGAGCACTACCACCGTCGCTTCCGCCATATCTTGGTCGATGAGTATCAAGACACGAACCATGCACAGTACGTGCTGGTCCGCGAACTGGTGGGCACCGGGGACGATGGGGTGGAACCGGGGCAGCTGACGGTTGTCGGTGACTCAGACCAGTCAATCTACGCTTTCCGTGGTGCAACGATTCGCAATATCGAAGAGTTCGAGCGAGATTTTCCGGGTGCGCGGACCATTTTGCTCGAGCAAAACTATCGTTCCACCCAAAACATTTTGTCCGCTGCCAACGCGGTTATTGCTCGAAATGAAGGCCGCCGCGCAAAGAACCTGTGGACGGCATCGGGGGACGGTGCGCTGATTACGGTTGACGCAGCGGATTCGGATCGCGACGAAGCGCGTTTCATCGTTTCAGAGATGGAAAAACTGTCGGCAGCCGGGACCCGCTGGGCAGATATCGCCGTCTTCTATCGGACGAACTCACAATCACGAGCAATCGAAGAACTGTTGGTTCGCCAAGGTATTCCCTACCGAGTTGTAGGGGGTACTCGCTTCTACGAACGTGCGGAAATTAAAGACGCTTTGGCCTACCTTCAGGTGATTTCAAACCCCGACGACACTGTTGCGCTGCGGCGGATTATCAACACTCCTCGTCGTGGGATTGGCGCCAAGGCAGAAGCCGACCTCATTGCCCACAGCGACCGCTATGGAATTTCAATGGGCCTGGCCGCCCGGGATTGCTGGATTTCTCAGGGCCAAGGCCTCGGAGAAGCAGAAGGAACCGGCCTGACCTTGGCGGAACTTCCCAAGGAAGAGGCCGAGGAAGCACGAGGGGGAGTGGCCGGGCTGAGCCCGCGCGCGGCATCGGCGATCGCAGATTTTTGGGGACTGATTGAAGCCATGCGACGCGCCGAACAAGCCGGTGCAAGCGCCGCGGAGATTCTCGAAGAAGTCCTTGACCGGACGGGATATCTTGTGACTTTGCGACGTTCCCAAGACCCGCAGGATGCCTCGCGAGTGGAAAACCTTGCCGAATTGCACGCGGTTGCGTTGGACTACGTCCAGACCAGCGGTGAGGTCGGCTTGGCAGGCTTCCTTGAGCGCGTAGCCCTGGTTGCTGACTCGGATCAACTTCCCGAGGAAGAAAGCGGGAGTGGACAGGTCACGCTCATGACGGTTCACACCGCGAAGGGCCTTGAATTCCCGGTCGTCTTCGTGACCGGTATGGAGGATGGCACTTTCCCGCACCAACGCTCGCTGGGCGACCCCGAAGAATTGGCAGAAGAACGCCGTTTGGCCTATGTCGCTATCACTCGCGCCCGCAAGCAGCTTTACCTGACGCGTGCGGCTGTGCGAAGCGCGTGGGGAGCGCCCCAGGAAATGCCCCCTTCGCGATTCTTGGATGACATTCCCGTCGAGCTCTTGGACATTCGTCGATCCTTAACCTCGATGGAACGCCTGCGCGGTGGATATGGCGGCGGTTCCGGATACGGTTCGGGTGGCTATGGCGGTTACTCGGGTTCCGCTTACGGCTCTTCCTATGGGGGCAGGTCTGGGGGCTATGGCTCAGATCAGGCAGATTACGGATACTCGCGCCGCGATGACGATGGCGGTCCCGTCTTTGGCGGACGCAGTGGTGGATCCGGTAGCGGTGATGGCGGCCCGCTTGCCGGCCGAGGCCTCGGCGGGAAACGCGGCGTGCCCGCAGCGCGAACTGCAGTTTCGCGGCCAATGGGCACAAGTGCTCCGAAAAACACACTTAACCCAGAGGAAGTGCGCGTGGGCGATCGCGTCCGGCACGCAACTTTGGGTGAAGGTACGGTCATCGGCCTCGAAGGAGCGGGGGAGCGCACCATTGCTCAAGTCGCCTTCGCGTCGGCTGAAAAACGCCTGTTGCTGCGGATGGCCCCCATGGAAAAGATCTAGTCGCGGTAGGCTTAAGGAAGTTGCGCGCCACAGTTCACGTGGTAACCGCGCAAGGCAGCGCCTTCGGGCACAAAGTGAAGGGACACAATGGATCTCTACGAATACCAAGCACGGGAGTTGTTCGCTGCTCACGGCGTCCCCGTACTTGCGGGAATCGTTGCACGCACCCCAGATGAGGCCTATGAGGCAGCGCAGAAGCTGCTGGCCGACAACGACCTTCTGGTGGTCAAAGCCCAAGTGAAGATCGGCGGCCGAGGCAAGGCCGGCGGCGTAAAGCTGGCTCGCAGCGCAGAAGAAGCGCGTGAAAAGGCCGAAGCAATCTTGGGCATGGATATCAAGGGTCACACCGTCCACTCAGTCCTCATCGCTGCGGGCGCGGATATTGCCGAAGAGTTCTACTTCTCGATCCTGCTGGATCGCTCCGAGCGTCGTGAGCTTGCATTGTGCTCGGCGCAGGGCGGTATGGATATTGAGACCCTGGCACGTGAGCATCCCGAAGCTCTGGCCCGCGTTGGCCTGGACCCCAAGGTTGGCATTGATGAAGACGTTGCCGCTCAAATTCTGGGTGAGGCCGGCTTCAATCGTTCGCACGTCGAGAAGCTTGCCCCCGTTTTGATCAAGCTCTGGGATACCTACCGAGGCGAAGACGCCACCCTGGTTGAGGTCAACCCCTTGGTTCTGACCGAACAGGGCGATGTTCTGGCGTTGGATGGCAAGGTGTCACTGGATAACAACGCTGCTTTCCGTCATCCCGAACACGCGGCCTTTGCCGATAAGTCTGCGCAGGATCCTCGCGAGGCTATGGCGAAGGAAGCCGGACTGAACTACGTGCGCTTGGAAGGCCAAGTCGGCGTGATCGGTAACGGTGCCGGCCTGGTTATGTCCACCCTGGACGTTGTGGCCTTGGCCGGTGAAGAGTGGGGTGTCAAGCCCGCGAACTTCCTGGACATCGGTGGCGGTGCCTCGGCAGAGGTTATGGCCAAGGGCTTGGACGTCATCCTTGGTGATGATCAGGTTCGCTCTGTCTTCGTCAATGTTTTTGGCGGAATTACCGCGTGCGATCAAGTCGCTCGCGGAATCGTGGGTGCTTTGGAAGCCTTGGGAGATGCTGCCTCTAAGCCTCTGGTTGTCCGTTTGGACGGCAACAAGGTCGAGGAAGGCCGTGCAATCTTGGCTGCTGCCGCACACCCCCTGGTTCACATGGAAGAAACAATGGACGGCGCAGCACGCCGCGCTGCCGAACTGGCCGCGAACGCCTGAGACGGGACGGGACTGAAAACTCATGAGTATTTTTATTGATTCCTCTTCGCGCGTCATTGTTCAGGGAATGACCGGATCAGAAGGCCAAAAGCACACGACCCGTATGCTGGCAGCCGGCACAAATATCGTCGGCGGTGTAAACCCGCGCAAGGCCGGCACTTCGGTGACCTTCCACGTTGAGCCTTACGGCCCGGGCGCTGAAAATCGCGTTGCCGGTGATGTTGAGGTTCCCGTGTTTGGAAGCGTTGCACAGGCTCGCGAGGAAACCGGTGCGAATGTTTCGGTTGTTTTTGTACCCCCGGCATTCGCTAAGGGCGCTGCCATCGAAGCCATTGATGCCGGAATTGAAACCCTGGTCGTCATCACCGAAGGTATTCCCGTTCAAGACTCGACCGAATTCGTTGACTACGCGCTTGAGCGTGGCGTGCGCCTGATCGGCCCGAACTGCCCCGGAATCATTAGCCCCGGACAGTCTAATGTGGGCATTACCCCCGCCGATATCACGGGACCCGGCCGCCTTGGTCTGGTGTCTAAGTCGGGTACCTTGACCTACCAGCTCATGTACGAGCTGCGCGACCTGGGCTTTACCACCTGCATTGGTATTGGCGGTGACCCGGTTGTGGGGACCACCCACATCGATGCACTGGAAGCTTTCGAAAACGACCCCGATACCGACCTGGTTGTCATGATCGGTGAGATCGGTGGTGACGCCGAAGAACGCGCCGCAGCCTGGATCTCCGAGCATATGACCAAGCCGGTCGTCGCCTACATTGCGGGATTTACTGCCCCTGAAGGCAAGACCATGGGCCACGCGGGCGCGATCGTGTCGGGAAGCTCTGGTACGGCCTCGGCAAAGGCGAAGGCACTGGAAGCGGTTGGCGTGAAGGTTGGTCGTACCCCTTCGCAGACCGCGATTTTGGCACGTGAGGCGCTGGCTGCTCGATGAGTGAGGATCCCACCGCGCGTACGACGGTCACAACAGTCTCCGCCCGCCCGACCATCCGCGTTGCCCTTCCGCAGGGTTGGGCGCGCTCGATGCTGTCCGGGATCGAGGCGGCTCTGCTGGGTTGGGCACTGGTCGTTGTCCCGACCCTGATCGCCTACGCTGCGGTGTCCTCGAATCAGTGGATGGTGTCCACCACCTGGGAGGACGCCTTCCACTTTGCCTCAGACCTGTGGGGCGCTTCGCTTGGAGCGCGAGTGATCTCGGGCGACGTCTCTTATCGCGCAGTGCCTTTGCTGTTTGTGCTGCTTCTGATTGCCCTGACCAAGCTGCTCCTTCTGCAGGGACGGCGTTTTTCCCCTGCGTCGCAATGGATGGCAATTCCCGGTTTCACCGTGACTGCGCTGTTTTTGGCCGGTGGAATTGGTGCGCACGTGAGTGTGTGGGGCGCGCTTCCCCTGGCTATTTTGATCCCCTTGATTGCGGCCGCCTGGGAGGTCGCGCGTGCGCCCAAGAATCTTGAGCTTCGCTTTGAACTACCGAGGTGGGTCAGCGTTGGAGTGCGCACTGGCTTGCGCGCATCGTGGGCTCTGGCGATTTATGGCGGACTTTTCCTGCTGCTTTCGGTGACCCAGTCCTGGTCACAGATCCGTGGGATCGACCAGCTTTTGCTGTCGACCTCGGCGGTTGATTCGATCATGATCGTTGTCGCGCAGCTGCTCTTCATTCCGAACGCAATTGTGTGGGCACTGTCCTGGCTTTCCGGTCCCGGTTTTTACCTTGGTAGCGACGCCTTGCATTCGCCGGCTTCTGCTCCCGTTGGGCCGATCCCGGCAATTCCGCTTTTCGGTGCGACCCCCGCAAGTGCCCCCGGCAACTGGATGGTCCTTACGCTGATCGTGTTTGGCGTAGCGCTTGGTGTCTACCTGCGTCTGCGCAAGGGCAGTGAATCACTTCTTGATGACCTCTACCAAGGCGGTATTGCCGCTGTGGTCATCGCAGCCGTTTACTTGGTGACTTCCTTGGGTTCGGCTTTGGTTTTGGGAAATGGGCGCTTGGCTTACTTGGGGCCCCGCATGTCGCTTTCTGCGCTGTGCCTTTTTGCCGAGGTGGCGCTTGGGATCCTGCTGACCGTGGCGCTTTCGCACCCGGTGAGCGTGGCGTGGGCGCGTGAGCTTATGGGTGCGGGGAAAGCGCGGGTCCATGAGCGTCACCATCACGAGGCCGCAGCTGGGGCAGTTGCGCCTGCGGAACTTGCCCCTGAGACGCCCCGTGAGGACGAAGTCGCTGAGAACGTCGCTGACGAAACTCAGCCAGCGGAGGAGCCCGCTGAAGACGCCGATGCGGCTCAGGCCTCGGAAGAAGAGGACGTACCCAGCAACTAAACCAACCTGGTGTGGGGGAGTGCTCGCTACTTGGCCTCGTCGAAGAGGCTACGAAGCAGGTAGCATGGTGGGGTGACTTCAGCTGATCTTCATCCCGTTCTTGTTGTCGATTTTGGTGCGCAGTACGCCCAGCTCATTGCTCGTCGCGTGCGCGAAGCCAGCGTCTATTCGGAAATCGTCCCGCACACCATGCCGGTCGCCGAAATGCTTGCGAAAGAGCCCGCGGCAATCATCTTGTCCGGTGGTCCCTCATCCGTGTACGAAGAGGGCGCTCCTTCTATTGATCCCGCGATTTTCCAGGCCGGAGTGCCGGTTCTGGGAATCTGCTATGGCTTCCAGACCATGGCCCATGCGCTGGGCGGAACCGTGGGACGCACGGGAACCCGCGAGTACGGGCACACCGATGCGCAGGTTTCAGGCGGATCCTGCCTGTTTGACGGAACTCCCGAAGGGCAGGTCGTGTGGATGAGCCACGGCGATGCCGTTCAGGGCACGCCCGAAGGTTTCACCGTCACCGCATCGACTGCAGAGACCCCGGTTGCAGCTTTCGAATGCAGCGAGCGTCGCCTCTACGGCCTGCAGTGGCACCCCGAGGTTGGCCACTCGCAGTTCGGCCAGGATGCTCTGAAGAACTTCCTCTACAAGGGCGCGGGGATCGAGCCCACGTGGACGCCTGGCTCGATCGTTGACGAGCAAGTCGCGAAGATCCGCGAACAGATCGGCGACGCGCAGGTGATTTGCGCGCTCTCCGGCGGTGTGGACTCTTCCGTGGCCGCGGCCCTGGTTCACAAGGCTGTTGGCGATCAGCTCACCTGCTTCTTCATCGATCACGGCCTGCTGCGTGCGGGCGAACGCGAGCAGGTCGAAAACGACTACGCACGCGGCATGGGTATCCGCGTCATCACGTGTGACGAGTCCGAGCGTTTCTTGTCTGCTTTGGCGGGTGTTACCGATCCTGAGACCAAGCGCAAGATCATCGGCCGCGAATTCATTCGCTCTTTCGAGGCCGCCCAGAAGCAGGTCATCGAAGAGGTCGGCGCCGCCGGTGGCGAAGTGAAGTTCTTGGTCCAGGGCACCTTGTACCCCGACGTTGTCGAGTCTGGCGGCGGCGAGGGCGCTGCGAACATCAAGAGCCACCACAACGTGGGTGGTCTACCCGAGGACATGACCTTCGAGCTGGTCGAGCCCCTGCGCACTCTGTTCAAGGACGAGGTCCGTGCGGTTGGCCGCGAGCTCGGCTTGCCCGATTACCTGGTGAACCGCCAGCCCTTCCCGGGTCCCGGCCTGGGTATTCGCATCATCGGCGAGGTGACGCGTGAGCGCCTGGATATCCTGCGCGCTGCGGACCTGATTGCCCGCGAGGAACTCACAGCTGCTGGCCTGGACCAAGAGATCTGGCAGTGCCCGGTTGTCCTGCTGGCTGATGTTCGCTCCGTTGGCGTTCAGGGTGATGGTCGTACCTATGGTCACCCGATCGTGCTGCGTCCCGTGTCCTCTGAGGATGCGATGACGGCCGACTGGACGCGCCTGCCTTACGATGTGTTGGCTCGTATCTCCACGCGCATCACGAACTCTGTTGCCGAGGTCAACCGCGTGGTTCTGGACGTCACGTCCAAGCCGCCGGCAACCATTGAGTGGGAATGAAACTTTTCGTGTTGGTTTAAACGCGTGGGCCCGGGAGCGCTCTGGTGAGCACTCCCGGGCCTTTGAGCTAGGGATAAAAATAGGGGTTAAAGGACAAAAAGAGTTGGTGGAGGGTTAGTCCCAGTTGTTTCGGTGGGG
>OCPI01000236.1_pt1 | contig 27800 bp, 20 predicted proteins | sample 1476291 | NCBI WGS metagenome assembly OCPI01 (sample SAMEA2580054, study PRJEB22360) | human gut metagenome | reverse complement strand
TTACGATGCCTCCGCCAGCGGGGAGCGAGCCACGACTGACGTAATGCCCCGGCAGTAGGGTAGTGGCTATGCCCATCAACGCCCAGATTCTTGATAATCCGAAATCCGACCGCGTGCGCCGCATCGCCGATCTGACCCGCACCAAAGGCCGCGAACGTTCGGGCCGTTTTCTTATCGAAGGCCCGCAATCCGTGCGCGAGGCCGTCACTTGGCGGCCGGACGTGGTACGGGACCTGTATGTAGAGGTTTCGCAGGCGCTGGAACATCCGCGTATCATCTCCTCCACGTTGGAGAAGATCGTCGAAACCTCGCAGGATGCCACGATTTATGTGCACTACTGCACCGGCGACGTGATGCACCGCATCAGTCCGGACGCCCAAGGCATCGCGGCCGTCGGCAATGCCGAGTCCATGCACGCCGGTGCCGATGACGTCGAACTTGGCAAGAACGGTCGGGCCCCGCAGATTGCCGTCTTCTGGCAGGTGCGCGACCCGGGCAACGCCGGCACCGTGATTCGTGCGGCCGATGCGGCCGGCTGTGACGCCGTAATCTTCGTGGACGACTGCGTGGACGTGCTGAACCCCAAGGTCATCCGCTCCACCGCAGGCTCCCTGTTCCATCTGCCGGTACTCGCCATGAGCACCGACGAATTCTTCACCTGGACAGGCGACCATAATTTGGACGTCTGGGCCGCCGACGTATACGGCACCGAAGAACGCAAGCCGGAAAGCCTGCCCGCAGTACTGGCGGACAAGGCGGCGATCGAGGCTCCGAAAGCCGTGTTGTTCGGCAATGAGGCGCGTGGCTTGGAACCGGACATCCTCACGCGCTGCGGCCGCATCGTCTCCATCCCGCTTTATGGCAAGGCCGAATCGCTGAACCTCGGCACCTCGGCCGCGGTGATGCTGATGTCGCTGTCTATGTCGGGTCATGTTGAAAGAATGTGAAACCGGTAAAAACGCTGTGAAACGCTGAGAAAACATCAGACGAAAGGGTTCTCGTGGCAGAACAAATGGTGTTCGACGCCGACCAGGTGACTGCTGAGGTCGCCGAGGGCATCGAGAAAATCCAGAACGCCTCCAACCTGGAGGAGCTCAAGGCCATCAAGACAACGTACGCAGGTGCCGATTCGGCGATGACCAAGGCCAGCAAGGCCATCGGCGCCCTGCCCGCCGACCAGAAGAAGGAAGCCGGCAAGCTCATGGGCAAGCTGCGCGCCGACTTCGGCCGTGCCTATGGTCCCAAGGAAGTCGAGCTCAAGGAAGCCGCCGAGAAGGCCGCGCTTGCCGCCGAAACCGTGGACATGACGCTGCCGGTGAACCGCAAGCCTCTGGGCGCCCGTCACCCGCTGCCCAAGCTGATGGAAGACGTCGAGGACTTCTTCATCTCCATGGGCTGGCAGATCTCCTCCGGTCCGGAAATCGAAGCCGAATGGTACAACTTCGACTCCCTGAACTTCGGCCCGGACCATCCGGCCCGCCAGATGCAGGACACCTTCTACGTCAAGGGCAATCAAGCCAAGGACGCCGCCGGTTTCGTCGGCTCCAACATGGTGGTGCGTACGCAGACCTCCTCCGATCAGGTCCGTGCCCTCCTGACCCGTGGCGTGCCGCTGTACATCGCGTCCCCCGGCCGTGTGTTCCGCACCGATGAGCTGGACGCCACCCATACTCCGGTGTTCCACCAGTGCGAAGCCCTCGCCGTCGACAAGCACCTGACCATGGCCGACCTGAAGGGCGTGCTGGACAAGCTCGCCGTCGCCATGTTCGGCCCTGAAGCCAAGACGCGCCTGCGCCCGAGCTACTTCCCGTTCACCGAGCCGAGCGCCGAGCTCGACCTGTGGTTCCCCGACAAGAAGGGCGGCCCCGGCTGGCTCGAGTGGGGCGGCTGCGGCATGGTGAACCCGAACGTGCTGAAGTCCGCCGGCATCGACCCGGACGTCTACACCGGTTTCGCCTTCGGCGTCGGCATGGAGCGCACGCTCCTGCTGCGCAGCGACATCAACGACATGCACGACCTGGTCGAAGGTGACGTGCGTTTCGCCGAACAGTTTGTGATGGGGGAGTGATTCAGCCATGCCTATGATCGATATCGATTGGCTCAAGGACCATGTCGAGGTTCCCGAAGGCCTGACCTACGAACAGCTCGCCAAGGACCTTGTCAAGGTGGGTCTTGAGGAAGAGGAGATCCACTCCTCCCAGGTGACCGGCCCGATTGTGGTCGGCTACGTGGTCGACGCCACCCCCGAACCGCAGAAGAACGGCAAGACCATCAACTGGTGCCACGTGGACTGCGGCGACGAATGGAACGAGACCGACGAAAACGGCAACAAGGTGCCGCGCGGCATCATCTGCGGCGCGCCCAACATGAAGGCCGGCGAAAAGGTCGTCGTCACCCTGCCCGGTGCCGTGCTGCCCGGCGACTTCAAGATCGAGCCGCGCAAGACCTACGGCCACATCTCCAACGGCATGTGTGCCTCCGAACGTGAGCTGGGTCTGGGCGACAACCACAATGGCATCATTCTGCTGCGTCAGTACGGCTTCTCCGAGGCTGAATATGAGGCTCTGAAGCCTGGTCAGGACGCCATGCACCTGCTGCACCTCGACCAGCCTCTGCTTGAGATCAACATCACCCCGGACCGTGGCTACACGCTGTCCTACCGTGGCGTGGCCCGCGAATACCACCACTCCACCGGTGCCGCCTACACCGATCCGGCCGTGGCACTGAACGAGAAGGCCCCGGAACCTGCTGACTACCAGCCCGGCACCCCGGTGGACATCGATGTTGAAATCGACGATAACAATCCGATTCACGGCGTGCCCGGTTGCGACCGCTACTACGCGCGTATCGTCAAGGACTTCAATCCCAACGCCCACACGCCCAACTGGATGCGTCGTCGCCTGATCCGCGCCGGTATGCGCTCCATCTCCTTGGCCGTGGACGTGACCAACTACGTGATGCTTGACCTCGGCCAGCCGATGCATGCCTACGACCTCGACAAGCTCGAAGGCCCGATTGTCGTGCGCCGCGCCAACGAGGGTGAGAAACTCACCACCCTGGACGGCAAGGAACATGACCTGAGCGTCGAAGATCTGCTTATCACCGATTCGCCGAATGGCGAACGCGGCTCGCGCATCCTCGGTCTTGCCGGTGTGATGGGCGGCCTGTATGGCGAAGTGACCGCCGACACCAAGAACATTCTTCTGGAGGCCGCGCACTTCGATCAGGTGACCATCGCCCGTTCGGCCCGTCGCCACAAGATTCCATCCGAGGCCTCCCGCCGCTTCGAACGTGGCGTCGACACCGCGCTGCAGCCCGCCGCCACCCAGATGGCCGCCGAGCTCATGGCCAAGTACGGCAACGGCGAGCCCAGCGAACACCCGAACGACGTGAACAACACGCCGCGCGCCAAGGTCATCCACTTCAAGGCCTCCGAAGTGGCCCGCGTGGCCGGCCTCGACGTGGACATCAACCGCATCTCCGACATCCTGACCGACATTGGCTGCACGGTGGCCGGCGGCGGCAACGGCGAGTTCGCCGTAACCGCGCCGAGCTGGCGCCCGGACTTGAACGAGCCGTGCGACCTGGTCGAGGAGATTGCCCGACTGATCGGCTACGACCAGATTCCGATTACCGTGCCGCCGGCACCGGTCGAGGGTCTGGTGGGCCTGACCCCGGACCAGCAGCGTCGCCGTCGCGTGGCGGACGAGCTCGCCGAGTTCGGCATGGTCGAATCGCTGAGCTACCCGTTCGTGGGCGACGACGATTACAAGGCCTTCGGCTTCGACCCGGAAGCCACCAAGAAGGTCAGCGTCGAGATCGCCAACCCGCTCTACGGCGACCGTCCGTACCTGCGTCGCGAGATTCTGCCGACCCTGGCCACCACCGTGCAGCGCAACATCCGTCGCGGCCTTGAAAACGTGTCCCTGTATGAGCTCGGCCACGTCTACCTGTGGGATCCGAACGCGCCCGCCATCCCGGCACTGCCCGGCGGCGTGCGCCCCACCGACGAACAGCTCGCTGCGCTTGACGCCGGTCTGCCCGAACAGCCCGACCATGTGGCCGGCATCCTGACCGGTCTGGCCGAGGACGACGGCTGGATGGGCGGCAAGCGCCCGGTCGACTGGTCCGACGCCGTCGAGGCCGTGCGCCGCATCGCCGGCCGTATCGGTGCCGCAATTGTTCTCGACCAGCCCGCCGCCGACGATGTGCCCGTCCAGTGGCACCCCGGCCGTGCCGCCCGCGTCATGGTGGGCGACGTCTTCACTGGCTGGGTCGGTGAATTGCACCCGCGCGTCAACGAGGCCCTCGGCTTCCCGGCCCATTCCGCGGCCTTCGAGCTGAACCTCACCGCGCTGTTCGCCACGCTGACCGGCAAGCCCGTCCAGGCCAAGCCGATCTCCACGTTCCCGCCGGTCAAGCAGGATTTGGCCTTCACCGTGGACGAGACCGTGACCGCAGGCCAGCTTGAGAACGTGATTCGCAAGGCCGCCGGCGCGAACCTCGAATCCATCGAACTGTTCGACGTGTTCACCGGCGAACAGGTGGGCGAGGGCAAGAAGTCCCTGGCCTATGCGGTGGTGTTCCGTTCGCCGAGTAAAACGCTGTCCGCCGAAGACAGCGACGCCATCCGCAAGGCCATCGTGGCTGAGGCCGCCGAAATCGGCGCCCAGCTGCGCGCCTGACCCAACCAATCATCCGAATCGAGGAGCGTCATGAGCCAACCGGAGCAGGACAAGCCGAAATACGGGCAGTACCAGCAGCCTGAATATGGTGCTATGTCTGGCCAATACGGGCCGAATTACAACCCGTATATTTATGGCGCTCCCGAGCCGGATACCAAGAAGGATTCCGCCGCAGCCGCTGGCATCAACGGTGGCGCGGCGCAATCCCAGCAGGCCGGCCAGCCGTACGGTCAGCAGCCGGCGTGGCCCGGCAATCAGCAGGCGGGTGGCTGGCCGTATGCTCAAGGCGGCCAACAGTCCGGTCCGGGCGCATATCCGGGCGGGTACCCGGGCATGCAGGGCCAGCCGTATGGTCAACAGCCGAACGGTCAGCCTCACCAGCCGCATTATTACCACGGCATCGACCTGAACGATCCAAACCAGAACCCGCTCTACGGGCACTGGGATTCGTATGCGATCATCTCCTTTATCCTCGCCCTGTTCTTCCCTGTGCCGGTGCTCTCGGCACTGATGGGCGCGGTGGCAATGTGGCGCACGCGCACCTTCCATATGAAGGGCTTCGGTTTGGCCGTGGCCGCCGTGGTGATCAACGTGCTATACACCATCGCCGTCATCTGGATGGCCTTCAATGGCTATGACGCCATGAGCCTCTACCAGGAAGCCCTCCAGCAACTCACCGGCGGCACCGGCTCCTCCTCCGACTCCATCTCCGCATAAGTAGCGTTCACATACCAACACACCCACTGCATAAATATGCAATAGTCTGCATAATCGCGTATACTCATCCCAAGACACATCAGTGAAAAGAGATGAGTATGGCGAAATATACAGTGGCCGTGGCCGGTGCCACGGGCTATGCCGGCGGTGAAGCGCTGCGCATTCTGGCCGCGCACCCCGACTTCGACATCACCTGCGTGGCAGGCCATTCCTCAGTGGGGGAGTCGATGGCCAAGCACATGCCGCATATTCCCCAACTGGCCAATCTGGTCGTCGAAGATACCACGCCCGAAGTGCTGAACGGGCATGACGTTATCATCCTCGCACTGCCGCACGGTGCTTCGGGCAAGCTCGCCTCGCAGCTCGATCCGAATGCCGTGGTTGTGGATTTGGGCGCCGACCATCGCCTCGAAGAACAGGCCGCTTGGGATGAGTTCTACGGCGGCGATTTCTATGAGCATTGGACCTACGGCATGCCCGAGCTCATCACCGGCAAAGCCGCGGACGGCTCCTACACCCGCCAGCGTGCGGCGCTTCCTGGTGCCAAGCGCATCGCAGGTCCTGGCTGCAACGTCACCGCCACCACGCTGGCCCTCCAGCCCGGCATCGCCGAAGGACTGGTTGAATCGCAGGATATCGTGGCCGATCTGGTCGTCGGATACTCGGGTGCCGGCAAGAATCTCAAACGCACCAACCTGCTTGCCGCCGAGGCCCTGCAATCCGCCCTGCCGTATTCGGTGGGCGGCAAGCACCGCCACATTCCCGAAATCCTGCAGAACTTCGCCCACGCGGCCGGCAAGAGCGCGGCCGAAGCCAGCGAATTCACGCTCGGTTTCACGCCGATTCTCGCCCCCATGTCCCGAGGTATCCTCGCCACCGTGTCCGCCCGCATGACGGACAAGGCCAAGGCACTGAGCGATGAGGAGATTCGCGCCGTATGGTCCAAGGCCTATGAAGGCCAGGACTTCATGGTGCTGCTGCCCGAGGGCACACTGCCCGCCACCGGCAACATCATCGGATCCAACGCAGCCCACCTGCAGGTCGTCACCGACCGCAGGGCCGGCCGCATCTACGCTTTTGCCGCCATAGACAACCTCAACCGTGGTACCGCCGGACAAGCGGTCCAATCACTGAACATCGCACTCGGCCTGCCGGAAGACGCGGGCCTGACCAAGATCGGAGTAGCACCGTGAGCGTTACATTTGCACAAGGTTTCTCCGCCGCCGGCGTGGCGGCTGGTATTTCATCCGTCGAAGGCAAGAAGGACTTGGCCCTCGTGGTCAACAACGGCCCGCTCGACGCGGCTGCAGGCGTGTTCACCTCGAACCGTTTCTGTGCCGCCCCGGTGCAGTGGAGCCGTAAGGTCGTCGCCGACGGTCACGTCAAGGCCGTGATTCTGAACTCCGGCGGTGCCAACGCCTGCACCGGCGAGGCCGGTTACGCCCAGTCCGTCACCACCGCGGAAACGGTCGCCGGTCTCATCGGCGCCGAACCGAATGATGTGGCTGTCTGCTCCACCGGTCTCATCGGTGAACTGCTGCCGTTGGACAACGTGCTGGCTGGAGCCAAGAGCGCCCATGAGGCTCTTGCCGCCACCGCCGAAGCCGGCGCCGACGCCTCCCACGCCATCATGACCACCGACACCAAGCCGAAGACGGTCGAACTGACCGGCTCCAACGGCTGGAAGATCGGCGGCATGGTCAAGGGCTCGGGCATGATTGCCCCGCAGCTGGCCACCATGCTGTGCGTCATCACCACCGATGCGGTCGTCTCCGCCGGCCAGATGCAGGCCGCACTCGCCGTGGCCGCCGAACATTCGTTCAACCGCATCGACGTGGACGGCTGCATGTCCACCAACGACACGGTCCTGCTGCTCGCCTCCGGTGCCTCCGGCGTCGAACCGGACAAGGACGAATTCAACAAGCTGGTGCGTGAGGCCTGCGCATCCCTGTCCCGCCAGATCATCGGCGACGGCGAAGGTGCCTCCCACGACATCCGTATCACCGTCACCGGTGCCACCAGCGAAGACGCGGCACTTGCCTGTGGTCGTGCCGTCGCCGCCTCGAACCTGCTCAAGTGCGCCATCTCCGGCAACGATCCGAACTGGGGCCGCATCGTCAGCTCCCTGGGCACTGTGCCGCCTGAAGTCGCGCCTTACGATTCGAACAAGGTGACCGTGGACGTCAACGGCGTGCGCATCTGCGAGAACGGCGGTGCCGGCCGCGACCGTAGCGAGGTCGACATGACCCCGCGCGAAGTCCACATCGACATCGACCTGAACACCGGCTCGAGTGCGCAGGCCACCGTCTGGACCGACGACCTCACCCACGAATACGTCCACATCAACGCCGACTACGAAAGCTGACAAACAGCCCAGTGGGCTGTTTGTAGCAGCCGGCAGCGATAGCGTCGCCGGCGTCGCATATAACGCAAACAGCCCAGTGGGCTGTTTGTAGCAGCCGGCAGCGATAGCGTCGCCGGCGTCGCAGAAAAGAGAAAAATTGTCTACAGAATTGAAGGGACCTGGGTTCCATTTCGACGTGCACACCGATTTGCGCGCCGATCAGAAGGCAGAAGTGCTTATTGAAGCGCTGCCATGGCTGGAGGAGTTCGCCGGCCAGCGTATCGTCGTCAAATACGGCGGCAATGCCATGGTCGATGACCATCTGAAGCAGTGCTTCGCCGAAGACATGGTCTTTTTGCGTCAGGTGGGTCTGCACCCGATCGTCGTGCACGGCGGCGGCCCGCAGATTTCCCACATGCTCAAGGCCCTCGGCATCAGATCCGAATTCAAAGGCGGCCTGAGGGTCACCACCCCTGAGGCCATGGATGTGGTGCGCATGGTTCTGACCGGCAAGGTGTCACGCGAACTGGTAGGCCTGATCAACGCGCACGGCCCGCTGGCCGTAGGCATGTCCGGTGAAGACGGCGGCCTGTTCTCGGCCATGCAGCGCAGGCCCGTCATCGATGGCAAGCCCACCGATATCGGCCTGGTCGGCGACGTGGTTTCCGTCGATGCCTCGGCAGTCGAGGATCTGGTGGCCGCCGGTCGTATCCCGGTCGTCTCTTCCGTGGCTCCGAACGAAGAAGATGCCACCGAAGTGCTCAACGTGAACGCTGATTCCGCCGCCGCCGCTTTGGCTGCCGCTGTGGGCGCGCACAAGCTCGTTATCTTGACTGATGTGGATGGTCTGTACGCCGATTGGCCGGATAAGAATTCTCTGATTGGCCGGATCGGTGTGGAAAACCTGCGCGATATGCTGCCGGACCTGGAATCCGGTATGCGACCCAAGATGGAGGCCTGTGTCAGGGCCATCGACGGTGGCGTGCCCCAAGCCCATGTCATCGACGGGCGCAAGCCGCATTCGATTTTGAACGAGATATTCACCTCCGCAGGCATCGGTACCATGGTTATGCCCGATGAAGGACTGGAAATGAGGAGCTCTTATGGCTACTGAGCATGAGGAAAAACTAGGTACGGAAGACAGCAAGTGGCTGGGAGAGTACTCTCAGGTCCACATGAATGTGTTCGGTACGCCGTTGCGCGTCATGGATCACGGCCAAGGTGCCCACATCTGGGATGTTGACGGTAACGAATACCTCGATTTCCTGGCAGGCATCGCCGTCAATTCCCTCGGATACGCCCACCCCAAGTGGGTCAAGGCGGTTGCCGATCAGGCTGCCAAGGTGGCTCATATCAGCAACTATTTCGCGTCCGAGCCGCAAATTGAGCTGGCATCCAAACTGGTCAAGCTGGCTGGTGCACCTGAAGGCTCCAAAGTCTACTTCGGCAACTCCGGTGCTGAAGGCAATGAAGCTGCCCTCAAGCTCGCCAAGCTGTATGGCCGCACCTTGCCTGATGCCCTGCCTTCCCTCGGCGGCAAGCCCGCACGCATTCTCGCAATGACTCACGGCTTCCATGGCCGTACGATGGGTGCGCTGTCCGCCACATGGAAACCCGGTATCCGCAAGCCGTATGATCCGCTGGTGCCGAACATCGAATTCGTGCGCGCCGGCGACAAAGTCGCCCTGCACGACGCTTTTGCACAGACCGGTCTCGGTCGCTATGGCAAGGGTCCGGTGGCTGCTGTGATTCTGGAACTTATCCAAGGCGAAGCCGGCGTGCAGCCGTTGGGCGCCGATTACGTCAAGTTCGTGCGTGAACTGTGCGATATCAACCACGCGCTGCTCATCATCGATGAAGTACAGACCGGTATCGGACGTACCGGCAAGTGGTTCGCATTCCAGCGTGACGATCTGTCCGGCGGCGTGACGCCGGATATGGTGACTTTCGCCAAGGGTGTGGCAGGCGGATTCCCGATGGGCGGCATGATCGCTTTTGGCGAGAAACTTGCGGCTCTGTTCACTCCTGGTTCCCACGGCTCCACCTTTGCCGGCAATCCGCTGGGTGCGGCTGCGGGACTCGCCACTCTTGACGTGATTGAAGACGAGAATCTGGTGACCAACGCCGAAGCTCGCGGCAAACAGCTGCGCGATGGCATTATGGCCACCGGTAATCCGCTGTTCGTTTCCGTACGCGGCCGTGGTTTGCTGGACGCCGTCGAGCTCAAGCATCCCTGCTCCCACGCGGTGATGAACTACTGCCTCGAACACGGGCTCATCGTCAACGCGGTGGCTCCCAATGCGCTGCGTTTCGCACCGCCGCTGATTGTAACCGCTCAAGACGTGGATCAGACACTTGCCATCCTCAAGGATGTGCCTACGGACCTGCCCGACGACTGATTTCTCGCCGTCACTGCCGACCCACCGATCCAAGGAGATCATCATGACCCCAGAACTTCGCCACATGCTGCGTGACGACGACCTCAACCATGAGGAGCAGAAGCAGGTGCTCGAACTTGCCATCAAGTTCCACCATGACCGCTTCTACAAGCAGCCGTTCGCCGGTCCGCAGGCCGTCGCCGTACTGTTCGACAAGCCATCCACCCGCACCCGTTCCAGCTTCTCCATCGGCGTTGCCGAGCTTGGCGGCTACCCGCTGGTCATCGACAAGTCCGGCTCCCAGCTGGGCCGTGGCGAGCCCGTGGCCGATACCGCTCGTGTGCTCGACCGCATGGCTTACGGCGTGGTGTGGCGCACCTTCGGCCAGGACCGCGTCGAAGAAATGGCCAAGTACTCCACCCATCCGGTGGTCAACGCCCTGACCGATGACTTCCATCCCTGCCAGATTCTCGCCGACTTCCAGACCATCGCCGAGCACCGAGGCGGCGTCGACAACCTGAAGAACCAGACCATCGCCTACCTCGGTGACGCGGCCAACAACATGGCCAACTCCTACCTGCTCGGCGGTGCCGTGGCCGGCATGGACGTGCGCGTGGCCGGCCCCCACGGCTACCTGCCCCGCCCGGACATCGTGGCCGACGCCAAGCGCGTCGCGGCCGAGACCGGCGGCTCCATCCTGGTCACCACCGATGCCAAGGAAGCGGTGAAGGACGCCGACTGCGTGTTCACCGACACCTGGGTCTCCATGGGCGAGGAGGCCGAATACGCCATCCGTTCCAAGCCGTTCTGGGATTACCAGGTCAACACCGAACTTATGGCATTGGCCAAGCCGGATGCGCTCTTCCAGCACTGCCTGCCCGCCTACCGCGGCAAGGAAGTCACCGCTGAAGTGATCGACGGCCCGCAGTCCGTGGTGTGGGACGAGGCCGAGAACCGTCTGCACGCACAGAAAGCGTTGCTGACTTGGTTGACCGGCAAGGCCCGTGGAGACGAAAGCCTGCTCGCATGAGTGAAACCGGTCCGTCCCTGCAGCGCCCTGCCACCAGGGCGGCGCGGCTGAGTGCCATAGAACAGGCGCTCGCCACGCATATCATCACCTCGCAATCACAGCTGTCCAAAATCCTTATCGACGAGGGCATTGCGGTGACTCAGGCGACCCTGAGCCGCGATCTTGACGAGATGCATGCGGTGAAGACCCGGCTGAAGGACGGCACGGTGGCCTACACGGTGGGTCGCAGCGTCGTTGCTTCAGAAGGTGAGGATGTAGGGGAGCGCGGTGAGGCACAGATGTCCCGCGTGCTGAACGGACTGGTCACCTCGGTGGCAGCCGCCGGAAATCTGGTTGTGGTGCACACGCCTTCCGGTGCCGCACAATACGTGGCCTCGGTGATTGACAAGCAGCCGATCGAAGGCGTGCTGGGCACCATCGCCGGAGACGACACCGTCATGGTGATTTGCACCAATGACGACACCGCCGTCTCCCGCTCCGACTGGCTGCTAAGCCTCGCTTCCAAATAACCAACACGCCGTGCATAAATATACAGTCCTCTGTATATACTTGCATCAGTTTGTTTTTCAGACCTTGAACGAAAGGGAACCAATGGCAGATAACAAGCGCATTGTTCTGGCCTACTCCGGCGGTCTTGACACCTCCGTCGCCATCTCGTACCTGAAGGAGCGCACCGGCAAGGACGTCGTGGCCGTGTCCCTCGACGTCGGCCAGGGCGGCGAAAGCCTCGAGACCATCAAGCAGCGCGCCCTTGCCTGCGGAGCCGTCGAATCCTACGTGGTCGACGCCCGTGACGAGTTCGCCAACGAATATTGCATGAAGGCCCTCAAGGCCAACGCCATGTACGAAGGCGTCTACCCGCTGGTCTCCGCCATCTCCCGTCCGCTGATCTCCAAGCACCTCGTGCGCGCCGCCCACCAGTTCGGCGCCGACACCATCTCCCACGGTTGCACCGGCAAGGGCAACGACCAGGTTCGTTTCGAGGTCTCCATCGCCTCCATCGACCCGACTCTGAAGGCCATCAGCCCGATTCGCGACCTGTCCCTGACCCGCGACGTCGAGATCGCGTTCGCCAAGGAGAACAAGCTGCCGATCACCCAGACCGAGAAGTCCCCGTACTCCATCGACCAGAATGTGTGGGGCCGCGCCATTGAGACCGGCTTCCTCGAGGATCCGTGGAACGGCCCGACCAAGGACTGCTACTCCTACACCGACGACCCGGCCTTCCCGCCGGTCGAAGATGAAGTCGTCATCGAGTTCAAGGAAGGCGTGCCGGTCAAGATTGACGGACGTGACGTCACTCCGCTGCAGGCCATCGAAGAGATGAACCGCCGCGCCGGAGCCCAGGGCATCGGCCGCATCGACCTCATCGAGGACCGCCTGGTCGGCATCAAGTCCCGCGAGCTGTACGAGGCCCCGGGGGCCGTGGCCCTGATTACCGCTCATCAGGAGCTTGAGAACTGCTGCCTCGAACGCGAACAGCACCGCATCAAGCGCGACATCGACAAGCGCTGGGGCGAGTTGGTCTACGATGCGCAGTGGTTCTCCCCGGCAACCCAGTCGCTCAACGCGTTCATCGAGGACACCCAGAAGTACGTGTCCGGTGAGATTCGCATGGTCCTGCACGGCGGTCGCGCCGTCGTGACCGGCCGTCGTTCCGACTCCTCGCTGTACGACTACAAGCTCGCCACCTACGATTCCGGCGATACCTTCGACCAGAAGTCCTCCAACGGCTTCATCGACATCTACGGTCTGCCGTCCCGCGTGGCCGCAGCGCGCGACGTCAAGTTCGGCAACGGCATCGAGGTCCCGAAGAACACCGTCGAGTGATTCTTACTCAGTCGCCCCCGCTGCGAGGCTGTCGGCATAGCTGACTGGGAGTGGTCTTTGAAAGGACTGTCCTCAGTCACACTCCATGTGACAGCCCTCGCCAGCGGGGGCAACTGTATGTTTGAACACATTGCTACGCTTAAACACAGCTATTTTCACTTTTCAAGGAGCCTTCATGACTGAGAACAACGAACATCTGGCCCTGTGGGGTGGTCGCTTTACGTCTGGTCCGTCGCCGGAATTGGCCCGACTGTCCAAGTCCACGCAGTTCGACTGGCGCTTGGCCGACGACGACATCGCCGGTTCGCGCGCCCACGCCCGTGCTCTCGGCCGTGCGGGACTTCTGACCGCCGACGAGCTGCAGCGCATGGAGGATGCGCTCGACACGCTCCAGCGCCACGTTGACGATGGCTCCTTCGCCCCTATCGAAGACGATGAGGACGAGGCCACCGCCCTCGAACGCGGACTGATCGACATTGCCGGCGACGAACTCGGCGGCAAACTGCGTGCCGGACGCTCCCGCAACGACCAGATCGCCTGCCTGATTCGTATGTGGCTGCGCCGCCACTCCCGCGTAATCGCCGGACTCCTGCTTGACCTCGTCAACGCCCTGATCGAGCAAAGCGAAAAGGCCGGCCGCACCGTGATGCCGGGCCGCACCCACATGCAGCACGCCCAGCCCGTGCTGCTCGCGCACCAGCTCATGGCCCACGCTTGGCCGCTGATCCGCGACGTGCAGCGACTGATCGACTGGGACAAGCGCATCAACGCCTCCCCGTACGGCTCCGGCGCACTGGCCGGCAACACGCTCGGCCTCGACCCGGAGGCCGTGGCGCGTGAGCTCGGCTTCTCCCGCGTGACCGACAACTCCATCGATGGCACCGCCGCACGTGATCTCGTGGCCGAATTCGCGTTCGTGGCCGCCATGACCGGCGTGGACATCTCCCGCCTGTCCGAGGAGATCATCATCTGGAACACCCAGGAGTTCGCCTTCGTCAAGCTCGACGACGGCTATTCCACCGGCTCCTCCATCATGCCGCAGAAGAAGAACCCGGATATCGCCGAGCTCGCCCGCGGCAAGTCCGGCCGACTCATCGGCGATCTGACCGGTCTGCTGGCCACCCTGAAGGGCCTGCCCACCGCCTACGCTCGCGACCTGCAGGAAGACAAGGAGGCCGTGTTCGACCAGGTCGATACGCTCGAAGTGCTGCTGCCCGCCTTCACCGGCATGGTCAAGACCATGCACTTCGACAGCGAGCGGCTTGAAGAGGAAGCCCCGACCGGCTTCGCGCTGGCCACCGACATCGCCGAATGGCTCGTCAAGAACGGTGTGCCGTTCCGCCACGCGCACGAGCTCTCTGGTGCCTGCGTCAAGCTCGCCGAAGGCCGCGGCCAGGAACTGTGGGATCTGACCGACAATGACTTCATCGAGACCTTCGCCGCGTTCCTGCCGGCCGACAAGGCTCCGGGAGTACGCGAAGTGCTCTCCAGCCACGGTTCGGTCGACTCCCGCAACGGCAAGGGCGGCACCGCTTACGGTCGCGTACGCGAGCAGATCGCCGACGCCAAGGCCGAGGTCGAAGAACTCAAGCTCTTCCCCGCATCCACGTCGGATGGCTCCGCCTACAAAGCCCCCGGCACGTTCTAGTCCCAATGAAGCTCCCTCGTCAGAGGGAGCTCTATTTTGCTGTTGTCACTGCAACGGCATACACTGAGAAATCGTAACGAACGGGAGCCGTGAGGCTGAGAGGAAGTCGCCAGACTTCGACCGGGGAACTTGACGCGGGTCATGCCGCCGTAAGGAATCGTTGTTGCAGATTTGCCGGGTTCTCCGATACAGCTTTCATTCCGTTTGCATAATTCAGCCGTGAGACGGTCGTGATGGAGCCAATACATCACAACGGTCGAACGGTCGCATGATTGGGTTCATGAATGGGCGCACCACTTAAGGTACGGTTCGTTTCGTGCACCCTTTTTTACTATCTGAAAGGATATTATGCAGGTCAACGGAGAGCAGGTCACGCTCGAGACGCCGGTCAGCGTCGCCGATTATCTCGAAGCGCACGGATTCCGCGCCGAGCGTGTGGCCATCGAACTCAATGGTGAGATTATCCCGCGCGATAAGCGTGCCGACGCCATGCTCGACGACCAGTGCGTCATGGAAATTGTGCAGTTTGTACAGGGTGGATGAAAGGAAAAGCTATGAGCAATATTAATCCGGTTACTGAAGCATCTGTTGAGGCGACTCCGCTGCCGCCGCAGCCCGCCGTCACCAATCCGGTCGGCACCGCCGCGCCGATTCTCCCGGTGAAAGACAAGCCGCTGAACTTGGGCGGTCACGAGTTCCAGTCGCGATTCATCCTGGGCTCCGGCCGCTACGACCTGAACCTCATCAAGGCCACGGTCGAACATGCAGGCACGCAAATCGTCACCATGGCACTGCGCCGCGCGCAGACCACCGAGAACAGCGTGCTCGACTACATTCCCGAAGGCATTACGCTGCTGCCCAACACTTCCGGCGCGCGCAACGCTGAGGAAGCCGTGCGTATCGCCCGACTGGCACGCGAAGTGTGCCACACCGACTTCGTCAAGGTCGAAATCGAACACGAGACCAAGTACCTCTTGCCGGACAACGCCGAAACCATCCGAGCCACCGAGATGCTGGCCAAGGAAGGCTTCGTGGTCATGCCCTACATGTTCCCGGACCCGATTGCCGCACGCCAGCTGGAGGAGGCCGGTGCCGCCGCCGTTATGCCGCTCGGTTCGCTGATCGGCTCCAACATGGGCCTGCGCATGCGTGACTTCATCGAAATCATCATCGCCAACGCGCATGTGCCGGTCATCATCGACGCCGGCATCGGACGCCCGAGCCAGGCCTGCGATGCGATGGAGATGGGTGCGGATGCGGTGATGGCGTACACGGCCGTTGCCTCTGCCGGCAATATCCCCCTGATGGCCGAAGCGTTCAAGCACGCCATCGATGCCGGCCGTGCGGCGTATTTGTCTGGCCTTGGCAAGGTGACCGAGGGACAGGCTGTGCCGTCCAGCCCGACTACGGGGTATTTGCACTGACACTTTTATTAGCTCCCCTCTCTGAGGGGAGCTGGCCGCGTAGCGGACTGAGGGGAGCTGGAAACATGGAGAGAACATGGCATTGACTGATGAACAGGTGGAGCGGTACGCGCGCCATCTGATTTTGAAGGGCGTGGGCGTCAAAGGGCAAAAGCGGTTGCTGGCCTCCAGCGTGCTCATCATCGGAGCGGGCGGGCTTGGCTCTCCGGCCGCCCTGTATCTGGCGGCGGCCGGCGTCGGCCATATCGGACTGGTGGACGGCGATGTGGTGGATATGAGCAATCTGCAACGCCAAATCATCCATACCACCGCACGTGTCGGAGCGCCCAAAGTGGAATCCGCGGCCACAGCCATCCGCGCGCTCAACCCGGATGTGACGGTTGATACCTACTACGAGCTCGTCGACGCGAGCAACATCGCCGGCCTCATCAAACCGTACGATCTGGTGATCGATGCCACCGACAACTTCGCCGCAAAATTCCTCATCAATGACGCCTGCGTGCTGGCCGGCAAGCCGTACATCCATGCCGGCGTGGTCGGATTCGCCGGTCAGGTGATGACCGTCATTCCCGGCGAAGGCCCCTGCTACCGCTGCATCTTCCGCGACATGCCCGCCGCCGGTGAGATTCCGACCTGCAAGGAAGCCGGCGTGCTGGGCGCGGTGGTCGGTGTGATCGGCAGTCTGGAAGCCACCGAAGCCGTGAAGTTGATTGCCGGCGTGGGGGAGCCGTTGGTGGGGCGCATGCTCACCGTGGATGCGCTGACCATGAATATTCGACGGGTCCCACTGCCAAAGCATGTGCCGGATTGCCCGGTGTGCGGTGAGCAGCCGACCATTACTGCTATTGATCCGGCCAACTATATTCAGCCGGCCTGCGCGATTTAGAGCTATGTGGCTCCCCTCCTTGAGGGGAGCCAAGATCAGAACGAGAGGGGAAGAACATGCCTATTGCCTTGCATAATGCGGTCGTTGACGATGAGAGCAGTGAATCATCGTACCGCCGCATCACGCCGGCGGAATTTGCCAAGCTCGACCCGAATACGGTCACGCTGCTCGACTTGAGGGAACCAGCCGACTTCGCCGCCCACCCGGTCGAAGGTGCCATCAATGCACCACTCGACCCTCTGGCCCATGTGCTCAAAACCGTGCCCACAGATCGAACTGTCGTAGTCTATTGTGCTCAAGGATGGTGGAGCGAGGAAGTAGCTGAAATCCTTGCCGATCGCGGTTACGATGTCGCAAGCCTAGATGGCGGTTTTCAGGGTTATCTCGACTATCTTGAAACCCACCACGATTAACGGTTCCCGTTGTCGTTCTTTTGGATGAGTGTGCACGGACATACGTGTGCCCTACAATCGGTCACGGTATTACTCGATGGATTCTTGAATATCGTCGGGCAATCGTGATTCACAACAAGGGATTGCACTGAACCAACCCGAACGGAGGGTCGAAACCGTGGGACATCTGCTCACTCGGACGCAGATTCAACGCCTGGTCGCCAAGTACGGCCGTGAGGTCATCGAACACCAGCACATGCAGATCGAACGCTGCTGCTACCAGCACGGCAGCGTCACCACGTTCGAACATTCCGTGCGTGTCGCCTGCCTGGCTGTGTGGATGGCCGACCGCGCACACCTGTGGTACCGCGTCGACCTCAAATCCCTGATTCGCGCGGCCCTCCTGCACGATTACTTCCTGTACGACTGGCACGACTGGGATAACGGCGAACACCAGTGGCATGGCTTCACCCATGGCCACGCCGCCCTGGTCAATGCCCTGAAGGACTTCAAGCTCAACGATATCGAACGCAACAGCATCGAGAACCACATGTTCCCGATGACCCCGGTGCCGCCGCGCTATATCGAAGGCTATCTGGTCACCTTGGCGGACAAATGCTCCGCCACCGCCGAGACCTTCTCGCTCGACCGGTTCAACAAGCGCGCGTTGCCCGCCGCGAAGCCCTACGCCGAGATCGAAGCCCGTCGATGATCACCACACTCGAACATTATTTCCTCTGGTTTCTGTTCTACAGTTTCGTCGGCTGGATGTACGAGTCCATTCTCGTCTCCTGCCAACAGCACCGCTTGGTCAACCGAGGGTTCCTCAACGGCCCGCTATGCCCGATCTACGGCACCGGCGCGATACTCGGCGTCGCCATTCTCGGCAACGTACATAACCCGATCACCATCTTCCTGATTTCGATGGTGGGCGCCACGATACTCGAATACACAACCTCATGGGTCATGGAGCAGCTGTTCCACGCCCGCTGGTGGGATTACTCGAACTTCCGCTTCAACCTCCAAGGCCGCGTCTGTCTGCTGGGCGCGTTGATTTTCGGCCTCGGCGGCGTGGGCGTGGTACTTGGTTCGCAGCCATATGTCGAGCGGGTCACGGATATGATTCCGCTGCCGATGCTGCATACGCTGGTCACGGTACTGGCTCTGATCACCATCATCGACTTGGCGGTCACGGTTACGGGCATGCTCGAATTCGAGCAGGTGCTCGATTCCGTCGCTCAGGTGGTGCAGGATGTGGCGGCACGCGCCGGTGGCACGTGGCAGCGGGGCTCCAGTGCGGTATCCGACAGGATGCGTGAGTTTTCGCAGGATACGGTTGAGCGTCTGCGCTGGGCCGTCAATGGCGTCATCAACGCACAGCAGAAGCGTATGCTCAAGTCCTTCCCGAAGTTCCAGGTGCCGGATCGTCAGGACATCATCGACTCTTTGCGCGAACTTATGGGCCCGCGCCGCTAGAATAAGGCGTTTTACTGAATCGCGCGGCTCGGCTGGTGTTCGGCACTGTCGCCATGTTCTGCGAAACTTGACTGTGCCCAATTGGGCAGTCTCATTCACAATTCGATAGGGAGAAGCGACAAGCTATGGCTCACGTCACCGACTTCAAGGAAGCGGGTTTCAACACCCTGCTTGAGGAACTGGAATGGCGCGGGTTGATTTCCCAGTCCACGGACCGGGATCGACTCGCAGAAGCACTGAACGGCGAGCCCATCACCTATTATTGCGGCTTCGACCCCACTGCTGCATCGTTGCATATCGGCAACCTCGTGCAGCTCATCAACATGCGTCATCTGCAGCTTGCGGGCCATCATCCAATCGCCCTGGTCGGCGGCGCCACCGGACTCATCGGCGACCCGCGCCAGTCCGGCGAACGCACGCTCAACCCGAAGGACGTGGTGGCCGGCTGGGCCGATCGTCTGAAGAACCAGATCGGCGGCATTCTGGACACCGAAGGCGCGAACGCCGTACGCTTCGTGTCCAATTACGATTGGACCGCCTCGATGACCGTCATCGACTTCCTGCGTGACGTCGGCAAGAACTTCCGTCTGGGCACCATGCTCGCCAAGGACACGGTCGCCCGCCGCCTGAACTCTGAGGAAGGCATCTCCTTCACCGAGTTCAGCTACCAGGTGCTGCAGGGCAACGACTTCCTCCACCTGTTTGACGAATACCACTGCACGCTGGAACTCGGCGGCTCCGACCAGTGGGGCAACCTCACCTCCGGCCTGGACCTGATCCACAAGGTGCGCGGTGTGGACGTCAACGTGTTCACCAGCCCGATCATCACTGATGCTTCCGGCAAGAAGTTCGGCAAGTCCGAGGGCAACGCCGTCTGGCTCGACGCCACGATGCTCAGCCCGTACAAGTTCTACCAGTTCTGGATCAACCGCCCGGACGTGGAGATGGAAAGCCTGCTGAAGGCGTTCACCTTCCTGCCCAAGGCCGAAATCGAACGATTGGTCGAGGAATCCAAGACCAACCCCGGCAAGCGCGAGGCCCAGAAGACCCTCGCCTGGGAGGTCACCAGCTTCGTGCATGGCGAGGCCGCTACCCAGGCTGCCATCGATGCTTCCGGTGCGCTGTTCGGCCGCGGTGGCAACCTCGAAGACATCGACGAGGAAACGCTGGAATCCGTGCTCGACGGCTTCAAGGTGGTCGACGAGCACGGCGAGCACGTCTTCCCCGTCTCCAAGCCGGGCGATCGCGTAATCGACGCCGCCCAGGCTGCCGGACTGTTCAAGTCCGCTTCCGAGGCACGTCGCGCCATCAAATCCGGTGGCGTGTATCTCAACAACAACCGTATCGAGGATGAGGAGCAGGTGCTGGCCGAAGCCGACTTCCTGGCAGGCCGCTTCGCGCTCATCCGTCGTGGCAAGAAGGCGCTCGGCGCCGTGGAAAACCGTTAATCAACAACGAATTAAGGAAAACAAGTAATGGCAGAAGGTAACGAGCGTTCCGGCAAGTCCTACGGCGGCGGTCATAAGGGGTATGGCGATCGCCGACCGGGCAACCGCGGCGGCAAGGGTTTCAAGCCGCGCGGCAAGGGCGGTTTCAAGCCGCGTCATGACGGTGAGGGTTTCAAGCCGCGTCGCCGTGAGGATGGCGAGGGCTACGCGCCGCGCCGCGACGGCGATGGCGAAGGCGGCTACCGCAAGTCGTACGGCAAGTCCGGCGGCTTCCACAAGGGCGGTTACCGCGGCAATGGTCCGCGCCGTGACGGCGAAGGCTTCAAGCCGCGCCGCGAAGGCGGCTACCGTTCCCACGAAGGCGAGAACGGCGAGAATCCGCGCTACCAGCACCGTGATAACGATCGTCGTGATTTCCGTCGCGATGACCGCCGTGACTTCCACCGCGATGGTGAGCGTCGCAACTTCCGCCGTGATGGCGACCGCCGAGATTTCCGTAGGGACGACCGTCGCGATGGGGACCGTCGTGATTTCCGCCGTGACAATGACCGTCGTGACTTCCGTCGCGATGACCGCAGGGATAACGATCGCCGTGATTTCCACCGCGATGGTGAGCGTCGCAACTTCCGCCGCGATGATCGTCGTGACTTCCGCCGTGACGATCGCCGCGACAACAACCGTCGTGACGGCGAATTCCGCGAGTTTTCGCAGGAAGAGAAGCGCCAGTACCGTGAGGAGAAGCGCTCTGAATACATGAGGCGTCCGCGCCGTAACTCCGACGGCACGATGAGCTTCCCCTCGCAGAACCCGTACACCGACCGTCGTCCCGACGAGCCCAAGATGCCCAAGGGCATGGAATGGTCGATGCTGTCCAAGGATGAGCGCGAACGTCTGCGCGGCCTGTCCAAGGAGCACGCGGAGAACATTGGTCTGCACATCCTCGCCGCTTTCGCGCTGGAGGAGAGCGACCCCGAACTTGCCTTGGAGCACGCCAAGTGGGTGGCCCGTCAGGCCTCCCGCATCGACTTTGCCCGCGAGACGCTCGCGTTCGTGGCCTACCGTCAGGGCGACTACAAGCTGGCCCTGCGTGAGTTCCGCACCGCCTACCGTATGAACGGCTTCCTCGACTACCTGCCGTTCATCGCTGACTGCGAGCGTGGCGTCGGAGAGCCGAAGAAGGCCGTGGAACTGGCGCTGTCCGATGAGGGCAAGCAGCTGCATGGCGCTCCCAAGGTCGAGATGTTCCTGGTGTACGCCGGTGCCCTTGGCGATTTGGAGATGTGGGACAAGGCCATTGAAGTGGTCCACACCGTCGGCCGCTCTCAGGGTCTGCCGGGTGAGTACCGCATGCGTGCCGTGCAGGCCGAGCAGTACTTCCTTGAAGAGGCCGGCCGCAGCAAGGAAGCCGAGCAGCTCAACGACCTGCTGGACCGTCTTGAGGATCAGTATGCCGACGAGGAGATTGACGAAAACAGCGACGACGTGGTGATCGACCACGATCTCGAAGACATCACCGACGACTCCGACGTGCTCGAAAAGCTTGGCATCGATCCGGACGAGGCGCAGTACGCCCCGGATCCGGAGCAGGAATACGGCGATGAGAACGACGAGGCTGAAGACGGCGATGCCGAGTCTGATGAGGCCGACGAGACCGAGACCGATTCCGCCAATGACGCCAAGGCTGACGATTCCGCCGAAGCCGCCGACTCCGACTCCACCGAACCCGGAACCGAAACCGAGGAGTGAGCGGCGTAATGACCCGTTTCCTCAAAGGCACCGATTGCCCGCTCGCCGAGGCCTATCAGCTTGCGCTGCTGGACCTCGACGGCGTGGTGTATCGCGGCAAGAATCCGGTCGAATACGCGGCCGATTCCATTCGTGCGGCCGAAGCCGCCGGCATGACCATCGAATACACCACGAACAACTCCTCGCGCTTCCAGCACGTGGTGGCCGACCAGCTCAAGGGCTTCGGCTTGGACGTGGAGCCGTGGCAGGTCATCACCTCTTCGGTGGTGGCCGCCCGTGTGGTGGCCAAGGCGTTGCCCGCCGGCGCGCGCGTACAGGTATTGGGCGCCGAGCATTTGCGCGATGAGGTCACCCGCAACGGCCTGACCATCGTGGACGGTCCTCAGGACCGCCCACAGGCCGTCATTCAGGGCTGGTATCCGGATATGACCTGGCAGATGATGGCCGACGCCGCGTTCGCGGTCGAGGCCGGAGCCACGTATTTCGTGACCAACCGCGACCTGACGATTCCTCGTGAACTGGGCATCGCCCCCGGTTGCGGATCGATGATTCGCGCCGTGATCACGGCCACCGGCGTCGAACCGGTCGCCTCCGCTGGCAAGCCGGAAGCGTACATGTACGATGAGGCCCGCGAACTGAACGCCGCCGAAGGCCACGATCTGGTGCCCAAGGAGGCGTCCATCGCCATTGGCGACCGCCTCGACACCGATATCGAGGCCGGTAACCGCGGTGACTACGATTCGCTGGCGGTGCTGACCGGTGTCACCAACCCGACCGAACTGATGCTGGCTCCGGCACACCTGAGGCCCACATTCATCGCCCTTGATCTGCGTGAACTCGGCGAAGCCCAACCGGAGCCGGTCCGCGACGAGAGCGGTACTTGGGAATGCCGCAAGGCTAGCGCTTGGTTTGAAAACGGCCAGGTACGCGTCAGCGACCCCACCAGTATGGACGGCCTGCGCGCCGCCGTATGCGCCGCATGGGAAGCCGCCGACCAAGGCGCACAGCTCAGCGAGGCCACGGTACCTGTGTTCGCCGTCGAGGCATAGTCCTATGCCTACGGATAGCGAACACGCGCCGGTCACCGAGCGATACCCCGAACTTGCGGATATCGATGAACAAGACAACGACCGCAAGCTTGAGACCTATCGCAACGTGCTGGAATCGTTACAACACGAGCTTGATAACAGTCGCAGCTAGCAGAGGTGATTCATTCTCCCGCCAGCGGAAGATGACGTGAAGTGCTGGATGGTGGCTCCATGCCGAGCCACCCCGTTGGTAGATGGTGGGTCGGAAGGAAGGTATATGACCAAGCAACATATCGATTCCGCGACCCCACTTGACCGACTCGACATGATGCTCGTGGCTTCGGGACTGGTCGAATCGCGGGCCAAAGCGCAGCGACTCATCAAAGCCGGGCATGTGCGCGTGGACGGCGAGACCATCACCAAGCCATCGTTCATGGTCAAAGCCGGGCACAGCGAACTCGCCGTGGATAAGGGCGACGACTACGTCTCCCGAGGCGCTTACAAACTCTTGGGCGCGTTCGAAACCTTTGCCGGCAATGGCCTTACCGGGCCGGAAGGCTTGGAATGTCTGGACATCGGTGCCTCCACCGGTGGCTTCACCGACGTACTGTTGCGTGGGGGAGCGGCCAAAGTCGTGGCGCTCGACGTCGGCCACGGCCAGCTCGACCCGCGCATCGCCAATGACGAGCACGTCATCGAAATGAGCGGCGTCAACATTCGCGAAGTTGAGGCCGACGACCTGCCTTACCGGCCGGCGATGATCGTCTCCGATGTCTCCTTTATTTCCCTGACCTATGTGATTCCGGTAATCGCGCGCATCGCGGCTCCCGGTGCGCAGATTGTGTTACTGGTCAAACCGCAGTTCGAGGTCGGCCGGGCAGGACTCGGCAAAAACGGCATCGTTGAAGATCCGGCATTGCGGGAGCGGGCATTACACGACGTGGTCGCCTGTGCTGAACAGCACGGACTTGACGTGGTGGCCACTGCCGATAGTCCCATCATCGGCACCCACGGTAATGAGGAATACCTGCTTTACGCTGTCTTGAGATGAATGCGTTGGCAGTCTCCGTTCACCAGCAGCACGCTGGAGGTACGGTCGATGCCTATTGCGGTGGCGCACGTGGCGCTTTCCACCGCACTGCCGTTGCGTAGCATGGCGGAGTCCGCCGTCAAAGTCTGGCATTGCAGATGGTTGGCTTCAACCGTGACGGCTGTGATATGGCGAACCGTGCTGCCATCCTCATACCCATCCATATCAAAACGAGAAAACATCGTACTGCGCAGTGGATGAACTTCCAGCGCCCTGCTGTTGATGTCATGACCTTTCAGCACACCGTTCAAGTGAACTGTCTGACCGCTAATATGACGGGTGCCTTGCAGGGAGCCATTGACGGACAGATTTCCGGAACAGACGATATCGCCGTTGCATCGTAGTTTGCCGGTAAAGGTTACTTCATCGCAGATAATGTCGCCGCCGACTTCGATGTCGCCGCTGCCACTGATGCCGGATACGCGAATATCACCATCACACCGCACAATGCCACTCTTGATGACCAGTTTGTCCCCTTCTATAACTGAGGCCTCGAGGGTGCTGGTCACAATCATGGTGTGAAAATGCGCGCCATCGGCAAGACGGGAACGTTGGTCTACTCCTATGGTGCCGTAGACTCCTTTGCCTATCAACGTGCAATTCTGCGTATGCTTGCCCATGATGATAAAACTCCCTCAATATGGACGTACAGCTTTATGGCTTATTGCCACAATAATGAGCGCATCCATGTTGAGGGGGGTTATATCGGTCACGATGTGAGCAGATGGGGGGGTGATTGCACGGCTGTATGCCATTGCATGCCGAAGCCTTACGATAATCGACTCTGTGGAACGTTGCCGGCGACGCGCCACGAAGCAGCACTTTTCGAACACCTGTACGACTGATGACGGTGTCTGCGGCTAGAATAATGAGCAGTGCGACCGAATCGACAGGAGGATGCCATGGCCAAGCGCAACGCGGTGGTGGTGACGCATACCAGGCTCAGGCAGACCGGAACCGTAGTGGCCGAGGCGGTGAGCCAGCTGCGAGTGGCCGGTTTCGAAGTCACCATCATCGACAACACCGAGGCCCCTGATTTCGGCGGGCAGCCGCCGTGCGTGTCGGACGACACCGAAATCGTCGTGGTTCTGGGCGGCGACGGCACGATACTGCGCGCCGCCGAACTCGTCCACTGCACCCAGGTGCCGATTCTCGGCGTGAACATGGGGCATGTCGGCTTCCTGGCCGAATTCGAAAGCTTCCAGATCGACGAGGCGATCCGCCGGGTCGCCACCCACGACTATTCGATCGACGAACGCATGATCGCCCATGTGGACGTCTGGCTGCCTGGCGCCACCAAGCCCATTGAGGATTGGGCGCTGAACGACATCACGCTGGAACGCGCCGACCGGGGCAAGATGGTCGAACTGTCCATCCGCGTGGACGATGTGGAGATGAACTCGTTCGGCGCGGACGGCGTCATCGTCTCCACGCCCACCGGTTCCACCGCCTACGCCTTCTCCGCGGGCGGTCCGGTCATGTGGCCGAACGTCAAGGCCCTGCAGTTGATTCCGTTGGCCGCGCACGCCCTGTTCGCCAGGCCGCTGATCATCGGCTCCGGTTCGACCTTTACCATCGATATTCTGGACGATTCCATGTCCGAAGGCTGGATTTGCTGCGATGGACGCCGTCAGCGCGCCCTGCCGCAGGGTACGCGCGTCATGGTGCGCGAATCGCGCGATACCTTGCGCCTCGCTCGACTCTCCGGCATGCCGTTCACCAACCGTCTGGTCTCCAAGTTCGATCTGCCCGTGGTCGGTTGGCGCGAGCACGCGCGCAACGAGGCCTCGAGCCAGCCGCTGCATCACGGGCACACGTTCCCGGCGGCCGCGTATGCGGCTGGCGTTGCCGGTGACGCTGGTGTCGCTGGTACCGAGCTCGACAAGCCGGGCGAACGCGACGGCAAGGCAGGAGCCTGATGCTCGAAGAACTCGATATCCGCAATCTGGGGCCGATTCGAGAAGCCGCCATTGCGCCGGCCGCAGGCATGACCGCCATCACCGGTGAGACCGGCGCCGGCAAATCCATGCTGCTCTCCGCGATCCGACTGGTCTCCGGTGGGGCCGCCGAATCCTCGCGCGTCTCGGCCGGGGCGGACGAGGCTTGGGCCCAGGCGATTTTCGCGCTCTCGGATGATGCCGTCGCATCTGAACATTCCGGCGACACCAACGATGCCGGTGACGATGCCGGTTCTGGCGATGCCGACAGCGGGTTCACCGGTGCTGCCGTGGCCGTGACCAAGGCCCATGACGCGGGCGTCGACCCCGAAGACGGCGAACTGTTCCTTTCCCGCACCGTACGCGCTTCCGGACGTTCGCGGGCCGTGCTCGGCGGCAAGTCCGTACCGCGTTCGGTGCTGGGGGCCATCGCCGGCGAACTGGTTACCATTCATGGCCAGACCGATCAGCTGAAAATCGCGGCCGCCGCACGGCAACGCGAGTTTCTGGACCGGGTGGCCGGAGACGAAGCCGAACTGGCCGCCTACCGCAAGGCGTGGGATGCGCTGGCCGCCATGGATGAGCGGCTGGAACGCCTGCGCTCGCAGGAATCCTCTGCCCGCCAACAGGCCGACTACCTGCGCGAATCCATCGACCGCATCAACCGAACCGACCCGCAGCCGGGGGAGGACGAGGAGCTGAAGGCGCGCCGCGAACGCATCGAAAACGCGGCTGACATCGCCCAAGGCGTGGGTTCGGCGCTGGGCGCGCTGGATGCCTCGCAGGTGGATGTGGACGCCGCCGACGGCGCTTCGGCCGTGGAACTCATCAATCATGCGGTGACCTCGTTGCGCGCGATTCGCGTCGGCGGCACGTTCGCCGAGCAGGCCGATCGGCTTGAATCCATCAATGCCGATTTGGGCGACGTGGTGTTCGCCCTGAGCCAGGAGCTGGGCGACGAAGGCAGCGTGGAGGATCTGGACCAGATCAACGGCCGTATCCACGAGCTTGGCGACCTCACCCGTCGGTGGGGCCCCACCTTGGCCGACGTGCTCGCTTGGCGGGACAAGGCGGCGTTCGATCTGGAGGATCTGGACGCCTCGCCGGAAAAGGTCGCCGAACTCGAATCCGAACGGCAGACGCTGTACGATGCGGCCCTCGCCGCCGCCGACGTGCTGAGCGCCGCGCGCGTGGCTGCCGCTGCCGACTTGGGCGCGCGCGTCACTGAAGAACTCGGCTCGCTCGCCATGCTGGGCGCCTCCTTGGAAGTGCGTGTCACGCCGCGAGACAAGGCCGATGATCCGCTCGGTCCGTATGGTCGCGACGATATCGCGTTCCTGTTTACGCCGTTCGAGGGGTCGCCGCAGTTGCCGATGGGCAAAAGCGCTTCGGGCGGTGAACTGAGCCGACTGATGTTGGCCTTGGAGCTGGTGGCCGCCGACACGCGCGGCGGTGCCGACCAGACCTTCATCTTCGACGAGGTTGACGCCGGCGTGGGTGGCAAGGCTGCGGTCGAACTGGGCAAACGTCTGGCACGGCTGGCCCGCAGCGCGCAGGTCATCGTCGTCACCCACTTGGCGCAGGTCGCCTCGTGGGCGGACGCGCAGTTCGTGGTCACCAAGGAGCCGCCGGATGCCGATGACGACGATTTGGGCGTGGTCACCACCATCGCCGAAGTCAACGGCGAAACCCGCGTCCACGAAATCGCCCGCATGCTCTCCGGCAGCGAATCCGAAGCCTC
>OCPI01000234.1_pt1 | contig 27972 bp, 20 predicted proteins | sample 1476291 | NCBI WGS metagenome assembly OCPI01 (sample SAMEA2580054, study PRJEB22360) | human gut metagenome | reverse complement strand
CGGCCCTCGCCTCGACGGGCCCGGCGGCCAGCCTCTCCGAGAGCCCCTCGGCGGAACCCACCCCCGAAACCGTGGCGCAGCAGATGGACCGGGTCGCGCAGGAGGCCTTCGGCGCGGAGGGCGCGCACCCGGTGGGTGAGACGCAGAAGCCCTTTACCGCTTCCCCGGATGCCGCCGACGTCACGGTGCAGCAGTACCAGGGCGGCGTGGTCATGCACACCACCGCTCACGGCGCGGTTGCTATGCACTCCGGCGTCTACTCGCACTGGTGGAAGCAGCGCGAGTACAGCGATTTTGCTGGCCTCGAGGGGTTACCGACCGGCTGGCGCTCCGAGAACGGAATCATCTACACAACCTTCGAGAAAGCCGAACTATACTGGGACACCGCAATGAACGTGCCCCGAAGCACCGCGGTACTGGGCGCGCAAGACGCCCTCGTCATCGGCGACTCGCAGGTTCTGCCGACCTCGTGGGTTGGTCTGGGCCTTTCCGAAGCGGGCTTCGCCTCCCACATGTTCCGGTGCGGCGGCGTTGGCTTCGTGGCCTCCCGCCCCGGCACCTGCCCCTCCTACTACCAGGGCGTGATGGAGAGCGTCTGGGCCCTGCCCGGTGGCGCCCCCGGCGTGATTTACCTGGATGCGTCCGGCAACGACATGTACGTCAACGAGGACGAGATGAAGGCAACGGAGCAGACGCAGGACCGCCAGACACGGGTCATCCAGCAGCTGCAACGCATGTACCCTTCCTCGAAGATTGTGCTCGGCGGCGTGGTGTCGATGAGCGAGTCCGCCGCGCCCGATCCGCAGAAGGCCCACAAGCGTCACACGGCCAACGAGGCGGCGAAGGTCGTGGCTCAGCAGACCGGCGTGCTCTTCATGGACACCTCGGACTGGCTGACCCTGTACCTGGCCGAGGGCGATATGGCCGACGGCCTGCATCTGAAGGACGAAACGCAGTACAAGATGGCGGCCCCTTTCGCCGCGCGGATGCGCGAGCTGCTGGCCTCCTAACCCCGTATCTTCTTTTGCATAGCGCGAGGCGCCGGAAAGAGAGATTCTTTCCGGCGCCTCGCGCTACGGTCAATCATTGGTGGGTCATGCAGAGCTCGTCAGCCGCCCTCCGGTGCACCCCGGTTGCGTCCGGGGGCCTATAAACCGGGGAGGTTTACGCGGCTAGGCCCTGGTCCTTCTGCGCCTCAGCCCGCTTGTGGGCGCGCACACCATCGGCCAGGCGGCGCTGCTGGCGCTCGCGGGCGGCCTGCTTCTCACGCTGTTCGGCGGCCCAGGCGACGGGGTCAATGCCAATGGGCTCGTAATGCCACTCGCCCACGTAGTCGCGAATCGGGGCCACCCAGGTCACGGGGATGCCTCGGCGCAGGTATACCTCGTGCTCGTTATCTTCAAAGGCGTGAATGATGCGGTGGCCGTCTGCCTCCAGGGAATCCAGGATGGAGTTCTTCCAGGCGACGGTGCCGGACTGATCGCGGCCGGGCTTGGCAATCACATACTTGGGGTCAATGTCGGCGCGGGCAATGAACTCGTTCAGTTCCTTCATATAGGTGCCGTCGCGGCCGGTAATCACGGCAATCTGCGCCCCGGTCTGTTCCGCCATATCGCGTACGCTATCGGCCACTTCAACGTTCACGGTGGCGTGGCGAATGGCCTTGAAAAAGCGGCGGTAGCTGGTGAAGAAACCGCTTAGATACTTGTCCATCTGGTCTCGGTTGCTGGCAAGGGTGCCGTCGATATCGACTGCAATCAGGTCCATGAGGGGTCTCAATTTCAATCCGCGCGGGAAGGATGCGCCCGGTGACGGCGCGGCGGAAGGATTCCCGTGCGGTGTGGCTGGTTTATCGGTGCGTTCACCACACCCCGGTGCTGGTGTAGCCTTCCTAGGTTACCTCTTTCCGTAAAGTTTTGTCTCGTCAGCGGTCATATATTAAGCCGTGCTGATCGCTTTTGGGACGCATTTCACCCCCTTGCAGACCGGGGTCCGCGAGGGGTGAAGGACAGAAGCGGGCGAGCCGGGCCCGAATACGACGATTATGCGCCCTAGAGCGAGGAACTAGAGCAGGGAACCGGAGCCGCGGCGCACCAGCACCATGCCGGCCGGTGCCACGATGCGCAGCCACTCGTCCGAGCCCACGCGGGCGGCGAAGACGGGAAGCTCACCGGTAAAGCCCTCGGGGATGAAACCGTACACGCGCAGGGCAAAGGCGGCACCGGTGGGAACCTGCACGCCGTCAAAGGCAGGCAGGTACTCCAGCACCATGGGCGAGGACCAGATGCGAGAGCGTACCGTCGTCAGAACCGCAGCCCCCGGGTTCTCGGGCAGGGCGCGGTCCACGGCCTCCAGGCCCTCGGCGGTGGCTCGGGCAAACTCCTCGACCGGCACGGTGCCCACCTCGGACCAGCCGCGCACGGGGGCTGCCTTACCAGTCCAGCCGGCGTTGACGGTCACCGGGGGCATGTAGAGCACGAGCTCGGGGTTCTGCTGCCCCTCGACGCTCTGCTGCTCGGCTCCCTGCTGTTCGGCCTGCTTCTGCAGCCGAGCCAGACGTTCCTGCAGGGCCTGGGCCTGGGCCGTCATGTCCAGGGTGGATTCGGCGGCGAGGTGCAGGGCGCGCATCCCCATGATGACGGGCGCGATCGAGGAAGCGTCCTCGGGCTCCAGGGAGCAGGCGAAGACGGCCAGCACGCGGCCGCGGGCGGTCAGGCGGATCGCCGCATCCGGGTTTACGGCCAGAGCGCGGGAGATGTAGGTGGCCAGGTCCTTCACCACGGCGGCGCCGTGCGCGCCTCCGGGCAGGATCAGGTAGGGTTCCTCCACGCCTTCGTGGGGGTTGTACTTGAGCTCGATGGTGGCGCGGGTGCCGTCTTCGGCGGCGGGTGCGGGATTCTTCTCGGACGGGGTGCTCATCGTAGCTCCTTGGGTTATTCTCTATCTCTTCGCTCCGAGGCGGTCGGTGCAGGCCGCGCGCGTCTCAGAGTGTGCTTTCCCACTCTACGCCACCTTCGGCCCCTCTGAAAACGTGGGAAAATGAAAGCATGACTAAGCCCACTGTGACTCAGAACCTCATGCGGATGCTGGACCTCTCCCCCGTCGAGGCGGCCCCCGCCTCCTTCGGCAGCGATGAGGTACTCAGCGGTGTGACGCTCACCCGCGAGCAGCCTCGTACCTTTGGCGGCCAGGTGCTCGCCCAGTCGATCATTGCCGCCGACCGTACGGTTGAAGGGAAGGCCCTGCACTCCATCCACGCGTACTTCCTGCGCCCCGGGGATATTGAACGGGAGCTGTTCTTCTCCACGCAGCGCCTGAACGATAGTCGCTCCTTCTCGACCCGCCGCGTGCAGGTGTTCCAGGATGAGGCGCCCATGTTCTCGGCGATTATGTCTTTCCAGGCTGAGAGCCGCGGCCCCGAGCACACCGCGGTGACCATGCCTGATGTCCCGGACCCCGAGTCCCTACCGAAGGTCAGCGACTACCTGGGCGAGTTGCCGCATCCGATTGCGCAGGCGGTGGCGTGGGAGCGCCCGATTGATATGCGCCACGTGGATGCGCCGCTGTACACTCAGCCGGATTCCTCCTCGACGGAGCCGCGTGCCTGCGTGTGGTTCAAGACCTTTGACCGCCTGGTGCACGCTGATGGTTCCGAGGCTTCGGATGCGGAGCACCGCGCCGCGATCGCCTACGCTTCGGACTACCTGCCGCTGGAGCCTGCCCTGCGCCGTCACGGCAAGTTCTGGCTGGAGCCGGGTCTGAAGAGCGCCTCGCTGGATCACGCGATATGGTTCCACCGCCCGGCGCGCGCCGACGAGTGGCTGCTGTACGTGCTGGATTCCCCGAGCGCGCAGGGTGGCAGGATGCTCGCGCAGGGTTCGATTTTCAATCGTTCCGGTGAGCTGGTGGCGACCGTGGCGCAGGAAATGATGTTCCGCCTGCCCGAATACCGCTAGAGTATCGGCACCGCAACAGCTCAAAACGTCAGAGCATACAGAAAGACCGTGTGAGGTGGTTGTCTCACACGGTCTTTCTTATGTTCTAGCTAGATGCAGCCGGGAAGCTCTTAGTGAGCTTCGACGTCAATCACGCCGTCCGGGGAAATGTGCACGGTGCGCTTGGCGCGGCGGGAAACGAAGAAGTCACCCACGAACACGAGGCCGATTAGCAGCAGCACCAGGGCAATTCCCCAGACCGCCACCGCGCCGAAGAGCACGGGGAACAGAACCACCAGCAGACCCAGAATCAGGGTTCCGATGGCGGAGAACTGCAGGTGACGGCCGGCGCCGTAGCTCAGGTACTTCAGCTTCTGGGCGGACATGATGCGGATGAGTGCCCAAACAATCAGCCACAGGCCAACGAAGGTCGGGATGAGGGTGGCCTGCGCACCAGCCGAGGCGCTCAGCAGCATGATGCCCACCAGAACGGTCAGAAGGCCATTGACCAGGTCCCACCCGGTACGGGCCGGCTTGAGCGCGCCGAAGTAGCGGACCAGCTCAAACACGCCGCCGAGCAGCACGGCGAAGGAGAAGATGAAGCCCAGCGCGGCCAGCGGCACGGCGGGGTTAGCGAACATGTAGACGGCCGCGATAATTAGCAGCACGCCCGTGGCCAGGGACATCCAGTTATATTTTGAAAGCACGACACTCTGCCCTTCGTATCAAATGCGTTAGTTATTTATACATGTCTATTAAACCGCGAATGTGAATTCCGCCATGACCCGCCGGTTACCGGGGCTCGAACTATTTCTACCGGCGAACAGCGGACGGTGCGCTCGTCAGCCTCCCGCCCGCATCCCGGCGAGTGGGCACACCGGCGGGCACATCGGTGGGCACGTCGGTGGGCACAGAGCGGCGGGTACAGCGAAGCCCCGCCTCCCCGTGCTTCAACAGCTCGGAGGCGGGGCTCGCTACCGGTTCAAACCCTATCGGGTCAGCTTACGGTGCACCACGCGGTGCGGCTTAGCGGCCTCGGGGCCGAGGCGCTCAATCTTGTTCTTCTCGTAGGACTCGAAGTTACCCTCGAACCAGTACCACTGATCCGGGTTCTCATCGGTGCCCTCCCACGCCAGGATGTGGGTTGCCACGCGGTCCAGGAACCAACGGTCGTGAGAGACGACCACTGCACAGCCGGGGAATTCCAGTAGTGCGTTTTCCAGGGATGCGAGGGTCTCAACGTCCAGGTCGTTAGTGGGCTCATCGAGCAGCAGCAGGTTACCGCCCTGCTTGAGGGTCAGCGCCAGGTTCAGGCGGTTACGCTCACCGCCGGAGAGCACACCCGCCTTCTTCTGCTGGTCCGGGCCTTTGAAGCCGAACGCGGAAACGTACGCACGCGAAGGCATTTCAACGTTGCCGACCTGGATGTAGTCCAGGCCGTCGGAGACGACCTCCCAGAGGGTCTTCTCCGGGTCGATGTTGGCGCGGTTCTGGTCAACGTACGAAATCTTCACGGTCTCGCCGACCTTCAGGGTGCCGCCGTCGAGGGGCTCCAGGCCCACGATGGTCTTGAACAGGGTGGACTTACCCACACCGTTAGGACCAATCACACCCACGATGCCGTTACGGGGCAGGGAGAAGGACAGACCGTTGATCAGGGAGCGGCCGTCGAAGCCCTTCTGCAGGTTCTCAGCCTCGATAACCACGTTACCCAGGCGGGGTCCCGGCGGAATCTGAATCTCTTCGAAGTCGAGCTTGCGGGTCTTCTCAGCCTCCGCAGCCATCTCTTCGTAGCGAGCCAGACGGGCCTTCGACTTAGCTTGGCGGCCCTTCGAGTTCGAACGGACCCAGTCCAGTTCCTCGCTCAGGCGCTTGGCAAGCTTGGCGTCCTTCTTGCCCTGAACTTCGAGGCGGGAGCGCTTCTTCTCCAGGTAGGTGGAGTAGTTACCCTCGTAGGGGTAGAGGTTGCCGCGGTCAACCTCGGCAATCCACTCGGCCACGTGGTCGAGGAAGTAACGGTCGTGGGTCACGGCGATGACCGCACCCTCATAGGACTGCAGGTGCTGCTCCAGCCAGAGCACGGACTCTGCATCCAGGTGGTTGGTGGGCTCGTCGAGCAGCAGCAAGTCAGGCTTCTGCAGCAGTAGCTTGCACAGTGCCACGCGGCGGCGCTCACCACCGGAGAGATGGGTGACGGGCATGTCGGCGGGCGGGCAACGCAGCGCCTCCATAGCCTGCTCCAGCTGGGAGTCCAGGTCCCACGCGTTGGCGGCGTCAATAGCCTCCTGCAGCTGACCCATTTCCTCCATGAGGGCGTCGAAGTCGGCATCGGGCTCAGCCATGAGGGCGGAAATCTCGTTGAAGCGGTCGAGCTTGGCCTTAATCTCGCCCACGCCCTCCTCAACGTTGCCCAGAACGGTCTTCTCTTCGTTCAGCGGCGGCTCCTGCAGCAGGATGCCCACGGTGTAGCCGGGGGTCAGGCGTGCCTCGCCGTTGGAAGGCTGGTCGAGGCCAGCCATAATCTTCAGGATGGTCGATTTACCCGCGCCGTTCGGGCCAACCATACCGATCTTGGCGCCGGGGAAGAACGACATCGTCACGTCGTTAAGGATGACCTTGTCGCCCACAGTCTTGCGGGCCTTGATCATCTGATAAATAAATTCAGCCATAGTTACCTATTCTAGCGTGGATTCGGCTGAGGGTACGAGAGTTTTAGGTTGCATGCTATGCGAAGTACCACGCGGGCACTAGACTCGAAGCTATGAGCACAAACCCCTCCCCCAAAGTCCTGACACCCGAGGACCTGGAACGCACCGTTGACCGCCTCGCGCTCGCCATGCCGCTGGCTACGAGCGATCAGCCGTTCGGACCCGAACACACGGTGTATCGGGTGGGCGGAAAGATGTTCGCCATGTACACCGAGGGCATCGGCTACCCCATCGTGAACCTCAAAACCGACCCCGAGGAGTCCGAGGTGCTGAGGCGCATCTACCCGAGCATCATTCCGGCCTGGCACATGAACAAGCGGCACTGGATTTCCGTGGGTGCGGGTGAGGGCATAACCGAGCGGGTGCTAGAAGAGCTGGTGGAGGATGCGTACCTGCGCGTCATGTACTCGCTACCAAAGGGCAAGCGGCCCATCGAGTTCCGCGAGCGCCCCGTACCTCAGAAGCGCTGAGAGCCGGACGTGCTGGTCAGGTAAAGCGGGGGGGTTTAAAAAGCGGAACGGGTGGGCATCCAATCCGGACCATTGGATGCTCACCCGTAAGCATCGGTACTTTTACCCGCGCGTCGGAGGGCCATCAACCACGATGAACGCTCGAACCACCAAGCTACCATCCCATAAGTGCGGGGTGCCCATACCATGCACCACTGATTAACACCGGGATGAATGAGGTTCTCAGACCGGGCATCCTATGCAGAGGATGCACCCGAGTGATGACGACATCTATCCCCGAGATAAAACTCAGCTGAATCATGCAGTTCAGCCAAGAAGGGATTACACGCTTCACCCGCACTACCGGTACAGGGGAAGTCTGTTCTCGGGATAATCATAACCTTTTTGCATTAAAGTGTCATATTTTGATTGAAGATTCACCGAATCTTTCATTGAACGTATATCAACTCGGTTGATTTTCCTAGGGTACACGTTGATTATTCCCACAATCAAGCTCTGACCTGGGCTTTTATCGCAATAAGCACCTCTGTACCCCGGGTATTGACAGCCCGCAAATACCCACCAACCGGGCGCACTCCGTGCTATCGAACTAGGATGCAGAACCAGCCTCGGAGGTCGAAGCCTCAGACGATGCGGACTCCGGAGCCGCAGCCTCGGCGGTGCGTTTCTGCTGCTTCGCCTTCTTCTGAGCCGCCTTCGCCGGGTTCGCAAAATGCACCCCGCGCTCAGCCAGGAACCGGCGATCTTTCTTATCCCACTGCTCCACCGGGTACGCCTCCAACAGATCGGGGCGGCGCTCCAGAGTGCGCTCAATCTGACGGTCACGACGCCAACGCGCAATCGCGCCGTGATTACCCGACAGCAGCACCTCCGGAACCTCACGGTCACGCCACACGGCGGGCTTCGTGTACACCGGATACTCCAGCAGACCACCCGTATGCGACTCCTCCTCCAGGGAGGCGGGGTTGCCCATCGCACCGGGAATCAGTCGGGTAATAGCCTCAATCATCGCCATGACCGCGACCTCACCGCCGTAGAGCACGTAGTCACCCAGGGACACGGGCATCACGCGGAAGCTCTCCTGCGCCCAGTCCATCACACGCTCGTCAATGCCCTCGTAGCGTGCCGGGGCAAAGACAATGTGCTTCTCCTCCGCCAGCTCATAGGCCATTGCCTGGTCGAAAACGGCACCCGCCGGGGACGGGACAATCAGCAGCGGGCGGGTATCAGCGGGGGTATCGGCAGCGGGCCCAGTGCCCTCAGACTTGGCACCCTCAGCAGCATCTTCGGTAGCGTTCAACGGGGAGGCGGCAAGCACCTCATCCAGCGCCAGGCCCCACGGCTCCGGCTTCATGACCATGCCCGCGCCACCGCCGTACGGGGTGTCATCCACCGTGCGGTGACGGTCAAAGGTGTACTCACGCAAATCATGCAGGTGCAGGTCCACCAGGCCCTTCTCACGCGCCTTACCCAGCAGCGACAGCTTCAGCGGCTCCAGGTACTCGGGGAAAATCGTGACCACATCGTAGCGCACGGACTACTCCCCCGCCTGCTCGGTCGACTGCTCAGCATCCTCGACCAGGTCAATCAAACCCGCCGGAGGGGTCAGCAGCACGAAGCCGGGCTCCTCCTCGGTGGAGGGAACCACCTCGGGCACGATCTCCTCCACGAAGGGAATCATGATCTCCTCGCCCGCGCCGGAGGCAAGACGCGGCGAACGAGCCAGCTTAATGAGCAGCAGATCCTGAACCGGCATGGTCTGCAGGCCGGTCACCTTACCCAGCGGCTTACCCACAGCCGGGTTATCCACGGGGCTCTCGCCCTCGGGCACATCGGCCAGCAGGTACACGGGCAGGTTCACGAGCTCCTGCTCGTAGAAGCCCTCCTCCTCGCCGTCGTCCTCGGGAACCTCGTAGACCAGGCGGGTGCCGCGCAGCTCCTCAGCCTGGTTGCGGGTGGTCACCTCGTCAAAGCGGACCACCAGAATCTTCTTGTTCCAGCGGGCACCGGCAACCGTCAGTTCACCGGTAGGGGCCACCGAAGCGGCAGCAGAGCCGGGCTTGAAATTCTCGATACCGAGTACCTCACCGCGGGCAAAACGCTCCTGCGGGGCATCAGTAAAGAGCTGAACCGTCACCTCACCACGAATACCGTGAGGCTTACCGATACGAGCCACCACAACCTGCATAATTTTCCTCCGCTGGGTACAAGCCAAATGTACGCCGCGCGTCTGCACGGCTCCCCCTATTCTACCGGGCACCATGAGCGGATGCATTCACCACCCAGCCCACCAACCGGAGCAGACATCCGGGTACACGAACGCCCCCGCCTCCGGAAACCCGGAAACGGGGGCGCTTCAAACGTTACGAGCTAGCGTCGCTTCTTGTCGGTGTCGATAATGTCGATACGCATCGGCTCGCCATCAGAAATAGCGTCCATCACCAGACGGATGCTCTTGGCGGTACGACCGGACCTGCCGATAACTCGACCCAGGTCATCCGGATGCACGCGAACCTCAAGGGTCTCGCGGTGACGCTGAGTGCGCAGGCGCACCTTCACGTCCTCCGGACGATCGACAATCCCTCGAACCAGGTGTTCGAGTGCGTCAGCCAACATGATTACTCAGCTGCTTCCTCAGCCTCAGCCTCGGGAGCTGCTTCCTCAGCAGCCTCTTCAGCCTTCTCAGCCTTGGGGGTGATAGCCTCGGGCAGAATCACGGAACCCTTCTCGGGAACAACGAACTCAGCCTTAGCCTCAACGGGCAGAACCTTGGACTCTGCCTTCTCGCCCTTGAATGCAGCCCAGTCGCCCGAGAGCTTCAGCAGAGCCAGAACCTGCTCGGTCGGCTGTGCGCCGACAGAGAGCCAGTACTGAGCACGCTCAGAGTTGATCTCGATACGCGAGGGGTGCTCGGTCGGGTGGTAAATACCAATCTCCTCGATGGTCTTACCGTCGCGCTTGACGCGCGAATCAGCGACCACAACGCGGTAACGAGGATCGCGGATCTTACCCATACGCTTGAGACGAATCTTAACAGCCACTGTAGTGGTTACTCCTGTTTCATAATTTGGTGCGAGGCACGCGGTTCAGCACCCGTGGGGCGGGCCATTCACGGCGCCTCTATGGACACAACGGCGTGCGAAGAGAGGGGTCGCACGTCGCCGGGTACTCAGCTAGGGTATCAGAGCCCAAGATTTTAAGCTAGCGACCGTGCACATTTAATTGCGGTTAATCACCGCGGGCCCCTCCGCCGCCTGCAAAGGGCCAGCGGAGAGGCCGGCGAAACCCCGCTAGTCTAGATTGCTCATCTCCAGGGTCTCGCCCGTCTCCAGGGCCCGGTAGCACTCGCGCAGGCGGTGCACCATCGAGGGTCGTACGTAGCCCTCCAGGTTCTCCGGGGCCACCCACTCGTAGGTCACCAGTTCGGCGTCCTGCAGGGTAATCTTCGTATCCGCCGCAATCACGCCACCGTCGTACATGTAGTAGGTGGAGTCACCCCACACACCCAGGGCCAGGCCGTGGAAAATCAGCAGCACGCGGCCCAGCTTCAAATCCAGGCCCAGCTCCTCCACAATTTCGCGCTCACACCCGGGCTTGGGCGCCTCGCCGGCCTCCACGGTGCCGCCGGGCAGAATCCACCCATCCTTATAGTTCGGCTTGACCAGCAACATCTCACCGCGCTCATTACGAATCAGCGCGCCGGCCGCCAGGCGACGCGTGGGCAGGGTCGCGATAAAAGCCTTCAGCTCCTCATCGCTCAGGTAGGTATCCCTCATCGTATCTCTCCTTAACGTTCTTTCGGCGCGCGCACGCGACGCACCATATTCCAGACTCGCTCGCGCAGGCTCGGGTTCGGGCTCGATTCTTCCTCGGGCTCTTCCGCGGCGCGGTAGTTGCCCTCTCGCAGCTCGTCAATCAGGGTGCGCTTGGCATGGTGGTGTTCCCGCCCGCTCTCACCCGGATGCACGACCTCCGCGGGGGTCGCGGCGGGTCGGCCAGATTCCTCATGGGCGTGCTTCTTCATCTGCATCTGCTCAAAAGAATGCAGAACCATCGGAATTAAAGCCGACTCGACCGTAGCGTTCAGGGCAAAAAGTGCAGCAACAACCGAGAACTTGCGGCTCGCCTTACCCTGCGCACGACGACGGCGCGCCACATTCGCCAGGGTCAGGGCGATAGCGCTCTGAGCGGTCACATCTGCCCCCAGGGCAAGCCCCACGCGGCGAGTCTTCGCGCGAATCTGCTCCGGGGTCAGGCGCTTGCGGCGCGAACGCGGAGCAGGAGTCTGAGCAGAGGAGTTCTGGTGTGCGGCATCTTGCGCGTCCGGCACAGGCTCATCGCTCGCCGTAGCATCATGCTGAAGTGCAAGCGCAGCCAACCCCTCGGGAGTCTGCTGACTTACCGTAGCTTCGTGCGACGCGGTACCCTGCTCCTCATTCGGCGCGGAGTCAGCCTCATGCAGGGTGCTGTCAAGAGATAGATAGCCGTCTTCAGTCTCCACAAAGGAATCCGGCGCAGACCCCTCCGGCGAACCCATGTGGGTGTACTCGTAGGGAATGTGCGCGTTATTGATGGCGTCCATCCACTCGGCAAGGGTCACGCGGCGACCGGTCGCCACCAGCTGATAGCTACGCTCTAGAGGTGAGGTATAGCCGTCCGGATAGGGCCCGATCTCCTCGTCATCTTCAGCACCCTTAACCTCGGAGGAGGCGTTGCCGGCGGAATCGGGCTCGGTGACCTCAGCCTCGGGGTTGGTGTCTTCCACGGGGAGGGACACCTCTACCGCCTCAGAAGACGCGGCTTCAGAGGATTCACCAGCTGATTCAGTCTCGACAGGCTCAGCCAGCTGCGAGAAGCCCTCGTCCTCAGAACCGAAGATACGAGCCGTGCTAATCGACGCCACGTCAAAACCAACGGTCGGCACCAGCGCCAATTCAGTGGGCACATCCAGCAACTGCAGGACCGATTCCAATGCCAAGGTATTGCTCGTATCGCGAAGGTACGCGTTCAGACGACGGCCAGCCGTAGAATCAGCCTCAACACCAAACATCGCCATCACATTAGTGATGCTCTGCGCACGCTCTTCCTCATCGGACCCAAAAATCTTCGATCCGGCAAGCTCCGGGGCCGTACCGGGAAGACCCGCAAGTAGGTCCTCCAGCAGGCCGTCGTAGCTGGTCAGCTCCTCCAGGCTCAAGGCACGAGTCAGACGCTTGGGCACGCGCTGCCAGCGGAACTCCTCCACAACGTTCTCGTAGGGTTCGCCGAAAGCCTCCAGGTACCATTCATCATCCGAGTAGGGTTCCTGGGCGGGCTCCTCGTAAACCACCAGATGCTGCTGATTCACGTTACCTTCAGCAATCAATGCATTACAGCGCAACAGCCCCAGCAGGGCCGTGAGGTCCACTGGGTCGGCCGAAATGAGGGTCCATTCTCCCGCCGGAGCAGCCACTACCTGTCGGGTACCGGCCGGAAGGTAGGCCAGAAGAAGGCCTGTAATCATGTCGATGGGCAGGTCGACGAGCATGGCGGCATCGCCGTCCACATAGAATTCCAGCTCACCCTGGCCGTCAGATAGTTCCTCCCATTCGGTCGCCTCGCCCTCCATGGCGGCACCGGTGACCGGGAGTTTCTCAACCAGCTGAGCCACGTAATCCTCAATGGGGGTGCCCAGGCTCAGCGTGCCGTCTGCCGCCTCCAGAACGTTCAGGTACCCCTCGGGGTCCACCGCGCAGAGCACGTGGAGCTGTACCTGAGTCTCACCCAGCTCGTAGGCGATGAGCTCAGAGTCGCCTGCCGTAGCCTCGATGAGAGCGGCAATCAGCTCCTCATCGGTGGTGGAACGCGCCATGATGCGGCGGCGCTGAATCTTTTCCTCCAGCTCCAGGTTCCGGTCGGCAGATTCCTTGCCCCGCGGCTCGGTTTCGCTGTCCTCGCCCTTCGGATGCTCGGGGTTCACAGATTCGTCCGGATCGGAGGGGGCGGGAGCACTATCCCACAGGCCCGAAAGCTTGTCGACGGTCCACTCCTCGTTCTCGAGGTCAACGGCGATGCGGTCCACCCGGGTGCGATCCTCCCGAGGGTCCGCGGCGGAGTTCCGATCGGTTCCGCGCATACTGCGGGCCTCGCGGATAAGCCGCAACAGAGTCGCGGTCACATCGTCGACGGCCGGATCATCGCTCTCACTGGAGTACACCAGATCGCCGGTGACGTCGGCAGAGTTCTCGCCGTAATCCAGGGCAAGACGCACCCAGAGGGGGACGTACCCGGGGAGCCCGGGCAGATGCTCGTCTCGACCCTCAAACGAGGTCTCGGGCGCCGAGCCAGGGTCCGAAGCCGTCCCATCCGAGGCGGCCTCACCCACGGTATCGCGATCCGGAGCATCTTCGGGCAGGGAGTTGCCGCCCGGCAGGTCACCACTTCGTACCTCGCCGGGCAGGGCTTCATCAGGCTGAACTTCACCGTACTGGGTTTCGCTGTGCTGGGTCTCGCCGCGCTGAGTCTCGCTGGAGCGCGGGTTTTCGCGCTCCCCGTTCTGCTCGTTCTGAGTCATTGTCCCTCCCTTCGGCGCCCTCATCGGGCGCCATATCGGTACGGGTGCGCACCGTCAAGTCGATGCGCACCCGTACCACCCCTTACGGGGTTGCGTCTGCTCCTACTGCAGGAACTTCTCGAAGCCCTTCGGCAGGTTCATGCTGGACAGATCCATCTGCTGGTCCTGCGCCTGCTGGCCGAAGGCAGCACCGGCGCGAGCCTGCTGCGCTTTAGCTGCTGCCGCCTCCTGCGCCGCACGCTTCTGCGGGTTGCCGGAGCGGGCCTTCTTCTTCTTGTTGTTCTTCGCGTTCTTACGAGCGCCACCCGCTGCAGCCGCCATACCGGGCATCTGCATACCGCCGGGCATGCCGGGCATCTTGCCCGAAGCGAGCTTCTTCATCATCTTCTGAGCCTGAGCGAAACGCTCCATCAGCTGGTTCACCTCAGACACGGTCACACCCGCACCCTTAGCGATACGGGCACGACGAGAACCGTTAATGATGCGCGGAGCCACACGCTCGTGCGGGGTCATAGAGCGAACAATCGCCTCCACACGGTCAATCTCACGCTCATCAAAAGCCTCAAGCTGCTGACGCATCTGAGCCGCACCGGGCATCATCATGAGCAGCTTCTTCATGGAACCAAGCTTACGAATCTGCTGCATCTGAGCCAGGAAGTCCTCAAAAGTGAAGTCTTCCTGATCGATGAACTTCTTCGCCATACGGTCAGCTTCAGCCTTATCCCACTGAGCTTCAGCCTGCTCAATCAGAGTCAGGATGTCACCCATATCCAGGATGCGGCTTGCCATGCGGTCCGGGTGGAACTGTTCAAAGTCAGTGACGTTCTCACCGGTGGAGGCGAACATAATCGGCTTGCCGGTCACCGAAGCCACCGACAGCGCCGCGCCACCGCGGGCATCACCATCCAGCTTGGACAGGACCACACCGGTGAAGTCCACGCCCTCGTTGAAGGCGTTAGCGGTGTTCACGGCGTCCTGGCCGATCATCGCATCGATGACGAACAGAACTTCGTTCGGCTCGATAGCATCGCGGATATCGCGTGCCTGCTGCATGAGCTCGGCATCAACGCCCAAACGACCCGCGGTATCAACAATCACCACGTCGTGCAACTTGGCGCGCGCCTCAGCCACACCGTCACGTGCCACCTGCACGGGATCGCCGGTGGGCACGTCAAATTCGCTGGTTACACCGGGGTGCGGCGCATACACGGGCACACCCGCGCGTTCACCAACAACCTTCAGCTGGGTCACCGCGTTGGGGCGCTGCAGGTCAGAGGCAATCAGCATGGGGGTGTGGCCCTGGCCCTTCAGCCAGTAGGCCAGCTTGCCGGCCAGGGTGGTCTTACCGGCACCCTGCAGACCCGCGAGCATGATGATGGTCGGGCCGCTCTTGGCCATGTTGATGCGACGGGTAGAACCACCCAGGATGCTCACTAGCTCGTCGTTCACAATCTTGACGATCTGCTGGGAGGGGTTGAGTGCCTCGGATACCTCCGCACCAAGGGCGCGTTCCTTCACGTGGGCGACGAACTCGCGGACCACGGGCACCGCGACGTCGGCGTCGAGCAGGGCGCGACGGATTTCGCGGACGGTTGCATCAATGTCTGCCTCGGAGAGGCGGCCCTTGCCGCGCAGGTTCTTAAAGGTTGCCGTCAAGCGGTCGGAGAGAGAATTGAACACGATCCGTGATCACTTTCTTAACGTTGAGGTGGCCCCCACCGCGGGGGCGTGCGGGGATGGTTAGTCAGTCTTTAAGGATACAGGATACGCGCATTCTCCCCCGCTTCTACCTGTGGATAATGCGCGAGGTTCACCGCGAGCACAGCAAGGAAGCACCGGCAAACACGTCGGATGCTTTCCGTCCTCCCATGCGTTACTCAACGTTCAGAGCTACCTGCAACAGATGCCGGACAGCGTTCCATCCTTCCCCTCCCCCGCTAATGATTAGATTTTCTAGAGCACCTGGGTTAGAATCTTAGAGGTGTCGCATTCCGCATGCGACGCGCCCGAGTGGCGGAATTGGCAGACGCGCCTGACTCAAAATCAGGTTCTTCGGAGTGTGGGTTCGAGTCCCACCTCGGGCACCGAACTAAGCGGTGGAAGGGCTTCAAGCTTTTCCACCGCTTTTTTGTGCCCGCTTCTACCCCCTCCCGCAGACCGGATGAGGCAACTACAGAGACAAAGAACCGCCGCCCGACCGTGAAAGTTCACGACCGGGCGGCGGTTCCATATAACGAGCAGTATCTTCCGGGAGCTACCCCGGATTACCTCTCAGAGAGCGTTAGCGGCTTAGCGCTTGACCTCGTTCTCCTCGTAAGGACGCAGAGTTTCGCGCTCGCCCTCAGCACCGTAGACGCGGTGTACCTGAACCATGTTGGTGGTACCTGCACGGCCTGCGGGAGCGCCGGCAGCAACGACGACCAGGTCGCCAGCTTCTGCCAGACCGTTCTTCAGCAGGTACTCGTCCACGAAGTGGAACAGACCTTCCTGATCGGTGATCATCTCAACCTGCTCAGCCTCAACGCCCCACAGCATGGACAGGAAGGAGCGAACCTTCGGGCTGGTGGTGAACGCGACAATCGGAGTCTCGGGACGCAGACGTGCCAGACGACGTGCGGAGTCACCGGACTGGGTGAAAGTAACGATGAGCTTTGCATCCAGCTGGTCAGCGATGTTCACTGCTGCGCGGGTGATTGCACCACCGCGGGTGCGGGGCTTGCGGTCCAGCTCGGGCACGCGGTACAGGCCGCCCTTTTCGGTATCCTGAACGATTGCAGCCATAGCCTGCAGGGTCAGGATCGGGTACTTACCGACCGAGGTCTCACCGGAGAGCATCACTGCGTCTGCGCCGTCGAGGATTGCGTTAGCGCAGTCAGAAACCTCTGCACGGGTGGGGACAGGGTTGTCGGTCATGGACTCGAGCACCTGGGTTGCCACGATAACGGGCTTTGCCCAGCGGCGTGCCATGTCGATAGCCTTCTTCTGAACGAGGGGAACCTCGGAGAAGGGCAGCTCAACACCGAGGTCACCACGAGCAACCATGATGCCGTCGAACTTGTCGATGATGTCCTGCAGGTTGTCCACTGCCTGGGGCTTCTCGATCTTGGCGATGACGGGTACGCGGATACCCTCTTCCTCCATGATCTTGTGGACGGGCTCAACGTCTGCACCGGTACGGACGAAGGAGAGTGCAATGATGTCCGCACCCATCTTCAGGGCGAAGCGCAGGTCGTTGGCGTCCTTCTCGGTCAGTGCGGGCAGAGAGACCGCAGCGCCAGGCAGGTTGATGCCCTTGTTGTTGGAGATGGGGCCGCCCACGATGACGCGGGTGCGCACGCGGGTGGGGGTCACCTCGATAGCCTCGAGGCGAATCTTGCCGTCGTCGAGCAGGAGCTTGTCGCCGAGCTTTACGTCGCCAGGCAGACCCTTGTAGGTGGTGCCGCAAATTTCTGCGGTACCCTCAACGTCTTCGGAGGTAATGGTGAAATCGGCGCCGGGCTCAAGGTATTCCTTACCGTTTGCGAAGCGCTCGAGGCGAATCTTGGGGCCCTGCAGGTCGGCAAGGATAGCAACGTCCTTACCGAGCTTTGCAGACTGTTCGCGGATGGTGTTGTAGCGTGCCTGGTGCTCGGCGTGGTCACCGTGGCTCATGTTCAGACGGGCGACGTTCAGGCCAGCCTTGATTGCCTCGGAGATCTTCTCGGGAGATTCGATTGCCGGACCGATGGTTGCAACGATTTTTGCGCGCCTCATGTACCTAACCTTTGTGTGTTGTTTCGCGCGCCCCATGAGGGGAAACGCCGGTTTTTCGGGGAAGGTCACTACTGATTTCCCACTCATTCCCACGCTTTCCAACAAAATGGAACATGCCGAAGGCGTAGGATTCTTTCTCAATTATAGGGGTTTTACAGCCTCTTGGGTATGCCTATTTCGGTCTTTCTGCCGGGGAATTAGTGTTTCACCTCGCACCCCAAAATCTTCTCACGCACACCCCCGGCATCCCTTCCGCGCAAAGTCGCGGTATACGGCATTTGAGGCACTCCCCACCAAGAGAAGATAAGCAATGTAACAATTGGTCACGCCCATTAACCTTCGGGCGTGTTTAGAGGGCAGGGTCCCCTCTCGCGGTCACCTATGAGAAAATGAACAAGGCTTCCACGGCTAGGCGATTTCACATTTTCGCGCGCCTGGCATATATTGGAAGCAATAATTAGTATTTGAAATGCGAAATATATCTGGAAGGTTCACAGATGACTACTCGCGTGCTGATTATCTTCGGCTCCACCTACGGCTACACCGAGCAGTACGCCACCTGGCTGGCAGAAGATCTGCGTGCACTCCCGCAGGCCCCCGAGGTTGAGACTGTCCCCGCCTCCAAGGTCACCCCCGAGCAGGCAGAGACATTTGATGCCTTCGTGATTGCCGGTAGCGACTACGGTGGATTCCTCAACGGCGCCCCGGCCCTTCGCAAGAAGATTCTGCCGGTTATCGCCCCGAAGAAGAACCGCACCGCGTTCTTCACCGTGTCCTTCACCGGCGAGTACTCGAAGAAGCTGCTGGACAAGGCTGTGGCCAAGAGCTACACCCCCGAGCTGACCGAGGGTCGTCCCGTTTACCACCTGCGTGGCGGCATCGACTTCGATAAGATTTCGCTGGCTCACAAGACCGCCCTGAAGGGCCCGGTCCGCGCATGGCTCATGGCTAACCCGAACCCCAACGAGGGCATCAAGCAGATGCTCGAATGCTACAAGACCGGCAAGGCAGAGTACATCGACCGTGAGACCCTCAAGCCTCTGGTCGAGGACATTGCCAAGTTCCTCTAGGATTGCGCTAACGTAGCCGTTCTGAGGAATCGCTTAGCTTTCGTGTGTACCCCGCTCGAACGCACCGGGTATCCCGTTCAACGGTTGAGACGGATGCGTTCGGGTGCGGGATACGCGATTCAAAACGTGCCGATTGGCACCATAGAGTGGTCGATGACTTCATCTCTCCTGCATCGACCATGAAACTCCGGGTACCGGTGCGAGGCCGCGCCAAAGACAGTACCCGGAAACCGAGGGGTGGGTCTTTGTGTGTGCGGCCCACCCCTTCTTTCATACCCTCTTGCCACCCCCACACTTCCCCTCCACCGTATAGCCCTAAATAAAAGTGCACAGGTGAGAAAAGGCCGTCCAAAAACCCCAGAAACATTGCGTTTCACGCCGCTCGTGCCGTACCCTGTTACCTGTGCCCATCGGCGCCTGCCACTCCATCACCGGCCCGCTACCCCTGTAGTGGCGCATCTTCTTCCGGTGGCAAGAATCCAACCACAAATCCATGAGGGACTACTGTACCCTCAACGGATTGTCGCGCCCGAATGCGGTCACCATTTCACTCACATCACCGGCAAGCGCACACGTACGCCCGTTGCAGAACGACCCGTTCGCTCCGCACCGACCCGTTCCACCGCGTGCCGGGATCACACCTATTCACATTCACCTCAAACACAGGCATAACACATGAAGAAACTTCAGACTGCCGGGCGCTCCGCGGCAGCCCGCTCCCTTATGGCATCAGCCGGCGCCCTCTCGCTCCTAGCCTCCTCCCTGACCACTGTTCCTGCAGCCTTTGCAACTCCCAGCGCGAGCGCATCCGCAACGGCTGAGGTCAACCCCAACACGTCCTACGAGGAGCTCACCTACGCTCCCGCCCCGGATGCATCCCTCGTCGAACGCTCCAACCCCGCCATGGGTGCAGGTGAGCGCGAACGCCTGGGCACCGCCAACGCCCGCACCGGTGCGACCTCAGCCCCCGCCTCCGCGGCCACCCTGAGCGGACTCTCCGCGGGTAGCTCCTCAGCGCAGGCACTGGCTCCTGGCCGCTCCGCCTGGACCCCCAGCGGCGGCACCCTCGGCATGGATGTCTCCTCGTACCAGCAGAACGTAGACTGGGCAAGCGCCTGGGCGGCAGGTTCCCGATTCGCCTACGTGAAGGCCACCGAAGGTGCATACTACACCAACCCCTACTTCCGGCAGCAGTACAGCGGCTCAGCCTCCGTCGGTATGGTGCACGGCGCCTACCACTTCGCCAACCCCCGCACTTCCTCCGGCGCCGATCAGGCCCGCTACTTTGTACAAAACGGTGGCGGCTGGACCAACGACGGGCAGACCCTGCCCGGCCTGCTGGACGTCGAGTTCAACCCCTACCCCGCCTACGGCAACACCTGCTATAACATGACCCCGGCACAGCTGACCGCCTGGATCCGCGACTTCGTGGACACCTACCGCGCCCTGACCGGCCGCGCGCCCATGGTGTACACCGCAACCTCTTGGTGGTCCCAGTGCGTGAGCTCCCAGGAATTCGGTTCCCTGCCGCTGCATCTGGCCAGCTACTCCACAGTCGTGGGTCGTATTCCTGCAGGCTGGAACGGCTACGACATCTGGCAGTTCACCGACTCGGGCCCGTTCGTGGGTGACTCCAACTTCTTCCCCGGTAGCTTCGAAGACCTGAAGGTTCTGGCGAAGAATCCGAAGGCAGAACACCGCAACTGGGCCAAGGAGCACAACCAGCCCACTCAGAACCCGAATGTGGTTGTCACCCCGACCGGCTCAATCGACATCCGCACCGGCATCGGCGCGGCATGGAACCGTAACCGCGACTTCTACGGTAACCCCCTGGGGGCCGAATACAACCTCGGCAACGGCGTATACGCCCAGAAGTTCAGCAACCGCAAAACCATCTACTGGACGAACGCAAACGGGGCGCACTGGGTAGTGACCGACGGCGGTCTGGACTACAAGTTCCGTTCCAACGTGGCCCGCTACCGCGGCCTGGCCACCAATGAAGAGGGACGCTTCCAGACCGTGGCGGTCTCCTTCGCCAACGGTGAGGGCGCCTACTGGACCGAGAGCACCGGAACGCACACCCTCAACGAGCGCGGCAGCATCTACTGGGCATGGCGTAACTCCGGCGCCCAGGGTGCACCCACCACGGATGAAGAGAACCTGGGTGGCGGCATCGTCAAGCAGGAATTCTCGGGTCGCCGCACCTTCATCTGGAGCGAAAAGACCGGCACCCACCGTCTGAATACCGGCGGGGCGTTCTACTACCGCTTCCTGGAAAACCGCGGTGCCTGGGGATCCCCTGTGACCGATGAGACCGCCAACTCTACGGGCGCTCAGGTGCGCTTCGCCTCCGGCAAGATACTGCTCTGGTCGAACGCATACGGTACCTACGAGACCAACGGTAACGGCGCAATCTACAACCATTGGGCACGCAACACGGCCCGTTACGGTGCAGCACGCGGCAATGAGTCCTACGCAAACGGCGTGTACTACATGGACTTTGAGCGCGGCACCATTCGCTGGACCGCTCAGCGCGGCATCTACTAGGCCTACGACCTAGCAGAACAGCACAAAATATAGAGATTGAGGGGCACCTTCTACCAAAGAAGGTGCCCCTCATCGTTTCCGCTCTAAGGATGCGAACTCTCCATCTCCTATCTCGCACAGGATCAGAGGGCTCGGCGCTGCCGCGAGCGGGGTGGGTTACCGAGTGAGTAGAGAAACCCGGCTATGTTACCCGTGCCGGCAGGTAAGTCTGTGTCACGCCGCCACCGTGCAGGTGGGGCGAGTCATCTCAAGAGGCGGGCCTCGGATTAGTGTGGCGAACGCAATCCCCCTTGACTACGCCCGTGGGGCCCACACTAATCACTATGAGGCCTAGTCTCAGGAGGCGTCTAGAGGGGGCAACCTAACCGGACGTAGGACTCATGGCGAATAACGGCACGGTACGAAGATGCTGAAATTCACCCGGGATGCGATGCTCCGAGGAAGGAGCCGATATCTAGGAGGGCGGTTCCTTCATGCGTCGTATCCCTCTTCCAAGGGTAGGTCGGAGGAGGGGCTCTCGCCTATCATTTCGGCAAATATTACGACTCAACTATCGGTTGAAAGTTTATCTATCAATAATACATTTTGAATTCTTTAGATGTCAAATAATGCATCTTTTATCGATAATTTACTAGGATTTTTGAGATAATCATCGATTATTTCAAAATAATTTTATGAATATATTACGTTTAGGTGTGTCGCACTCTCAGCGGGCGTACCAGTTTTCTCCACACCCAAACACCCGCTCCGGGAACCCTCGCCACAAGCCACAAGGAGTCCAGGGCACAACGTAAGCTAGGGCGCACCCCGTGCCGTATGCACCGCGAGAAAGTACCCCTACTCCCCCGCTACACGGGATGCGCCCTAGACGCTTCATCACCCGGTCAGCCGCGGCTCACACCGCGAGCGCCGGGCACCGCCTCCTTATAGGCTTGCGAAATCCAGCACCATGCGGCCGGTAATCGTGCCTGCGGCCATCTCCTTGAAGACCTCCGGCGCCTCATCCACGGCACGCAGCTTCACGACGGGGACCACGATGCCGTCGGCACCAAACTGGAAGGCCTCCGCCAAATCCTGGCGGGTACCCACGAGCGAACCCACCACGCGGATACCGTCCAGAATAATCTTCACGATGGACAGCTCCATCATCTCAGACGGCAGACCCACAGCCACCACGGAACCACCCGCGCGCACCGACTCCACCGCCTGGTTGAAAGCAACCTTCGACACAGCAGTCACCACGGCTGCGTGTGCACCACCATCGGTCAGCTCGCGAATACGAGCCGGAACGTCCTGCACCTCGCGGCCGTTGATGACGTAATCAGCGCCGGTCTCACGGGCCAAAGCCAGCTTGTCATCGTTGATGTCCACGGCGATGACCTTAGCGCCGAAAACCTTCTTCGCGTACTGCACCGCCAGGTTACCCAGACCGCCAGCACCGTAAGCAACCAGCCACTGACCCGGGCGAACCAGCGACTCCTTAATAGCCTTGTAGGTGGTCACGCCCGCGCAGGTAATCGAGCTGGCCTGCGCCGGATCCAGGCCCTCAGGCACCTTGACCGCGTAGTCGGCGGGCACCAGAGTGTACTCGCTCATGCCGCCGTCGGCAGTGTAGCCAGCGTTCTTGACCGAACGGCACAGGGTCTCACGACCCGAGGTGCAGTACTCACAGTGGCCGCAGCCCTCAAAGAACCAGGCCACCGACACCCGGTCGCCCACCTTCAGGGACTCGACGCCCTCGCCGACCTCAACGACCACGCCGATACCCTCGTGACCGAGGATGCGGCCGGGAACCTCACCAAAGTCACCCGAAGCAACGTGCAGGTCGGTGTGGCACACGCCCGAATACTCAATCTTGACCAGGGCCTGACCGTACCCGACGTTGGGAACCGGGACCTCACGAACCTCAACCGAGCCATCCGAATGCTCGGGAACAACAACTGCCTTCATCGTCTTCTGGGTGCTCATGGCATCTCCTTCGGGGAATACCGCGCCCACACTGTCTTAGCGCGGTATCGGTGGGTTATGACACTTCCACCGTAAAATAACCTTCCTCTTCTGTGAAGGATGCAGCCCGAATGTGACGTAGCGTATCCATGAACGTGCCTCGCCGCGAAGAATGGGAGAGCCCAATCCCCCGCGTTAGGGTTCCGAACGACTAATGCGTCAGAACGCATAAGGTACTTATGCCGCTATGACAAACCAAAACAGAAAATGAGAACGTCTCCCAACCAGAGCTGATTGAGAGGCGTTCAGAAAAGATTTAAATATTAAGTTTGGTGCGCATACCACCCTAAAGACAAACCACGCTCTGCAAGCTTATCAGCCCACAAGATCAGAACCCCCGACGCAGGACGGGGCGGGGCGGGGCGCTGAGGATATTCAGGATTTGAATAGCCAGAACCCCGACGCATGAGGGGGGCCCAATGCAGAGCCAAGCACAGGGCCACTCTGGCTCACATGCTGACTCACACGCGGGCTCAAACACAGAAAAACCGCCGGACGGGGTACTCCCCCATTCGGCGGTTTTCATCATGAACGATTGGCTACCGAAAACATCAGCTGGACGCGGCGTCCTCCGACTTCTCGGCCTTTTCGGTACCCTCCGACTTCTCGTCGGAGTCCGCGGAGCCGTCCGAGTCCTCAGCGACGTTTGCGGCCTTCTTCTCCGAACGCTTCGGAGCGACCTCCACGGGACCGGGCTCAATGCCTGCGGCCACCTTCGCCGCCGCGCGACGACCGGCCACCACAAAACCAGTAGCACCCAGCAGAACCAAAATCAGAGCCGTCCACACGTGAATACGAACACCCCAAAGCATCTCCGACGTATCAATACGCAAGAACACCTCAATGAAGAGGCGGCCCACGCCGTAGTAGAACACGTACAGCCACAGGGTCTGACCCAGCTTCAGTACGCCCTTACGGCCCAGCCACAGCAGCAGCGCCACACCCAGTAGGTTCCACAGCGACTCGTACAGGAACGTCGGATGGAACAGCGTGCCGGCCGGATACTGCGAGGGGAAATTACCGCTCGAGGTGCTAATCTCCAGGCCCCACGGCAGGGTCGTCGGCTTGCCGAACAGCTCCTGGTTGAACCAGTTACCCCAGCGACCAAAGGCCTGAGCCAGCAGGATGCCGGGGGCCACCGCATCCGCGAAGGCCGCGAAGTTCATGCCGTGGCGGCGGCAACCGTACCAGGCACCCAGCGCACCCACCGACACGGCACCCATGATGCCGATGCCGCCCTCCCAAATCTTCAGGAAGGCCCACGAATCGGCGGCGTTCGGACCGAAATAGCTACCCGGGTCGGTAATCAGCACGTGGTAAGCGCGGGCACCCACAATACCGGCCGGGATGGCCCACATCGCCACGTCAAAAACACGCTCCGGAGTACCACCTGCCGCCTTCCAGCGGCGAGAACCCAGCCACAAGCACACCGCCATACCCGTCAGAATGCACAGGGCATAGAAGTGAACGCGCAACGGGCCCAACTGCAGGTACGAAACGCTCGGCGAAGGAATCGATAGCGCCGGCAGGGCCGCCGCCGAAAGCAAGACCGACATTAAGCCTCACGCCCCGCCAGCTCGCGGGTCAGGCGGGCCACCGCATCCACGCCACCGGAGGCCAGGGCCTTCACCAGCGCGGTACCGACAATCACGCCGTCCGCGTACTCGCCAATCTCCTTCACGTGAGCGCGAGTCGACACGCCCAGGCCCACGCAGGCGCGCTGCGCACCGGCGGCCTTGATGTCCGCCACCAGAGTGCGGGCCGCCTCCGACACGGAGGCGCGGGCACCGGTCACGCCCATCACCGACACGGCGTACACGAAGCCGCTCGAAGCCTTCGCGATGGTCTTCAGACGCTCCGGCGACGAAGACAACGAAGCCAAGAAAATACGATCCAGACCGTACTCGGTGGAAGCGGCAAACCAAGCCGACGCCTCATCGGGCACCAGATCGGGGGTAATCATGCCCGCGCCACCGGCGGCTGCCAGGTCACGTGCGAAGCGCTTCACGCCGTAGGCCAGCACCGGGTTCCAGTAAGTCATGACCACGATCACCGCATCGGTGGCCTCGGTGATACGGCGGACCGCCTCAAAGAGCTGGGAAAGCTTGAAACCATTCTGCAGGGCCTGGCCGGTCGCCTTCTGAATCACCGGGCCGTCCATCACCGGATCGGAGTAGGGGACGCCCAGCTCGATGATGTCCGCGCCGTTGTTGCCCAGGGCAATCGCCGCGTCAATGGACTCCTCCAGAGTGGGGAAACCCACCGGCAGGTAGCCGATCAGGGCCGCGCGGCCCTCGACCTCGCACTGCGCGAGGCGAGCGGCCAGGGGCGAATCGGGGTTAGCGGGAGGGAAGGTACCGTCCACCACCTCGTAGGGGGCGGCGTGAGGAATGAAGTCCTGGTAGCTCATTACTTAGCCTCGCTCTCGGTCTGTGCGTTCTTTTCAGCGGAGGCGGCGGCCTCCTTGTTGCCGGTCATCAGGGTCGAGGACGGGATAGCCTTGCCCAGGCCGAACCACTTCTGAGCGGTCTCCATGTCCTTATCGCCGCGGCCCGACAGGCACACAATCATGGTCTTCTCGCGGGCGGCCTCCGGGTCCTCAGCGGCCCAGCGCTGGCACACACGCAGCGCGCCAGCCAGGGCGTGCGAAGACTCAATCGCCGGGATGATGCCCTCGGTGCGGCAGAGCAGGCTCAACGCATCCATGGCCTCGGTATCGGTCACCGGCTCATAGGTCACGCGGCCAATATCGGAGAGGTACGAGTGCTCCGGGCCCACACCCGGGTAGTCCAGACCCGCCGAAATCGAGTGGGACTCAATGGTCTGGCCGTCCTCGTCCTGCATCAGGTAGGTCATCGCACCGTGCAACATGCCCGGGCGACCCAGAGTAATAGTCGCCGCGTGACGGCCGGTCTCCACGCCGTCGCCGCCGGCCTCAAAGCCGTAAATCTCAACCGAAGGGTCGTCCAGGAACGCGTGGAACAGGCCAATCGCGTTCGAGCCGCCACCCACGCAGGCGGCCAGGCCGTCGGGCAGGCGGCCGGTCTCAGCCAGAATCTGCTCGCGCGCTTCCGAACCGATAGCGTCATGGAAGAAACGCACCATCGCCGGGAACGGGTGCGCACCCGCGGCAGTACCCAGCAGGTAGTGAGTGTTCTCGACGTTCGCAACCCAATCGCGCAGCGCCTCGTTAATGGCGTCCTTCAGGGTGCGGGAACCATTCTGAACCGCAATCACCTTCGCGCCCAGCAGCTGCATGCGGGCAACGTTCAGGGCCTGACGCTCGGTATCCTCCTCACCCATGTACACCACGCACTCCATGCCGAACAGGGCTGCGGCGGTCGCGGTGGCCACACCGTGCTGACCTGCACCGGTCTCAGCAATCAGGCGGGTCTTACCCATGCGCTTGGCCAACAGAGCCTGACCCAGCACGTTGTTGATCTTGTGGCTACCGGTGTGGTTCAGGTCCTCGCGCTTGAGGAAGACGCGGGCACCGGCGTGCTCCGAGAACTTCGGAACCTCGGTCAGCAGCGACGGACGGTTCGAGTACTCGGCCGAGAGGCGCTTGAACTCGGCCAAGAATTCGGGGTCGTTCTTCGCCTCGTTAAAGGTGGTCTCCAGCTCATCCATGGCGGCAATCAGCGACTCGGGCATCCACCGCCCGCCGTACTCACCAAAATAGGGGCCGGGGGCGTTCTTCAACGACTTACCGTTGAGGAAAGCATCTGCCAGGTTTTCGCTCATCACTATTCCTTCCCTGGATGGTTGATGCCGGATGCGCGAATCTCGCGGGCCCGCGGGTGCGGGGCGGCGCATCGGGCCTGAACGGGGTGAGCCCGACCGGTGACGACGGGTTTTCCCGCACCGTTTAAGAAATGCGCGGGAAAAATCCGAAAGGCTTCAAGAAAGCGTGCCGACGGGTGTTCACCCATAATTTTCAATAGTACCCCGGCGCGCCTGCCCGAACACCGCCGAGGGGCGTGATAAAGCCCCAAGCGGGTCCATTCTGAGGAATTCCTAAAGCAACTCGCGTAGCTCTTCCATATCCTGAGACAGCACGGAGGAGACGCCCTCGCGCATCGACACCCCGTACAGGGTCTGCGCCATCTGCATCGTGCGCTTCTGGTGCGTCACCACAATCAGTTGCGAACGTTCCCCCAGCTCGCCCAGCACCTGCAGCAGGCGCGTGAGGTTGCGGTCGTCCAGGGCGGCCTCCACCTCATCAAGGGCGTAGAAGGGCGAGGGACGCGACATGTAGATTGCGATCAGCAGGGCCAGCGAGGCCAGCGAGCGCTCACCGCCCGAGAGCAGGGAAAGGCGCTTGACCTTCTTACCTGCCGGACGGGCGTGAATCTCCACGCCGGCATTCAGCGGGTCGGCCGGGTCGTCGAGCTCCAGGTGGCCCTCGCCTCCGGGGAAGAGCGTCGCGAAGATGCGGCGGTAGTGGGTGTTAATATCCTCCAGCGCGGCGGTGAAGACCTCGGCGATGTGGGAGCTCACCTCGTCCATGACCGTGTTGAGGTCGCGGCGGGTCGCCTTCAGGTCGTCAATCTGCTGGTTCAGGTAGGCGTGGCGCTCGGAGAGGGCCTCGTACTCCTCAAGGGCCAGCGGGTTGATGGCGCCCAGGGCTGCGAGCTCGGCGCGGGTCGCCTCCAGGCGGGCGCGCACGACGGAGGTGGGGACCGTACGTTCGGAGGGTTCGTCCTCGGGATTTTCCGCGCTATCGGCGTTTTCTACATTCTTCGCGGCGCTTTCGGCATTTTCGATTGCGTCCTTTTCCGCGGTATTTTCGGGCGCCCCCGCGAGGCTTTCGATATTTTCGGAGACGTCCACGGGCAGCTGTTCGGAATAGTCCTCCCCCAGCTGCTCCAGGCTCACACCCGTCTGCAGGCGCACCCGCTCGGCCAGAGCCTGCAGACTCTCCTGCAC
>OCPI01000229.1_pt1 | contig 28804 bp, 23 predicted proteins | sample 1476291 | NCBI WGS metagenome assembly OCPI01 (sample SAMEA2580054, study PRJEB22360) | human gut metagenome | reverse complement strand
GCTCTTTTGGGTCGCGCGGGTGGGGCTCATGGCTTCTCCTGAATCATGGTGTGAGCGGTACGAGCTGAGTGAGTGGGACGAGCTGGTTGGGCGGCATTCTCAGACACCGTTCTCAATTTTCCCGCCGCTCGTGTGAACAGCCTTTTTATTCTAGAGCGGCTCCGTCTCGCGCGGGTATTTCGCTGTCTTCGTTTCGCAGGGCGGCGAATATTTCTTGGATATTCTGTGCGCTCTATTTCTGGTATTTCGAGGGTGCCCGGCCTGCGGGGTTTTGAAGTCTTTCTCTCTCCCCATAATGTAGGGTGCAAATCACACTTTTCCGGTGTGGTTGCGGAGTCTCCTCGGCCTCGAATTCTCAGCTTCATCCTGTACTCTAGTCAATACACCGATAGGAGCGCCCTCCCGCATTCTTCCGAAACGAAGTGTTTAAAGAATTACCACCTTTAATAGGCATTTCGTGATGCATTGTGCTTCTTTGAGGTATCAAATATCACCGTTTCTTTCGATGTTTCTTCCGGAACGTCGCATCAGAAAGATACATATGACAACCACATATACACAGCGCCCCGGCGCCGCACCCCGCAAGCGGGCGGCGAAGAAGTGGGCTGCATTCGCACTCGCTATGGGTACCGCCTTCGCAGCGGCACCTGTGATTCCTTCAGCACCCGCCTCCGCTGCCACCGGAACCCACGACGGTTCCAGCAGCGATAAGGCGGCTGCTTCATGTTATGAGGTCAAGCAGGTCAATCCTGCAGCTTCCTCTGGCACCTATTGGCTGTACACCCCGCAGATGAGCGGTCCTGCGCAGTTCTACTGCGATCAGGAGACCGACGGCGGCGGTTGGGTCATGGTCGGTCGAGGCCGAGAGGGTTGGACCGAGTCCTACAACGGCACGGGCGATCCGAACCAGCTGCATCAGAACCCGACCGGGCCGGCCGCTTTCACTCCGGTCCAGCTCTCAGGCACCACCGTGGATGCCCTGCTGAACGGCATTAAACCGCAGGATCTTCCCGACGGTATGCGCCTGCACCGCGCCCACAACGCGCGAGGCACCCAGTGGCAGGACGTGTACGTGCAACGCCCCCAGACGGATCAGTGGACCTGGGCTATGAGCTACGGTCAGCGCTGGGGTACCGTGCGGTTCAAGGGCGCGGGCATTAACCGTACCGCTCACATGGGCGGTTATCCTTCGGAGATGGCTCCGGGTATTACGACCAGCTCGGTTCGTTTCTTCGCTAACCCGAACCAGGACTACAAGATCGGTTTCGCCTATGGTGCCCTGGTGAATTTCGGTAGCGAGAACCCGGATTCGTACATCTACCAGAAGCGCGGTTCGGCCGGTTACTCCATTCCCTTCACTCAGGTGTTCCTACGCCCGAAGCTGACGCAGAATGACCTGCATTTCTCGTCGATCGGTTCGGGTTCCGCGGCAAGCAACCGTCGCGCCCTGCCCAATAGCTACACGATGCCTGTGCGTTGGCGCACGAGTGAGCAGACCGGCACCGGCAAGAAGAACGAGATGCACACCTACGTTCAGGCCATCACCCAGGTGGGCGATACGGTCTTCACCGGCGGCGACTTCAAGTACGTCGAGTCGGCCGGTGGCGAGCGCGTGAACCAGTCGTTCCTGGCCGGTTACAACGTGGATTCGGGCGAGCTGGTTCGTTCCTTCCGCCCGACCTTTAACGGTCAGATTAAGGCGCTTGAGGCCCTGCCGAATAACCGCCTGGCGGTTGGCGGTGAATTCACCGAGGTCAACGGCGAGAAGGTCAACCACTTCGTGATTCTGGATGCAACCACCGGTCAGATTGACCGTACCTGGGATCTTCAGATTCAGCGCCGTAACGGTGATGCCGCTCAGGTGAAGACCCTGCTGGTGCAGGACGGTTACCTCTACATTGGCGGTAACTTCACCCATGTTAAGGGCAACACTTCTAAGGCTTACGCATATTCACGTGGTGCCGCTCGTATTAAGCTTTCCAACGGTGCGGTGGACTGGAATTGGCGCCCGAACTTCAACGGTACCGTCAACGGTATTACTGCAGCTTCTGATAACTCCACTGTTCACGCTGCCGGTTACTTTACCGAGCTGAACAATCAGCGTGCTTTCCGTCTAGCCGCGATGAAGGGCTCCGATGCCTCGAACATTAAGTGGGAGTGGGAGCCCTCGCTGAAGCTGAACATCACTGACCGCATTGTGTATGCGTTCCAGTTCGATGTTCAGGATGCTGGTTCAACCGTGTGGGCCGGCGGTGCCGACCACCTGATTGCTAACTACTCGAAGAACGGTTATGGCCGTATTTCGTCGTCCATTTCTAAGTACGGTGGCGACTGGCAGGACCTGCATCTGAGCGGTAACACGATTTACGGTGCTTGCCACTGCGGCGATGTGCTCTTCGAAGGTTCGACCGGTTACCACACGTACTGGAAGGAGTCGAAGGCCGTTCACCGCATGCGCCTGGTCGCAGCATTCGATAAGGACAGCGGCGAGGTTATCGGCGAGTTCAGCCCGGTGCTCAAGGGCGCCAGCGGCTACGGCGTGTGGGAGTCCTTCGTGGATTCGCGCGGCAACCTGTGGGTTGGCGGCGACATTAACCGCTCGCTGGGTGCTAACGGTGAGCAGCGCACTGTCGGTTTCGCTCGCTTTGCGGCTCGCGATGTGACTCCTCCGGCTACTCCTTCGAACCTCTCGGCCCGTCGAGAGGGTTCGACCGATAAGCTCTCGTGGTCCGGTGTTCGTGAGGGCGGCGTGCGCTACCAGGTGTTGCGTGATGACCGTGTGATTGCCACGGTGAGCGGCACCAGCTACGAGGTGGAGCACACCGACGGCGCCCGCTACTACGTGCGTTCCATCGATGCGTCTGAGAATTTCTCGGCTTCCACGGGTGCGGTCCAGGCCTAGCACCCCATTGCGGGCTGAATGAGTCCGTTTCTTTCCTTGCTACCGCCTGCGAGGAGTTCCCGGTGGAACTCTCGCAGGCGGTAGCGCACCCGGGGTATCGCTACCCCCCTAGTTTTGGTTCTGTCCGAGCTTGGTGCGGTCCGTACGGTCCGCATCGGACGGTCAGAATCATTCCGCATCATCGCGGTAGTCGTTCCAGCGGTGTCAGGTGATGCGGTTGAGCACGTTTGGAGTCAGTCGGTGGGTCACCCGCCTACAGGTTCTGAACGTATTCATTCAATTTCCGATAACTACACTCACTGATTCCGATAGTGGACACGCTGTTAGCTCGGATTGAACGGCTTTCTTAGGGGCGCACACAACGCCGATGCGCAGGAGAGCCGAGCATGAGAAACGCGCCCGCTACCGGTTGAGGTCTCTGAGGAGAGACAATGAATTTTCTTCCGTTGATGCGTCGGGGGCGTTCTCGTTCCCTGGCGTCCGGCGATGCTGTTCCTCCGAGTTCTGGAGCAGCGTCTCGTTCGATGTCCCGAGCGTGGGGCGCCGCGGTGGCTTCCGTCGCGATGGTCGTGGCTTCACTGGGTCCGATTGCGACCGGTGCGCAGGCTACTGATGCCCGCTACTACGATGGCTCGTCGAGCGAACGTGCTGCCGCCAGCTGCTGGGAGATCAAGCAGAACAAACCGAATGCTAGGAGTGGCGCCTACTGGTTGTACACCCCGCAGATGAGCGCTCCGGAACAGTTCTACTGTGATCAGGAAACCAATGGCGGCGGTTGGGTCATGATTGGTCGAGGTCGCGAGAGCTGGACCGAGAATTACAATGGCCGCGGCAATGCCGAACAGCTGTATAAGAACCCCACCGGTTTTGATGCGGTGCAGTTGCCGGGTCAGACGGTGAATGCGCTGTTGAACGGTACCCGTCCGCAGGATTTGCCCGATGGTGTGCGTTTCCACCGTGCCATGAACGTTGAGGGTACTACGTGGCAGGATTTTACGGCTCGTCGTGATTCCAGCACCGAATGGACCTGGACCCTCCGCGCTAAGATGTACTGGTCGAACTTTTCGGTGAGGAACACCTGGCAGTACAGTAGCCGTTACAACTATTTCAGCCGTGATCAGGTTGCTGGCAATATCTTTACCCACGACTCGGATGACTTCCGCTCTCTGCATTTCGTAGAGAAGCCTTCGCAGGGTTATAAGCTGGGCTTCACCTACGGACCGAATGCAAGGATTACGTGGTGGACCGAAACCTATCTGATGAACCGTCCTTCGGCGTACATCTACCGTCCGGCAAATGACTATTCCACTCCTCTGGTCTTTACCCAGATATTCCTGCGCCCGAAGGTGACGCAGAATGATCTGGCGGCTAAGGGCCTGCACGATTACGGTCAGCAGGGTGCTGAGGCCAGCAACCGCCGTGCGCTCCCCAATAGCTACTCCGAGAAGTGGAAGTGGCGTACAAGTAGGACGACCGGAACCGGTAAGACCGGCGAGATGAACACCCAGGTTGAGGCCATCACCGAGGTGGGCGGCGCGGTCTTCACCGGCGGCGACTTTGCCTACGTTGAATCGGCCAGCGGTGAGAAGGTCGACCAGGCTTTCCTGGCGGCTTACGAGGTGGGTACCGGCGAGCTGCGCCGTTCCTTCCGTCCGAGCATTAACGGTCAGGTGAAGTCGGTTGAGGCGCTTCCGAATGGCCTGTTGGCTGTGGGCGGCTCCTTCACCAGGGTGAACGGTGAGAACCACAACGGCTTCGTGTGGCTGGATCCGAAGACGGGTCAGGTGGCGAAGCAGTGGGATATTCACGTTCAGAGCCGTATCTCTTCCCTGCCGGTTCAGGTGAAGACCCTGCACGTTCGCGACGGGTATCTGTACCTTGGTGGTTCCTTCACGCATGTGAAGGGTAACACCTCCGCTACGTACGCCTACTCGAGGAATCTGGCCCGCATCAAGCTGAGCAACGGCGAGGTGGACTGGAACTGGCGTCCGGTGTTCAATGGCACGGTGAACGGTGTGAGTGCTTCCGAGGGAAACACTCACGTGTATGTGGCCGGCTATTTCACGCAGCTTAATGGCGGTTTGGCTTTCCGTATTGCCAATATTACGAATCCTCGCCAGAGTGGCGGCGATTGGAGCCATGAGCCGTCGTACATCCCCGGCGATGCTCGGACCTGGGATTTGAGGAATGAGCGTCTGATGTGGGGCTTCCAGTTTGACGTTCAGGATGCTGGCTCTTCCGTCTGGTTGGGCGGTACCGAGCATATGATTAGCCGCTACGATAAGTCGAGCATGCGGCGTACTGACAGCGCAATTACTCGCGAGGGTGGCGATTTCCAGGATCTGCATCTGAGCGGTAAAACCATCTATGGTGCCTGCCACTGCGGTGATTTCCTGTTCCAGGGTGCAGATAAGGTCTTCTCGGAATGGGTAAATGCCACGGATGCCCAGACGATTCGCCTGGTCGCCGCCTTTGATAAGGACAGTGGCAAGATGCTTCCTGAGTGGGCTCCGATTATGAGCGGCGCGCACGGCTACGGCGTGTGGGAGTCCTTTGTGGATTCGACCGGTACCCTGTGGGTGGGCGGTGACCTCGACAAGTCTCTGGGTGCTAATGGTGTGCAGGAGACCGTGGGCTTCGCCCGCTTTGCGGCTCGCGACGTGACTCCTCCGGATACTCCGCAGAATCTGAAGGTGAGGCATAGCGGTGCGAAGGATCAGTTGAGTTGGTCTGCCGTGTCAGAGCGTCATGTGACCTACCAGGTGTTGCGTGATGACCGTCCGATTGCAACGGTGTCTGGTACGAATTTCTCGGTTGACCACCGCGATGGTGCCAAGTATTACGTACGCGCGGTGGACACCTCGGGTAATTATTCTGCGAGCACCCAGGCTGTGCGGGCAGCATAACTCCTATTTCAGGGCAAATATCGAGTAATATAACGTTTAATTCAACGTGATATTCGCCCTAATACCCCGGATTAGTTTTGTAACTAATCCGGGGTATTTTGCACATAGTGTATACATTTCCCTGATGTGCATCATAGTTTTTTCACCTAGAGATGTACATTTCCTTCATATGCAGGTTTACATCCAGCAATACCTGTTCTCTATTCTCAAATGTTACGAAAATGCAATCTTTTAGACCCCAAGTGTTTTCTCAGCTTGGCGTGATAGCCTTTAGGAACCGAACCTCTGGGCGCGGTATTATCCTTCCGGAACATTGACCATCTCACTCCAACCACCAAAGAGGCTTCCTATGTCTAACCTTTTCTCTGCGGGTTCTTCGAAGGCCCGTCGCCTCAGCGCTCTGAGCACCCTCGCGGTTTCGGCGCTTCTGTTCAGTGCTTGCGCTTCCGAAAATTCCACTGCGCAGAGTTCTTCATCGGCCACCTCCTCGGCGAGCGCTTCCGCCAACGCATCTTCGACTCAGTCCTCTTCAGCTGCTGGTGCGCAGGCCTCGGCCTCGTCCAGCCACAACTCCGATCAGGGCGCATCCGATGCTAGCCCTTCAGCTGGTGCTGAGACCACCTCCTCCGACGGCCAGAAGCTGGAAGAGATTTACACCGGTGCTGAAGACATGAAGAAGGCTTCTCCGGTCCCCACCGATAATTCAGAGGTCAAGAAGACCACCGAGCTTGTCAATTCCTACGAGAACATTCTCTCCACCGTTAAGCCGGCACCCTCCGCCGCGGCTTCGCCGGAGGCGACCAGCGAGCCTACCAGCGATGAGGATTCTCAGGAACAGAATGTGGAGAAGGCTCGTGCAGTCCTCGATGAGGACACGATTCACGCCATCGAGAATATTTCTGTGGATTCTGCCGCCGCCGAGTTTGCAGTGCAGGCCTCCGAATATGCTATGGCGGGTTGGCATTACGAGGGTTCCTCCACCGTGGTGGGTACGCCCCGCATGGCCGATACGCAGTACAAGGGTCAGCCTGCACGCCTGCTGGAAGTGTGCATGGACTCCTCGTCGGTCAAAATTTACGATGAGAACAATCAGCCCGTTAAGGACGATAGTTCCCCCAAGCGTTCACTCAATATCTACACCCTTGTTCAGGTCAACGGTCAGTGGAAAATTGCAACCCACGATTTCCCGAATAACCCTGATTGCTAGGGACTAATTGAGATGTCGGTCTGCGCAGTTTAACTCGGACCGGTATTATCCACAACGCATTAATGATGCTGCGTTTTCATACAATTTTTGGTATTCATTTGGAGATATCATGAAAGCCCTTTTTGGGATGACGGGGTCTGGCTTTTCTCGTTCTGCTATGACTCGTTCGACCCTATGCCTCAGTATTGCAACCGCGCTGGCACTGCCCGCTAGCCTTCCCACTCTGGCACCGGGTGCCGCGGTCGAAAAAACTGCTGAACAGACGAACGTTCAGAAGGACTCTTCCTTCTACAACGGCACCACTTCCGAGCGCGCCGCTGCCAGCTGTTGGGAGGCTAAGCAGGCCAACCCCGAAGCAAAGAGCGGTGCATACTGGCTGTATACCCCGACTATGAGCGCACCTACTCAGTTCTACTGCGACCAGGAAACCGATGGTGGCGGCTGGGTCAAGATTGCTGAGGGCCGCGACGGCTGGACCGAAGGCTACGAAGGTCAGGGCGACCCCGCTCAGCTATATAGTTCTGCGGCGCCCGCTTCTTCAGGTCTGACGCTCAATCAGGACCAGGTTCGTCCTTTCTCATCTCTACCTGCAGCTACGACCCCGGTGCAGCTTTCGGGCACCACCATTAATAAGTTGCTCAACGGTATGTCCCCGCAGGATTTGGCTGACGGCTACCGCTTCCGCCGCGTGCTGAACACATCCGGCACTAAGTGGCAGGAAGTGACTGTACAGCGCCGCCAGACCTCCGAGTGGACCTGGGCCCTGCGTGCTAGCGCTATCTGGTCCAATACTGTCATTCAGAATCCCGACGAGTTCGCCGCGTATAACGATAACGGTCGCCGGGATTGGCACAACGGCACTTGGCAGGACCACCTGTTGCGTGGCCAGGAGAATGGTTTCAAGGCGCTGCTTTTTGAAGAGATGCCCAAGCAGGATTATCGTATCGGCTTCCGCTACGGTAAGGACGCCCCCATCGCTCAGGACGACACTGTCCCTTCCATGAGCGATGCACGAAACTCCTACATCTACACCGCCGAGGGAACGAGCCAGAGCGCTTTTGGTTACACGCAGATGTTCTTGCGTCCCAAGCTGACTCAGAACGACCTGAAGCTAACCGAGATTGGTTCGCAGGGCACCGAAGCCAGCCACCGCCGTGCGCTACCCAATAGCCGTTCCGCGACCTGGCGCTGGCGTACGAGTTCTAAGACCTCTAGCGGTAAGACTGACGAGCTGCACACCTATGTTGAGGCCATCACCGAGGTTAAGCACGATGAGAACTCCTCCACCGTGTTTATCGGTGGAGACTTCATGAACCTGGAGTCCTCCTCAGGTGAAGTGGTGAATCAGTCCAACATCGCGGGCTTCGACCCGAAGACTGGGGAGCTGCGCCGAGACTTCCATCTGACGGTCAACGGTCAGGTTAAGGCGGTTGAGGCTCTGCCGAATAACCGCCTGGCAGTTGGTGGCTACTTCACTAAGGTGAACGGCCGGGACTTCTCAGGTTTCGTGGTCGTGGATGCCACCACGGGTGAGATTGCTCCCGAGTGGGAGTCCGTAAGCATCTCCAACCGTATCCAGGGCGACGAGCTCGTGGTGAAGACCATTCACCGTCGAGGCGATTACGTGTACATCGGTGGTTCTTTCACCCACGTCAAGGAGAGCGATAGCGCGGGCATTGCATACTCCCGTAATATCGCACGTTTCAAGCTGGGCGCGCCCTCCAATGGTGTACCCGGTATCGTAAGCGTCGACCGCGAATGGCGTCAGGCGTTCAATGGTACTGTGAACGGCATTAGCACTTCCGAAGATAACTCCCACGTGTATGTGGCTGGTTACTTTACCTGGCTGAACGGCGGCTTGGCATATCGTGTAGCAGACATCACTGAGGATCAGCAGAAGGGTGGCCACTGGGTTTACCAGAATTCCGAAGTTCCCCCCGGCGCAAATGTGAGTGACCTCATGCACGAGACAAAGGTCTGGGGCTTCCAGTTCGACGTTCAGGATACTGGATCCGGCGTCTGGGTTGGCGGTACGGAGCATCTCATCTCCCGTTACAACAAGAGCGATATGCGTCCTACCTACACCGCAATTACCCTCGCCGGTGGCGATTTCCAGGATTTGCACCTGGATCAGGAGCGCAAGACCCTCTACGGAGCTTGCCACTGCGGCGATTTCCTGTACCAGGATTCGCACACCAAGCGTGCGCCGCTGCCGGAGTCCTCTGTGATTCATTCGGTGAAACTTGTGGCCGCTTTTGACCCGGAAACGGGCAAGATGCTACCCGAATTTTCCCCCGCCATTAAGGGTGACCACGGCTTCGGCATCTGGGAATCCTTTGTGGATTCTACCGGCGCCCTGTGGGTCGGTGGCGATATCCATCACACTCTGGGGGTTAACGGCATCCAGAACACCGTGGGCTTTGCACGTTTTGAACAGCGTGACGTGACCCCGCCGGCTACGCCGCAGAACCTGAAGGTGAATCTCAAGGATGACAAGGACTCTCTGACGTGGGACCCCGTCTCCGATAGCGATACCGTACGCTACCAGATTCTGCGTGGCGACCGCCCGATTGCCACCGTCTCCGGTACCTCCTATGAGGTGGATCACCGCGATAATGCGCACTACTTTGTGCGCGCCGTGGACACTTCGGATAACTACTCGGCTTCGACCGGAGTCCAGATTGCCCCCAGTCGTCTGAACCCCACACCCGCTCCTCCGGAGAGCCCCTCACCTATCAAACCGAAGCCCGAAGAGCCTCAGCCGACTCCTACCCCCAAGGAGCAGATTGTTTTACCCTATGGCTCCACTTGGAATTACGTTGTCTCTGATAAGGCTCCGAACCGTGCGAAGGCTTGGAAGTACAACTTCCATTTCTCTCTAGAGGATTTGGCCAACACTACCTGGCACGAAGGCCGGGCGCCTATCGGCCTTGGTTACGGTAAGTTCAATACTCGTGTTCCGGTTCACCGCTACCGCCCGTACAACAACATTTACGCCTACACCACGATTGATCTCACTCGTGATCAGGCAAGTCGCGATCTGGTGCTGACCACCTACGCGGATGATGCTGTTGCTGTAGCGGTCAACGGCCAGGAGGTGGGACGTGCCGGTTTCGGAACCCGCGCAGCCCTCTGGAACACCACCGTTGCCGTGCATGGTGTATCCGCCGACCAGGCTCAGAAGACCCCGGTGACCTTCACGGTTCCGGCTTCTCAGCTGAAGGCGGGTACGAACCTTATTGCCGTTGAGGTGCACGGTGCTCGATCCGGTTGGTTTACTCGCCCGGGTGTCAGCTTCGACCTGCAGGCTACTGTCACTGCGGCAGTGCCGAATCCGGCTGATCCTGCCGCTGAGAACGAGGCGGACGGTGAGCGAGCTGCCACCGCTGAGAACGCTCAGCAGGGCCGCGGTGTCCGTACCGTGCGTGACGGTGCTGGTACCCGTGTTCCTCTTGCCGCACGCCGAAGCTAATCGCGACCGGCGCGTCTAGCGAGGGGCGCATTTCATGGTTTCCGTAATGGGGTTTGATTTTCCGAATGATTTCGGAAAGTCAAACCCCATTTATGCGAATAAAATACTTTTTCGTGTTCGTGGGAGTGAATTCTCCTCCAATGATTAGAACCCTCTAATAATTTGAATATCATGCAGCATATCAATGGTGATATTCGGGTTTCTATGACGAGGTACAGGCTGTGCTTGCAGACCAATACAAGGACCTCTTCACTAGAGGGAAAATACACTAAAGGGCTTAGTCAGTGAGTTTTACAACTTCTTTCTGGAGTCCTATCCCCCGGGAAGGTTTCTGCTCTATCTCGTTGTAAAATATCGATATAGTGGTGTACTGAGAAAAAGAGCTAACCACTCACTTCTCAGGCGAGACTTCCGGACTTTCTCGCACCCATCCCGAAAGGGAGTAATTCGCTCTCCTTCACTCCTCTCACCGATTCAAAGGAATTGTGCATGTCCACCTCCGAGGCACCTCACACCCCGAACTCCACCTCCTCATCGGGATTTGCCGCTACTTTCTCCAGCACCCTGCGCTCCCTGGAGGCAGCGCAGAAGCCCGGTATTGGCGTACCCGCATATACCCGCTGGGTTAATCGTCGCGTCGCCCGCTACTTTGCCGCAGCTGCCGTGGCCCTGGGCATCACTCCCAACGGAGTCACCGCCATTTCCGCGGCCTGCTCCGCAGCCGGCCTTATTGTGCTTATCACCTGCCCGCCCACCGTGGGCGTGGGTATCTGTGCGGCTCTGCTCTTCGCCCTCGGCTACGGTCTTGACTCCGCCGACGGCCAGGTAGCCCGTGTGACCGGTGCGTCCTCCCCCGCCGGCGAGTGGCTCGACCATGTGGTCGACTCGATTCGAGTACCTTCCGTACACATGGCCACTCTGCTCTCTTTCTTCCTGTACCCCGCGCACTATTCCTTCAGCGGTTCCCACGCCTTCAACGGCTGGCTCATCGCCATTCCCATGATCTTCACCGCCCTCACCGCGGGTCACTTCATGAGCCAGATTCTCGCCGAGCAGCTACGTAACAACCGCAAGACTGCCGCTCCCCCGACTGGCGGTCCCCTGCGTTCCTTCGTCAACCTGCACATGGACGCTGGCACCCTCTGCTGGATTTACATTTTCCTCGGCTTCGGTCCGCTCTTCGTGGTCGTGTACGCTCTACTACTGCTCGCTAACGCCGCCACGATTCTAGTGTCCATGCGCCGCAAGTACGTCAGCCTGTCCACCCCCGCCGAGTAAGGAGAAAGACCAATGATGCACTTCACCTCTCGCAACCCCGCCGTTTCCGCCGTCATCGCGACCAACGGCAAGCGCCCCGAGCTGTTGCGCGTGGCCGTGCGCTCCATCCTGGATCAGAGCTACCGCGGCTTCGTCGAGGTTATCGTCGTGTTCGACCGTGTTGAGCCTGACCGTCTCGAAGACATCGAGGTCGGTGAAAACCGTGCCCTGAAGATCATCTCCAACACCCGCACCGGCGGCCTGGCTGGCGGCCGCAACAGCGGTATCCTCGCCTCGACCGGCGCCATGATTGGTTTCTGCGACGACGACGACTACTGGATGCCTTCCAAGCTCACCCAGCAGGTCGCCCTCTGGCGCGAAAACCCCGAAGCCGCAGGTATCTCCTCAGGCATCACCGTGCGCTCCGGCGGCCAAGACATCGTGCGCCTAGCGCCCGAGCGCGCAACCTTCGCGGATTTCCTGCGCTCACGCATCACCGAGATTCACCCCTCCGCCATGCTGTACTCCCGCGAGGACCTGCTCGGCGTCGACGGTGAGCCCGCCCGCATCGGCCTGGTCGATGAGGAACTGCCCGCCGCCTACGGCGAAGACTACGATCTGTTGCTGCGCGCGACCCGCCACGGCGACATCCTGAGCGTGCCCGAGCCGCTGATTCTGGTGCTCTGGGACCGGCCCTCCTTCTTCTCGGGTAAGTGGCAGTCCATGGTCGACGGCCTAACCTACATCCTGCGTAAGTTCCCCGAATTCGAGCAGGACCCCAAGGGCCTGGCACGCATCGCCGGTCAGGTCGCTTACGCTCAGGCCTCCTTGGGCAATAACAAGGAGGCACGCGCCTACGCACGCGCCGCGCTACGCCGTGACCCCAAGCAGTTGCGAGCCTGGGCCGCCTACGTGGTCTCTACCGGCATCATTAAGCCCGCAACCCTGCTTGAGCTCGTCCAGAAGACCGGCCGAGGCCTCTAACCCGGATACCGCACAGACATGGTTACTTCATCCGTTCCCTCCTATCCGGGCGTTTCACCGCTCGCGCTGAAGGACTCCGCGAAAGAGCTCCCCAGCGCCATTGCGCGCGCCCGGGTACGGTTGCGTCCCAAGCCGGTCGCGCAGAAGAAACTGCCGGCTTGGCCGCTCATGACGCTACTTTACGGCTTCCCCGCACTGTGGGCGTTGGGCATCCTGCAGATTGCCCCGATTGTCCTGGCCGCAGTGATGCTCTTTTACTTGGTTATCCGAGGTAATGTGCGGGTTCCTGGCCCGCTGTGGGTGTGGGCCGCTTTCAGCCTGTGGGTTGTGGTTGCGGCGCTTGCCCTCACTCGTTCAACCGACATCATCGGTTGGGGTCTGCGCTTCGTCAATATCCTCAGCGCTGGTATCTACGCCCTCTACTACTACAATGCCCGTTCATCCATCAGTCTCAACAAGCTGATGGGCGGCCTGGCGACCCTGTGGGGCACGCTCATTGTGCTCGGTTATGGCGGCGTGTTTTTCCCCGAGTTCCGTCTACGTACCCCCATGAGCTTTATCATGCCTTCGGGATTCATGCAGAACCCACTTGTGCGCGACTACATGTTGCCTCCTCTAGCTGAGGTTCAGCGCCCCTGGGGTGCCCCCGAAGCGTATGTGCGCCCCTCCGCGCCTTTCCCCTACGCCAATAGCTGGGGCTTGGCCTATACGCTACTTACCCCGGTGATGCTCGCCTGTTTGTTGCGCCTGCGCTCCATTTGGATGCGTATCGCGTTACTCATCGCAATGACCCTTTCCACGGTCCCCGCGATTGCTACCAGTAACCGAGGTATGTTCATTGGCTTGGGCATCAGCGCCGCCTACGTTCTGTTGCGTCAGTTCCTGGCTGCCAATTGGCGTGCTGTGGGTATTGGTGTTGCGGCAATCATGGCTGTGGTGGTGGCTCTCTTCGCCTCCGGTACTGTGGACCACATTCTGGGTCGACAGGATTACTCCGATTCGACGGGTGGACGTGCAGCCCTATACCGGGCTACGTGGAAGGCTACGCTCGAGTCCCCCATCATTGGGTATGGGACTCCGCGTATGGAGCCGAGCATCGGTGTGTCGATGGGTACTCAGGGCTACCTGTGGACCCTCATGTTCTGCTTTGGTTTTGTGGGTCTGGCACTGTTCCTGTTCTTCATTCTGAGCACTATAGTGGCAGGGGCCCGAGTGAGGACCGCGGCGGGGTACTGGTTGCACAGTCTGCCGGTGGCTAGTTGCGTCGTCTTCATCTTCTACAGCTTCGATATCGCGCAGTTGAGTATTCTGCTGCTCGCCTCGATGGCTTGTCTCCGCTCGGTTCAGGAGGGTGAGGGCCTATGACGAATCCTGCTGATATGGCCTCGGGCGGCGGGCATCCCCGCCGCCGGGCCCGTCTACGTAAGGAGGCGCAGGCCCTAGCCGAGGAGGTCGCCCTGGCCGAGGAGTACGACGAGTTCGTCCCCACTGTGGACGATATTCGTTCGGGTCGTTTCCCGGCCACTACGGCCCTGCCGATTGTGCCTCCCGCTCAGGATTTTGCTTCTGCCGGGGACGGTTCGGCGTTTTCCGAGTCCTCTCCCTCCGTTGCTTCGGTTGAGTCCGCCGATGTGCGCCCGGGTGGTGCGCATCGCGGGGGGTCTCGCCGTATGGTGCGGTCAGGTTCTGTGAGCGGTGCCTCCTCCGCAAGCGCGGTTCAGGTAGCCAAGGTGAGGCAGGGCAAGAAGCAACCTAGCCTTGCTAAGAGTGGTTCGTTGGCCTCGCTGTGTGTGATGTACGGCGCCGGCATCGCGTTTGTCACCACGATGGTGGTTTCCAATGGTATTGGTGCGGCGGGTTCGGGCGAGTTTTTCCGTCTGATGGCGCTGTTTGCGATTGCGATTTCGCTCGTGACCTTCGGTGCGGATACCGGCCTGGTGCGTACTATCTCGGCGCAGCGTGCTCTGGGACGCTATGGGTTGCTCCCGCAGCTCATCCGTTATGGTCTCGTGCCTTCGCTGGTGACTTCGATTTTCCTCATTGCGGGCGTGTACGTGTACTCGTTCCTGGTGCCTATGGCTCCTGAGTATCAGGCCGCTATGCGCGTCAGCTCGGCTTTTGTGCTGATTGCGGCGCTCATGACGGTTTTCTTTGGGGCGTTGCGTGGTCTGCACCGTGTGGTGACTTTTACGGTGCTTCAGAATGTGCTGTTGCCGACGCTTCGCTTTGCCGCGGTGGGGCTGGTTGTGCTGTTCTCGGGTCAGCTGATGGACCTGGTCTACGCCTGGACCGTACCCGTGGCGATTACCGCTATTGTGGCGTTGTGGCTGTTGGAGCGTGCTTTTCCGAATGAGGAGCATCTGGAGGTCCTGCCTTCTGAGGATTCCCCGGAGGAGACTTTCCGTTCTTTCTGGAGCTTCAGCTCGGCCCGCGGCGTTGCTACCGTGGTCGAAACGATTCTTGAGTGGATTGATGTGCTGGTGGTGACAGCTTTCCTGGGTGCGGCTGCTGGTGGTGTCTATGGTGCGGTCAACCGTTGCGTCCGCGTGGGCACCATGATTGAGCACACCGGTCGCGTGGTGACTGGCCCGTCGATTAGTGCGGCGCTGGCGACCCGTCAGCTGGATCGAGCTCGGGATATCTTCCTGTCCACCACGCGTGTGCTGACGGCTTTGTCGTGGCCTTTCTACCTGTCCCTGGCGTTCTTCGGCCCTGTGCTGTTGCATTTCTTTGGTAAGGGCTTCGAATCCGGTGCGGGTATTCTCTGGGTGATTTGCCCGGCGGCGATGCTCTCGATGAGTGCCGGCGGTGTGCAGTCCGTGCTGTTGATGAGCGGTAAGAGCCGCTGGCAGCTGCTGAATAAGCTGTCCTCGCTGGTCGTGGCCGTAGTCCTGAACTTCACCCTGGTTCCCGTGTGGGGACTGTACGGTGCGGTGACAGCCTGGTCTTCGGCTCTGCTTATCGATACGTTCCTGGCTAGCTATCAGGTCTTCCGCCTGGTGGGTATTCGTGCCTCGTGGCGTGAGATGGCTCCCTCGTTGTTCCTGGGGGCCGCGGTGCCTACGGTGTGTGCGCTGGTGGCGTTGCTTTTGCTGGGGCAGAGCGTACTGGGCGTCATCGTGTATGCGGTTCTTCTGGTGCCGGTGTACGGCGGCGTGCTCTTCCGTTTCCGTAAGGCGTTAGGCATCGAGCGGTTCCTTTCGGCTCGTCGTGCTAAGTCCGCTACTTCCTAGTCTTCCAATTTTCTCCGATATTAGTGTCCGTTTTCTCTTCCAAGGATGTCCTCATGGATAACACCTCTCACAACTCCTCGGTGACGCTGGGTAGCCAGGTCCGCCGTATTTTTCGTCATCCCCTGCTGATTTTGGTATCGGTCGTGGTGTTTGCTCTAGCCGGTGCAGCGTATGGCTATGTGACTAATGGTAAGTACACTGCCAAGGCTGCTCTGGTTGTCTACCCGATGGTGGTGGATCCTGCCGGTACCGGTAGTGCGAACTCGGCCAAGGTTGACATTGCGACCGAGTCGCGCGTTGCGTCCTCTCGTGAGGTGGCGTCTCAGGCCGCTAAGACTCTGATTAGCGAGGGCGATACCCTCTCCGAGGCGCAGCTGACCAGTCGTCTTATGGACTCTGTGAAGGTGACTGGTACCTCCCAGACCTCGGTGCTGGATGTTGAGGTCACTCGCTCCAACGCAGATGATGCCGCGCGTTATGCAAACGCTATGGCGAATGCCTACCTGCAGGTTCGTTCCGATGCTCTCAAGAGCAGCGTGGACTCGGCGACTAAGCAGTTGGACGAGCAGATCGCTTCAATGGAGGGGGATGCGAACCGTAACGCCCTGGTATCCCAGTTGCAGGAGCGTCGCGCTCAGATTCAGCTGACTTCCCTCGCCGGTGGCCGTGTGATGAGCCAGGCTCAGGTTCCGAGCTCTTCGAAGTCTCTGGGCCCGGTGAAGCTTGGCGTGGTCGGTGCTGTGGCGGGTCTGCTGATTGGTTTGGTTGTGGCGTACGGCCGCGACCGTACGATGCGTCACATCGGGTACGCTGACCGTTTGCAGAATGCGGGTATTCCTGTGCATGAGCTGGGTTCGACTTCCGAGGCGAATGACGCGTTCATGCTACTGCGTACCGTGGGTGCTCCCGATGGTGATATCAAGAGCGCGGGCGCTTCCGGTGTGGCCATTATGCCGGGTACTGACCGCGGCGTGGAGCACTTGTACCAGATGCTGCAGCGCGTTCTGCCCAGCGATTACGCCCGTTTCACCGATTATGCTTCGGTACGCGAGGATCTGACCCGTTACACCCCCGAGTCGATGGTGACCAGGAGCGAGGCTCCGCTGGTCATCAGCTTGAGTACCGCTACTCCCCTGTCCACTCAGTTGCGTTTCGTGCAGGCTTCGGGTCTGGCTTTGGTTCCGGTTACCGCGGCTACTTCCTTGAAGCCGGTGCGTGAGCTGTTCCAGCAGCTGGATCAGCTGGAGGGTGTCACCTCTCTGGCGGTCTTCTTGGATCGTGAGTAGCGTCGGGGCACACCCGAGTGGGTATTCACTCTATGGCGTGGGGCTCGGCGATTCTGATGTGTCGAGTCCCAGCTGCTCATCACTTTTTTGTTTCTCCCTTTGTGGGGTATTAGGAGAATACTTATGACTGAGGCAACTTCTGCCCAGGCCCGACCTAAGCTCTTGTTGGTTTCCAGCAGCGGTGGTCATTTGAAGCATTTGACAGCTACTGCCGCTGCCTGGCAGGATTACGACCGCGTGTGGGTCAGCTTTAAGCAGCCTGACGTGGAATCGTCGTTGGCCGGCGAAAAGACTTATTGGGCGTATTATCCGACGACGCGCAATATTAAGAATGCTATCCGTAACCTTTTTTTGGCGTTTCGCATTTTTCCGAAGGAACGTCCGGATGCGGTGGTTTCCGCCGGTGCGGGCGTCGCGGTCCCGTTCTTTGTTGCGGCGAAGCTTTTCAGGGTAAAGACTCTGTATATCGAGTGTTTTGACCGTCCGACTCTGCCGACGATGACGGGTAAAATGCTGTACACCATTGCTGATCGCATCATTGTTCAGAGCGATGAGCAGCAGAAGAATTTCCCTGATTCTCGCGTGATTCACCCTATTTTTTAAGAGTGATTAACCTATCCCGAAAATAATGCCCTCACGTGCATAGAGGGCATTATTTTCGGGGTATAGTATCTATTAAACATACAGATATATAAAAAGTCGTGCGCTTCGCTGGGGACTCACCATCCACACGAACTAACCACTCGTCAGAGAAGCGTATGCGGGGATTACTCACCATTTTCTCCGGCACGACGCCGCCGCGTATATCCATACGATGCCCTCCGGATTTTTGCATCGGATATGCGGGGTTACTACCGATAAATACATAGAGAGGAATAGGCAATGTCTATTCAGAACTTCCCCCAGGTCAGTGTCGATACTGCCAAGTTCGACCTGCCCGTATTTACTCCCGCTGTCGCGCCGGTTCGTATCCCGACGAAGACGTACGATCTGGTGGTTTCTCTTGGCACCGACGTTCACACTTTTGATCGTCTTCTGCGCTGGGTTGAGGCTTACCTTGAGGCTCACCCGCAGGTCACCTGCCTCGTGCAGCATGGCCACACTGCGCCCATTAAGCACGCGGACAATCTGAAGCTTCTTCCCGCTGCCGAGTTGCTGGACTACTACGCCAACGCGAGCGTTGTGTTGGTTCAGGGCGGCCCCGGTTCCATCCAGGATGCACGCCGCACCGGTGCCCTGCCCCTGGCCGTTCCGCGCCGCGCGGAGTTCGACGAGGTTGTTGATAACCACCAGGTCCCCTTCACCGCTCTGATGGAGAAGCGCGGCCACGCCGTTGTGGTGGAGAGCCGTGAGGACCTCTTCCACAAGTTGGATTTGGCGCTGTCGAACCCCTCTCTCTTCCGCACTGCCGAGCCCTATGTTTCTACTCCGGAAATCTCCGCAGCCCAGTTGGGTGAGGAGTTGCATAATCTGTTGGCTGGTAAGACCCACCGCCGCGATTCTTTCTGGAGCCGTTGCAAGCAGGCCGTTCGCGCGCATCGTGCGGGCAAGGCTGAGATGGCACGCATCGACGCTATGGCTCCCAGCGCCTAGTACCAGCCCCTAGCGCTACGGGCTGAGCATTTCGGCCCGCTCCCCCATTCGTTGCAGGACGCTCCGGGGTCTTGCATCTTAGACCGGCACGCGAAACCCCGGTCGAGAACGCGGCGGCCTGCGGGTATGGACCCGCCGCCGCTGTTTGCCTACGGCGTATTCTCGGCCGGATTCGCATCGTGTTATTAGGCTGCGAAACCCCGCGCACCGTATCCTAAAGAGGAATGATGCGCGGGGTTTATCGCGCACTACGAAAGGAAAATCTCATGGCAGTTCAGGAATCGACCGTCATCAACGCAAGCGTCGAGCAGGTCGTTGAGGCTCTCTCTAGCGAGAATTTCGCTCGCTTCGTCTGCTCCGAGGTGGGCGTCGAGTTCGGTAGCTTCTCGGTTTCCGGTGACACCTCCGCCGAGTTCACCGCAACCACCGAGCGTACCATCCCGGCTAATCGTGTTCCGGACATCGCCCGCAAGTTCGTGGGCAATGGTGTCTCCATGACCCAGGTGGACAGCGTGAGCGCCCCCGCAGCTGACGGTGCGCGCACCGTCACAACCGAGGTGAAGGTCAACGGTATCCCTGTCTCGGCCAGCGCCACCCAGCACCTAATCCCCGAAGGCGACAAGACCCGTCTGGATGTCAACGGCCAGGTTTCCTGCTCGATTCCGCTGGTGGGTAAGAAGATTGCCGCCGCAGCTGAGCCACAGGTTGGCCGCGTGCTGAAGGTTCTGGGCACCTCCGCCGAGAAGTGGATCGCTCAGCGCTAATCGTTCCTGCCCCTTAGGCCGGCGCACAACCGGGCCTCACGAGGGTTAAATGAATCCCCGCCACCCGATGAGGTGGCGGGGATTCATTCGTCTCAGCGGTTACGAGAGCGGCACAGTTGAGGAGGCGACAATCGCCTCGGAGTACTCGCGGTCCCCCAGCAGCTCGGCAAACCGGTGCATCTCCGCGCGCAGGTCGTGCTCAGCCTCAAGTAGGTCCACAACCTTGCGCAACTTAGTGCTGGAGGTGTGCTCGGTGTAGGGGAAGTAGTGCACTTTCACGCCTACCTCTGCGAAGCGCTCCTCGAGGGCGCGGCCTTTCTCAGTTCCCTTCCAGTCGTCACCCTTGAAAAAGACGTCGAAGGGCTTCTGCTTCCAGGTTTCAAGCTTGTCGGGAGTGGTTTCGATGTGCACCTCGTCCACGTAGTCGATGTGGCTGACGATGGCGGCACGCTCCTCGATGGGGATGACGGGGCGGCGGCCCTTAGTGATTTCGAGGACGTCGTCGTGCACAACACCAGCAATCAGGTAGTCGCAGTTCTCCTTAGCCTTACGGAGAATCTCAAGGTGACCGTAGTGGAAGAGGTCGTAGGCACCTGCGGCGTAGCCAATAATCATGAGGGGTTCCTTGTGGTTGGTAGCGGCGATGGTCGCTCCGGCACCCTGAGGGGGTCGGAGGGTGAGGAACGCATCCGCCCCATTCTGCAGGGCGGGGCTGGTCCGGAAAAGGTTCCTCGCGGGACGCTGGTTAGGCGAACCGCACCTATTATTTTACCAGTCATCTTTTCCCTCGGGGCCCGGATAAAACGCGGAATGAGGCGGACGCGTTGTAGCGTCCGCCTCATTCCGTCGTAACAATCTTTAGGCCCTCCAGCGACGAGCTGGTGGAAGTCGCGCGGACTGTACTAGTCCTTCAGGGCGGCTTCCTTAGCGGCCTCTTCCACGGCAACCCAGGAGAGCATCGCGCACTTCACGCGAGCCACGAACTTCGAAACACCAGCGAAGGCGGCCATGTCACCGTATTCCTCCTCGTCCAGGGTCACCTGGCCGCGGGAACGCAGCATCTCGCGGAACGCATCCACGTGGCGTTGCAGCTCGGAGAGGGTCATGCCCGGAGCCATCTCCGAGAGTACGGAGGCAGCCGCCATCGAAATGGAGCAGCCGTCACCCTCCCAGGAGACCGATTCGATGGTCTTCTCCCCGTCCTTCAGCTCATTAGAAAGCACCACACGCAGGTTGATTTCGTCACCGCAGGTGGGGTTGTACTGATGGTTGTCTGCGCTCGCGTGGCCCGCAGGGACCTCCACGAGGTGCTCACCGGTACGCTGCTTGGAGTGCTCCAGGATGATGTCCTGATAGAGAGCTTCGAGAGACATTTTGGTCTTCTTCCGTGTGTTGAATCGTCTAGTGAGAATAACGCGGCCACGCACGGCGGCCCGGGTATGTTCGGGGTCCGCCGTGCGCGCCGTAGAGATTAGAGGCCGAAGTAGGGGCGCACCTCTGCGAGGGCCTTCAGGAAGGCGTCCACGTCCTCGGTCGTGTTGTAGATGTAGGTGGAGGCGCGGGTCGAGGCGGTCACACCGGCGCAACGGTGCAGCGGCTGGGCGCAGTGGTGGCCCACGCGCACGGCGATACCCTGCGTATCGAGTAGCTGGCCCACGTCGTGCGGGTGCACGCCATCGATGGCGAGGGCCACCAGGCCCGCGCGCTGGGAGGGATCGGTCGGGCCCAGCAGGCGCACGCCCTCAATCTTCTGAACGCCCTCAACCAGGCGGGCGCCCAGTTCGTGTTCCCAGGCTGCGACGTTCTCCATGCCGAGGTGCTGTAGGTAACGCACAGCGGCAGCGAACGCGACAGCCTGCGAAACGCGCTGGGTACCGGCTTCAAACTTGATGGGGGCGGGCATGTACTCGGCGTCCTGCAATCCGACGCGGGTAATCATGGAGCCACCGGTCAGGAAGGGCGGCAGGGCGTTCAGCAACTCCGCGCGGCCATAGAGGGCACCGACACCGGTGGGGGCCAGCATCTTGTGGCCGGAGAAGGCAGCAAAGTCGACGTCCAGGGCGTGGAAGTCCACGGGCATGTGCGGTACGGACTGACAAGCATCCAGCACGACGAGCGCGCCGTGCTTGCGGGCCAGGGACACCAGGCGCGGCACGTCGGTAATCGCGCCGGTCACGTTGGAGACGTGGGTGAAGGCCAGGATGCGAGTCTTCTCGTTGACGATACCCTCGGCGGCCTCGTAGTCGATGCGGCCATCCACAGTGGCGGGGATGTGGCGCAGGGTTGCGCCGGTGCGCTGGGCGAGAATCTGCCAGGGAATCAGGTTCGCATGGTGCTCAATCTCGGTGGTGACGATTTCGTCGCCGGGACCCAATGCGAAGCGCTTCGCGGCCTCGCCCCCAATACCATGGGAGGCGTTACCGATGCTGTATGCGATGAGGTTCAGCGCCTCGGTGGCGTTGGAGGTCCACACCAGCTCTTCCTCCGTGGCGCCCACGAAGCCGGCCACGGTACGGCGGGCGTCCTCGAAGAGGTCGGTCGCCTCGACGGCAAGGGTGTGTGCGCCGCGGTGTACGGCGGAGTTGGCGTGCAGGTAGAAGTCGCGTTCTGCGTCGAGAACCTGCAGGGGTTTCTGGCTCGTCGCCCCAGAATCCAGGTAGACCAGGGGGTGCCCGTTGACCTCGGTGTTGAGGATCGGGAAGTCCTGGCGGAGCTGGCGCACAACGTCGTCGCTCAGGGGGATATTGGCGGGGGTGGAGTATTCAGCCACGGGTACCTTCTTTTCTCGCTCATACGCTCCACGGGGCGGGTATTTTCCCGTCGTGGAGCGTATAACGTCATTCTTTTCTAGCTTATTCCCTCGCGAGGCTCTTGCATAGTTAGGTAGAGCCTAGTTCGCAGGGTGCACAGCGGGTGAGGCAACCGACTAGGATGCGGCGCCGTGGTAGCGCTGCTGGGTGGCCTGCAGGCCCTCCTTGATGAGCATGACGGTTGCGTCCGCGGCGTTCGAGATGAGGAACGGCAGGGCCTTCACCTCGGTGCTGCTGAAGGGCTTGAGTACGAAGTCCGCGGTGTCCATGCGTCCGGGCGGACGGCCGATGCCGGTGCGCACGCGGTAGTAGTCCTTGGTGTCCAGCGCCTTGGTGATATCGCGCAGGCCGTTATGGCCGCCCTCTCCCCCACCAATCTTGAGCTTGATGGTATCGAAGGGAATGTCGAGCTCATCGTGGACGACGATGACGTGGCCGGGGTCGATACCGTAGAACTTGGCAATGGCGCTGACCGGGCCGCCGGAGGTGTTCATGTAGCCGAGGGACTTCATGAGAATAACCTTGGGGCCGCCAAAGCCGAGGCGCCCCTCCACCACAACGGCGGAGGCCTTGGAGTGCTTCTTGAAGCTGCCGCCAACTTCCTTGGCGAGCTCATCCAGAACCATCTGACCAATATTGTGGCGGGTTTTAGCGTAGTTGGGGCCGGGGTTTCCTAGACCCACGATGAGCCAGGTATCAGACATCTCTTCGTGTACCTTTCTGAAGTTCTAAGGGACTGCTCCCGCTTCTTATCTGCGGGGTATGCAAACGGCCCGCACCCCGTATGAGGATGCGGGCCGTTCCCAGCCCGGCTTATGCCGGTCTATAAGCGTTGAAATCCGCTACTTACGCAACGAACACCAGGTCGATGTGCTGCAGTTCGGGGCGGATGGGGTGGCGCTGGATGTCCTGAACGCGAGCCTTGATGGTCTCACCCTCAACCTCGATAACCAGCACTGCGTCTGCGTTACGAACTGCCAGGGTGGTCTCGTGACCGGGCAGGGTCAGGTGCTTGGGCTCTGCGCCGTTGCCGTAAACGACAGCGGGGATCTTGCCTGCAACGCGTGCGCGGCGTGCGTAGCCCTTACCGAAGTCAACGCGGGGCTCTGCAACAATCTTGAATTCAGCCATGGGAATCTCCATTTCTGTAGTCTGTACATAACGCGCCAAGAGAAACGGCGCGGATGAAGAATCCGTACGCCACCTCGTCGATAACGGCTCACCGCGTTTGCGGTGGCCCTCGCCTTGGCCAAGACAATATTGTACAGGTTCCCGGCTCTTCTTCAAGGGCCGGGAACCTGCGATATGGCGATTTTCACGCCTTTTATGCTGTTATCAGCAGATATAGGGTCAATCTCTAAGAATTAGGAGCCCATTTCTGCCAGGTAGGCGGCGAGCGCCTCACGGTGATCACGCGGGGTGAATCCCGTAGCAATCAGCTTGGACAGGTCCATTGCCGAGTTCGTCGGACGGTGAGCGAAGAGCTCAGCATTGGCGAAGTATTCCTCGGTGGTGGTGTCGCTGACGCGTGCCGGGTCGTGGCCGGTACCCTCGTACACTGCACGAGCGAACTGTGCCCAGTTGATGACTTCACCGGTGTTCGACACGTTGTAGGTGCCGTATTCAGCGCCGGAGAAGAGCAGGTGCAGGGCAGCAGCTGCCAGGTCCTGGGTGAAGGTCGGGCGGCCCCACTGGTCGGCGACCACGGACGGGTCGATGCCGCGCTCAGCCAGGGATGCCATGGTGCCCACGAAGTTCTTGCCGGCGCCCACAACCCAGCTGGTGCGCAGGGTGTAGTGCTTACGCCATGCGGCAGCGGCAACCTCACCGGCAGCCTTGGATGCGCCGTAGACGCTCAGCGGTGCCAGGGGGTAATCCTCCGGGTATTCCTCGCCCAGGGGCAGGGAGCCGTCAAAGACGTAGTCGGTGGATACGTGAACCAGCGGCAGGTTAGCTTCTTCACAGATGGAGGCAAGAGCGCTCACGCCCAGGGCGTTAGCTGCCCAGGCGTCGCGGCGACCCTCGGGGGTTTCAGCCTGATCCACTGCGGTGTACGCTGCAGCGTTGATGACCGCGCGGAAGGAGCGCCAACGGAATGCGTCGCGCCACTGCTCGGGCTTGCCCAGGTCGAGGCGGTCGCGATCCACAGCCAGGAAGGGTACGTTCTGCTCGGTGAGCTGGCGAACCAGCTCGGTGCCGAGCTGACCGCCCGCGCCAATGATCAGGATAGGGTCGGCTTCCAGGGGCTTGATCTCGTTCAGACGCGGGTGGTTGCGGTCCTTCTCGGAGAGCTCTGCCTTCGCCAGGTCGATGGGCCAGTCGATTGCGACGGTCTCATCGGCAAGGTTCAGGAAGCTGTAGCCGGATACTGCGTCCGCCGACCAGTGGTCGTTCACCAGGTAGGTGTAGGCGGTGTTCTCTTCCAGGGTCTGGAAGGAGTTACCCACGCCGCGGGGCACGAAAATTGCGGTGTCCGGACCCAGCTCAACGGTGACGACCTTGCCGAAGGACTCGCCAGCGCGCAGGTCAACCCACGCACCGAAGATACGACCGGTCGCAACAGAAACGTACTTATCCCACGGCTCGGCGTGGATACCGCGGGTGGTACCTACCGAAGCGTTGAACGAAATATTGTTCTGCACAGGGTTGAAGTCGGGCAGACCGGCGGCGACCATCTTCTCGCGCTGCCAGTTTTCCTTGAACCAGCCGCGGTTATCGCCGTGAACCGGCAGGTCAATGATGAGCAGGCCGGGAATCTCGGTTTCAGTAACCTTCAATTCCTTGGTCATTACTGGCCAGCCTTTGCGTACTTCGCCTCAACCTCAGCCTTCAGGGGCTCCCACCAGCCGCGGTTGTCGGTGTACCACTTAATGGTGTCGGCAAGACCGGACTCGAAGTCGGTGAACTTCGGCTCCCAGCCGAGCTCTGCACGCAGGCGGCTACCGTCGATTGCGTAACGCAGGTCGTGACCGGGGCGGTCAACCACGTGCTCGAAGTCGTTTTCGTCCTTGCCCATCAGACGCAGGATGGTGCGCAGAACGGTGATGTTGTTCTCTTCGCCATCTGCACCGATGAGGTAGGTTTCACCAATCTTGCCCTGCTCCAGGATGCGCAACACAGCAGAAGAGTGGTCGGATGCGTGAATCCAGTCACGAACGTTCAGGCCCTCGCCATACAACTTCGGGGTCAGACCAGAGAGGATGTTGGTAATCTGGCGGGGAATGAACTTCTCAATGTGCTGGTAAGGACCGTAGTTATTCGAGCAGTTCGAGATGGTGGCCTCAATGCCGAAGGAACGAACCCAGGCACGCACAAGCAGGTCAGAGCCAGCCTTGGTGGAGGAGTACGGGGAAGAGGGGTTGTAGGGGGTGGTTTCGGTAAACTTGGCGGGATCACCCAGCTCGAGGTCACCGAAGACCTCGTCGGTGGAGATGTGGTGGTAACGGGTTCCGTGCTTGCGGACTGCCTCCAGCAGGCTGAAGGTACCCACCAGATTGGTGTGGATAAAGGGTTCGGGGTTGGCCAGCGAGTTGTCGTTGTGCGACTCCGCCGCGTAGTGAACAACTGCGTCAGCCTTGCCAACCAGTTCGTCTGCCAGCTCGCGATCTGCGATGTCGCCGACAACGAGCTTAAAACGAGATTCGGGAAGACCTTCCAAAGACGCTGCATTTGCAGCGTAGGTCATTTTATCCAGCACAGTAATAGTGTGATCAGTGTTATCGATGAGGTGGTGAACAAAGTTCGAACCAATAAAACCGGCACCGCCGGTAACAAGAATGTGAGCCATACGGTAGATTTTACCCGGCTAAAGAGCGATTTTTATACCTCAACAAAGAGATAAACATGACACAATATGTAGTTATGAAGGGAATTATTCTTGCCGGCGGTACCGGTAGCCGTTTGCACCCTATCACTCAGGGTATTAGCAAGCAGCTGACTCCGGTCTATGACAAGCCGATGATTTACTACCCGCTGTCCACGCTGATGCTTGCGGGTATTCGCGATATTTTGATTATTACCACTCCGGCCGATCAGGAGCAGTTTAAGCGTTTGCTCGGCGATGGTTCTCGTTTCGGTATTAATCTCGAATATAAGGTTCAGCCCTCCCCGGATGGTCTAGCTCAGGCATTTATTCTGGGAGCCGATTTTATTGGAAATGATCCCGTAGCACTCGTGCTCGGCGACAATATTTTCTATGGCCCCGGTCTGGGAACTCAGCTGGCCACTTACGAGCAGAAGGACGGTGCGACCGTCTTTGCCTACCGCGTGGCCGACCCCCGTGCCTATGGCGTGGTGGAATTCGATGAGGATTTCCAAGCCCTCTCTATCGAGGAGAAGCCCGAGAACCCCAAGAGCGACTACGCAATTCCGGGTCTGTACTTCTACGATTCTAAGGTTGTGGAGTACGCCCACCAGATTAAGCCTTCACCCCGCGGTGAGCTGGAAATCACGGACCTCAACCGCGTCTATCTGGAACAGGGTAAACTGAAGGTTGAGGTTTTGCCGCGCGGCACCGCATGGCTCGATACCGGAACCTTTGACTCACTCGCTGATGCCACGAACTTCATCCGCACTGTCCAGAGCCGCCAGGGTCTGTCCGTCGGTTGCCCGGAGGAAATTGCGTGGCGTCACGGTTGGCTTTCCGACGAGCGGCTCCGCGAGATTGCTACCCCGCTCGTCAAGAGCGGTTACGGAAGCTACCTGCTCGGCCTGCTCCGCTAAGCCTCACACCGCAACCCAGGGGATATACCGTATCCCTTCACCGCCCGCGGCAGTACTCCACGTCACGGGTACACACTAACTCAAACTTTCTGGAGTATTCTCACTACTATGACCATTTTGGAATTCTTCCGCACCACGAGGGCTAACCTCTGGTTACTGATTATTGGCATCATCGTTGGTGCCGTGGCGGGCTTCGGCTATGCGTCCCTGCAGCCGAAGGTGTACGCCGCATCGTCCTCAGGCTACGTGACCGTGGGCGAGTCTGGTACGGTCGATGTGCTCTCCGGCTCCTCCGCGGCTAAGGAGCGCGCCCGTTCCTACGCAGCTATCGTCTCCTCGGAGGCTGTGGCCCAGAGGATTAAGCAGAAGAACGCTGACCTGTCCAACCTGAGCACCGGTCAGATTCGCGCGAGCCTGTCCGCTAGCGCGGGTGACAACGCGGCGCTCATCACCGTGAACGCTAAGGCCTCCAGCCCGAAGAATGCACAACTTCTGGCAAACAGCGCTCTGCAGGCTACCGCAGACTACATCCACGAGATTGAGCAGAACCCCGGTAACGCTCAGACCCTGGTCAATGGCGATAACAACGCTGCCGCGGCAACCTCTGCAAATGGTAACTCCGTCCGCGTGATTCCGCTGAATAACGCGAGCGTTGACCCGCCGCTAGTATCCCCCAACTACCAGCAAAACACCCTGGTCGGTGCCGTTATCGGCCTGGTCGTGATATACGCCGCTATCTTCCTGCGCCGCGCACTGGATCAGCGTATCCGAACCCGCGATGACGCCACCAAGGCAACCGGCACCAGCATCCTGGGCGTGTTGCCCGTCAGTGAGGACCTGAACGAAGAGAACATCGTGAACGGTGACACTGACGACCACATCGCTCAGGAATCGATTCGCCAGCTACGTACCAACCTGCGTTTCGTGAATGTCGATACTCCCCCGCGCTCCTTCATCGTCACCTCCGCTGTGCCTGGTGAAGGTAAGTCGACCGTGTCGCTCTCGCTGGCTCGTTCCTTGGCTGACGCCGGTTCGCCCGTCATCCTCATTGACGCCGACCTCCGACGCCCGACCGTGGCTAAGAAGCTGAAGCTCGACGCTAAGGTCGGTCTGACCCAGGTTCTGGCTGGTCAGGTGGAGATTGCAAACGCTGTGCACCAGCTGGGCGATTCGAACCTCTTCGTGCTCCCCGCGGGCCGCATTCCCCCGAACCCCTCTGAGCTTCTAGGTTCGGACAAGATGCGCCAGCTCATCAAGGAACTCTCCGAAGAGTTCATTGTGGTCGTCGACGTTCCGCCGCTACTGCCCGTGACCGACGCATCGCTGCTCTCCAACTCGGTGGACGGTGTGATTCTGGTCGCTTCGATTGGCCGTAGCCACCGTGAGCAGATGACCGAAGCTTCGAACGTCCTGAAGAAGGTCAACGCAAACCTCTTCGGCCTTGTTCTGAACCGTGCACCCCGTAAGGGCCTGGGTAACTCCTACTACGGCTTCGGTTACGCAAGCACCTACGTGGGCTACGCAACCTACTACGGTTACGGTAAGGACGGCGAGAAGAAGTCCTCGAAGTCGAAGTCCTCGGCCCCCAAGGCATAACCTCTCAAACCTCTCCCCCCCCCCCCCCCCCCGGGCGGAAACCACCCGCGGGGGGGCGGGGGTCAGCGTCGG